>Ga0080064_1006363_pt1 | contig 12831 bp, 10 predicted proteins | sample Subgrocontami54m_FD_69260 | JGI IMG/M metagenome (GOLD analysis project Ga0080064, IMG submission 69260) | Subsurface groundwater microbial communities from S. Glens Falls, New York, USA - GMW46 contaminated, 5.4 m (SPADES assembly) (version 2) ...
CCCACCGCCGTCCACTTTCACGGCGAGGAGACGGTTAAATGCCCGCCGTGACAGCTACGACTTCAACGGCTTCAAAGACACAGACTGAGTGTCGAATCTGCGGCGCCCGGTCGCTGACAAGGTATCTCGATCTGGGCCGGACACCCCTGGCGAACTCCTACCTGCGGGGCGACCAACTCCTGGATCCGGAATTTCAAGAAGAGCTGGCGCTGCAACTTTGCGAAAACTGCGGCCTTTCTCAGACGACGAAGGTCGTCAACCCGGATTTGATGTTTCTTAACTACCTGTACGTCAGCTCGACGGCGCAAGCATTCCGCGATCATTGCGGAGAAATGGCGCGGACCCTCACCCAGATGGCAAAGGTCCGGCCGGGCGAACTCGTGCTTGATATCGCCAGCAACGATGGCTGTCTTCTTTCGGAGTTCCAGAAACTCGGCCATGAGGTGGTGGGTGTAGACCCCGCCGTCAACCTGGTCACGGAAGCGAATGCGCGCGGGATCCGAACCCTCAACGCTTATTGGTCCGCGAGCGTGGCGGCCGAGGTTGTTGCCCGGATCGGGCGTCCCAGGATCATCACGGCCACCAACGTCTTCGCGCATGTCGACGATCTCCATGGGTTTATCCGTGGCATTGATGCAGGGCTGGCAGAGAAGGGCCTCTTTGCCATTGAGTTCCCATATCTGCTCGACTTTATCCAGAGAAACGAGTTCGATACCGCCTATCACGAACACCTCTCGTACCTGTCCGTGACCCCGGTGCAACGACTCATGGCACAGCATGGCCTCGAAGTGTTCGAGATCCAATCCTTCCCGGATCTCCATGGCGGTACGATACGTGTGTATGCGGCCCGAAAAGGGGATTACCGCCGCTCTGCGAATGTTGACAAGTATCTTGAGGCGGAAAGCGCATTCGGCATCTGCGCTCCCGGGCCCTACCGTGCGTTCGCTGAACGCGTACAGGGCGTGAAGCAGCATTTGACTGCCTTACTTGCGGAAGAGCGGGCCAAGGGAAAGAAGATTTGGGCGTATGGCGCGAGCGCGAAGGGAAATACGCTCGCGAATTTTGTCGGCCTGACCGCAGACGTCGTGCCGGTCGTGGTCGACGACAACCCCAAGAAGTGGGGCTACCATTGTCCCGGTTCGCGCATGCGGATCACCAGCATCGACGAACTGGCGGGGAACCAGGTGGACCACCTCTTGCTCTTGGCGTGGAACTTTGAGGCAGAGATCCGACGCCGGTGTCAGAAAGCTGATTACCGGGGGACATTCATTCTCCCGGTTCCCGATCCGAAGATCATCTCCTGATTCCTTAGAGGAACTTGCGAATGAAGGTTGTCTGTGTGACCGGGTGCCTGGGATTCATGGGCTCGTACTTCACCAGGGCCTGCCTGCAAAAGGGCTGGCGCGTGTGGGGCATCGACCTGAATACCTACGCCGCGAACCGGCAGCACCTGGACGAGTTTGCGCGCTACGAAACGTTCAAGTTCACCGAAGGTGATATCGCCGACCTGACGCACCTCTATGAGGTGAGTCACATCTTCAACTTCGCGGCGGAGACTCACGTTGACAACAGCATCATGCACAGCGACACGTTCCTGCATTCGAACGTGATCGGGATGCAGAACCTGCTGGAGTTGATCCGCCGGCGCAGCAACTACGAGATGCCGGCGCTCATCCACCTCAGCACCGACGAGGTATATGGGGATTGCGACCGGGGGAAGAATCCTGAGCAGGCGCCGCTGACGCCCAGCAATCCCTACTCGGCCAGCAAGGCCGCGGCCGACATGTTGCTGCTCGCGTGGAGCCGCACGTACGGCATCCCCTTCAACATCGTCCGGCCGACGAATAATTATGGGATCGGCCAGTATCCCGAGAAACTCATTCCCAAGGCCGTGAAGTGCCTGTCACTGGGCAAGAAGATTCCCTTGCACGCCGGCGGCACGCCCGTCCGCAACTGGCTGCATGTGGAAGACACGGTAAACGCTATCTTCTGTGTCATCGAGCGCGGGGAACGGGGCAAGATCTACAACGTGGCCGGCAATTACGAGGCGCCCAATCTGGACGTGGTCTCCAAGATCCTGCAGTGCTACTTCGGGAAGCCAGTCAAGACGGAGGACTACGTGGATCTTGCTCACGAGCGACGGGGAGGCGACATGCGCTATGCGCTCGACGATGCCGCGGTGCGAGCGCTCGGCTTCAAGAATGAGAAGGTGTTTGACGACGAGCTGGCGAAGATCGTTGAGCACTGCAAGCAGACCTTCGTTTGGTGACGATCCTAACCGGCTTCTGCCGGACCAGGTTTTTCTTCACATGGACTAATTCTCGGGGGGCAGGTCAGACGGCTAGCTGTATTGATAAAAGCCGCACCCTATCTTCTTCCCAAGTTTCCCGACTCGGACCATTTCGCGGAGTAGCGGGTGCGCACGAAATTTCGGATCTCCGGTGGCCTTGAGAAGGGCATCGAGGATCGCAACAACTACATCGGTCCCGATCAGATCCGCAAGTGCCAAAGGACCAATGAGATGGTTTGCACCGAACTTCATTGCCGTGTCGATAGAATCACGGTCGGCAACGTTTTCGGCAAGCAGGAAGACTGCCTCGTTGATCATGGGAATCAATATCCGATTCACCACGAACCCGGGCGACTCCTGAACTACAACCGGCTTTTTGCCTAAAGCGTTCGCATATTCCGTAGCCAGACGAAGCGTCGAGGCTGACGTATGGTTGCCGGGCACCAACTCAACCAACTTCATGGACCCAACAGGGTTGAAAAAATGCATTCCCAGGACCCTTCCCGGGGCCAACGATGCCGAGCTGAGCTCTGTGATCGACAGCGCAGACGTATTCGTCGCGATGAGTGCAACACTGCGCAGCACCGGGTCCAAGTCTCTGATGATGCCGAGTTTTAATGGAAGATCCTCGGCGACTGCTTCATGAACCACCTGACAGTCCGCTAGATCTTCATACGCGTGCGCAGGAACGATTTTGGATAGTGCTCGCTCAGCCTTGTCATGGGTCACGCGACCAGCATCAACATCACGCATGAGGGACTGCCGCGTTGACGCAACCACCTCGTCGATACTCGATCGCGTAGCCTTCCAGTGAACTCTGGTCACCGCCGGCGAAGCGGAGAGAAATTGCACAAGACCGCGGCCCATTTGTCCGGTACCGACTACGCCAAGGACGATGCTCTTGAATTCCATTGTCAATCAGGTCCAAAGCTGGACTTCCAAAGCTCGACAATCTCGTCCGGATATCCGCGATGGAAGTGCCTGGGCCAGGGATACGCAGGACGGCCGCTTCCGTCCTGGAGAACGATCTTGTCGGTCTTGCATAGTTTCTTCGCGGGGACACCCGCTACAACGGTGTGCGGTGCAACATCCCTGGAAACCAGAGAATGAGCCCCAACGAGCGAATGCGTGCCAACCCTCACGCCTGGGAGAACAACACTCATTGTGGCGATGACAGAGTAGTCCTCCAAGAAACACCCTCTTTGCACCTTGCTGGGTGGATGTGGATCGTTGGTCAGCACGACGTAAGGAAAGATCCAAACGAAATTGCCGACCGTGGAATAATGACCGATGTGAACATTGCTGTGCATACGGACGTAATCGCCGATTATGCAGTGGCCCTCGATGTCGCCCAGCGTCCCAATCTGCAAGTTCTTCCCCGCTTTTGTAAGTTCCCTGACCGTGACTTGGTGGCCTGTTACGAGGCTTTCACCGAACGAAGAACCTTCGTAAAAGGTGCTATGCGATCGAATCAGGGATCCACTACCGACGACGAGCGGACTGCCATCCGACAACTTCGTCTCGACGCCCAGTTCACAGTAGGGTTGGATGCGGACATGATCTCCAAGCACAACATTGTCGTGGATGATGCAGAAAGGGCCGACCTCGGCGTCCTTCCCAATGTTTGCTTTGGAGGACACAATCGCAGTAGGACTGATCATACTTGCTGTCTCACTTTTGGTGTTGGCAGGGAAGCGGCATCGTGGTGCGCGACCGATTTTCCGAGCGGGTTCCAGGTTATCGATGTCGCGGCCCACGAGTAGCCGACTCCAAATCCGACCAGCATCACAGTCGCACCGTTCTTGAGAACACCATCCTTGGCGGCATTGCACAGTGCGATCGGGATCGTGGCCGATACCGTATTACCGGTAGTTCGCATAGAGATGTAGAAGCGCTCGGCTGGAATCTTCAATTTTTTCCGGAGCTGATCGAGCATGTACTGATTCGCCTGGTGAAAAACGACCACATCAAAGTCGTCGAGTGTCTTAGCCGTCGCTTGGAGCAGTGACTGCACGGCCGCGGGGACCGACCGTAACGTAAAACTGAATATTTCCGCCCCGTTCATGTACAAGTTCTCGGGCCCGCGCTCGTTGCCGAACTCGTCTTTCTGGGCGGTGGAATCGTTCCTCGATCGGTCACGCATTCCTCCGGCGGGAACAATGAGGTTCCGAGCACCACTGCCATCGGTGCCGTAAACAAAAGGTCCGATACAGTCGGGGTTGACATCAACAGCTTCGATCAGTGTTGCAGCCGCTCCGTCCCCAAAGATCGTGCGTACACTTCGATCGTGAGGGTGGAGGAACTTGCTGTAAGTCTCTGCCGTGACGAGGATAATCTTGCGAGCTTGTCCAGTCTCGATCAGGCCCTTGGCGATCCCGAGCCCATACACAAATCCGGAGCAGCCAAGATTGAAGTCCAGTGCTCCACAGCTGGTGCGAAGACCAAGCCGGTGTTGCAGGATGCAAGCAGAGGTCGGCAGAAAGTAATCAGGGGACTGGGTGCACAGCAGGACGAAGTCCACCTCCGCAGGATCAACAACTCCCGAATCGAGGAGTCGCCGGCAGGCCTGTTGGGCCAAGTCGAGCGAGGTCTGTTCCGCAGACGCAACTCTCCGGGATTCGATCCCAGTCTTTTCCTGAATTTTCGCTGGAGTCCAGTCTGGGAATTCCCGGCAAAGGTCCTCGTTGGTAAGAAGACCTTCAGGCAAGTAAAATTCAGTCGCCGTAACTGCTGCCTTCATTGCTAATCACTCCGCTTTGCGGCCTCGATAATCGCGAAAATATCAGCGAGTGTCTTGCTGCTTGCAAAACGCTCCACGTCAAGAATAACGCCGTACTTTTCGTCGAGCAGCGCGATCAGGGTCAGCAATTTCAGCGAATCCCAATTATCAAGATCCCGGAACTTGTCCGGCATTTTGAGGGCGCCGGCCGGCACCTCAAACAACTCATCCATGTTCCGCAGAAACTCTTGCTCCGTCATTCTGACCTGCTCCCCCATCTTTAGTCCAGGGAGAATGAGACTTTCTCCGGGTTTTGTTCGCCCCGCATGCAACCGTACAAGGTTACGGGCTCCACAACCCGCACGTTGTTTCCGCAGTGGACGTTGACGATAGCGCAGGGGTGAATCCGTGGAGAGTTCATCGGGTTCTCTTGAGCCTCTGGGCCCTCTCAGTCAAGGAATGGAGGGCTAAAGCGGTTCAACAAGATGGACGCGGGCGCAGCAGGCAAGAAAGTCAGCCCGGAGGCCAGTATCCCCTTCCAGTGAGGCCATTCTCTCACGGAGGCGATCCAATACTTCCGTGCGGTTGCAGGATCGCCCTTGCGCATGTGGACCATGCCGGCGGTCCGGTAGAGCCGGGATCGAGCATATCGGCACGCACGCAAGAGTGAAGGATAACGGGACTCGACCAGCGCCAGCGTAACGAATAGATCATCCTGCCGCGTCCTGTGCTCTCTCTTGGTGACGTTGTTCTCATGCTGCCGGTAGCGGGCATAGATCCCGTCCACGTAACCGAAGTGCCCTCCACTGGCCAAACATTCGACATACAGGAGCCAATCGACCACAATAGGTATGCGGGGGTCGATGCCATGTGGCGGGATCGAAGCAGCCCTTAACATAACGGAGGTTGCACCAAATGAGACGCCGTTTCTGACGATCCAATCCGCGCCGGTCCCGCCTCTCAGCGCGGTCAGCTCGCTAAAAAGATATAACCTCTTTCCGCTGTGGCTCTCAAACGCCTCCACATCGTGACCACAGAGAACCCGCCGCTCGTCGGCCTCCATCCATTCCACCTGCTTACAGATCTTGCCCGGCAGCAGCACATCGTCGCCTCCCTGATAAGCAACATATTTTCCGCGGGAGGCCTGCAACGCGCGGTTACAGTTGCCCGCAATGCCAAGGTTCGGACCATGCACGTGCACCAGACGGCCGGGATATTTGCGGGCGTACTCGCGAATGATTTCCGTCGTCCCGTCGGTGGAACCGTCATCCGCCGCGATGACCTCCAGGTTGTCGTAGTCCTGTTCCAAGGCGCTGGTCAGCGTCTCATGGATGAACGGCAGCATGTTGTAGATGATGATATGGATCGAGACCAGTGGTTGAGTCATATAAGGGCGATTCTCGGATCCGCTCTCAAAAAAGTATGCTTCGTGAATTATACATAATCGTGTTCGTCGTCGCCCATCTTGACCAAAACCCTCCCCTTGGGTCAGGGCGAAGGAATGCGAGTTACGGCACGGTCCAGGCGCCGCGGTTCTGCCAGCCGGAGTCGAGCGTGCCGGTGTGGCGCACTCGGCCACCTGCGTGCTGCTAGTACGCTCGGTCGGGGTGTTCGGCGCCGTGTATTCGGGGTATCTGGTATACGGGTTGGCGCTGATCGCCAACGGGTGGCTTTATCGGGTGCTCGAGCGCGACCGCAAGGGCGGGAACTGGCGGAACAGCAGCGCACGGAACGGGGTAAAATAGCCACCCTGGAAATGCAGGCTCTCGTCCTGGTTGCGTAGGGCATGGGACAGGTACCGGGCCCGGCGGGGGAAAAGAAGACTGCGGAAAAGCGATGGGAGCAGCAGCAACAGCGTGGGTAGTACCGGCGCCGCGGAGGATGAGCCGTCATCTTCTCGCGAAGACGCTGCTGTTCGCCTGCTTCTTTGTCGAGCTCCTGTTCACGAAGCTCTACGGATACATCGACGCACCCTTCATCCTGCTCGTGGCGTTCGCCGTGTATGAGCTGTTGACCGAGGGTGGCGACATCCCGCGTGCGCTGCTGCCGCTGCTGGGAGCGATGCTGTTCTTTACGGCCTACACCTCGTTCATCTCGCTCATCTACGGAGCGGACGAGTGGATGTGGATCCTGAAGTGCGGCCGCACGTCGATGCTCATCCTGTTTCTTTACTATTTTTATAAACGGCTGCGCATATACGTCTCGCAGGACCTTTTCGAGAACTTCCTGGTCTGGGCTGTCCTGATCCACTCGTTGATCATTTACAGCGCGATATTGAATCCCGAATTCCGGACTTTCCTGTACGCCTTTGTCGGGTGGCAGCCGCGAGGCCCGGAATGGTCGCGCAGCACCGGCCTGACGGTGAGCTACAACGCCGTGTCTGTCCTCCACGCAAACGCGTTACTGGTGCTGGCGGCGAACTCAAAATGGAAGGGCTGGAAGCGCGTGCTGCTGGCGCTCGGAATCGCGCCCTCGCTCTTTTTTATCGGCAAGACGATGGCTTACGCGGGAGTTGCCGTCATTCTCCTCTACCTGGTGAAGAAGTATCCGGTTCGGACGGCCGCGCTAGTCGGTGCGTTCGCCGTTGCGTTGACGGTCTTCCCGGTCTTCGAGCAGGTGGAGGGGTTGCGGGAGGAGCACACGATCAGCGGGCAGGTGTGGATCAACGTGTACGAGCAACTGCTACCGCTGGCGCGCATCGGCGAAGAGGGCGGCGTGGACCGTTATCCGAGCGAGACCCTCAAGTCGCACATTTACTTCTCGGACGAGTGGTATGTGTTGCTGTTCGGTGATTCCCGGAGCGGCAACATGGGGCTGGCGCCTCTCTCGCAGGGCGAGACCAACTCTGACCTTGGGTTCATCAACAGCATTAACGCGAACGGGACCCCAATCACTCTCGCGTTCTATGGGTGGTACTTTTACGTGATTTACCTTGCGTGGCGACGCTGCCGGCCAGTGGCGTGGATCGCGGCGTTCAACGCGCTGTTTTCGATGATCTATTCGTTCAAAGAGACCGGTTTGTTCATCGGCCACTGCACGCCACTGATGTTATTTGCCCTCTACTACGGTTTGTTCCCGTCGGAATCGGTGTCGGAGAAGGGAAAGGGGACTTCTTGACACCCAGCCGGCGCGCGATACGAGTGGTGTTCGTGATCACCGGCCTTTCCGCCTACGGCGCGGAGATGATGCTGTTCAAGCTCCTGTCGAAGATGGATCGTGAGGGCTTCGAGCCGACGGTCATAACGCTGGGCTCCCGCCAGGGGGTAGCGGACGACATCGAGAAGATAGGGATTCCGGTGCATGCGATGAACATGCGTCCGGGGCCCCGCGCCCTTTTCGGCGCGGTACGGCTGCTCCGCACCCTACGGCGCCTGAAGCCGGACGTGTTGCAAGGCTGGATGTACCACGGTAACCTTGCGGCGCTCTTCGCCAAGTACGCCGGCTTCCTGCGCTGCCCGCTGCTGTGGAACATCCGGCAATCACAGGACAAGAACGTGTCGCAGAAGCTCTTCACCACGATGCTGGTGCGCTTGGGCGCCGCGCTTTCCTTCCTGCCGGCGCGGATCCTGTATAACGCGCAGGCCAGCGCGCGCCAGCACGAGGCGCTCGGCTACCGCGCCAACAAGACCGCGGTGCTGCCCAACGGCTTCGATCCGGCGGTGTTCCGCCCCTGTGACCAGCGGCGGGCACAAGTGCGCGCCGCACTGGGGATCGCCGACGATGAGATTGTGATTGGCCTGATCGCGCGGTACCACCCGATGAAGGACCACGCGAACTTTTTTGCCGCCGCGGGCCGGCTGGCTAAGCACGAGCCCCGCACGCGCTTCCTGCTGGCGGGCCGCAACGTGGATGCGTATAGCCCGGAGATCGCCAACATGGCGAAAGCCAATGGCGTCGAGGACCGCGTGCTGCTGCTGGGCGAACGGAAAGATATTCCGGAGCTAATGGCAGCGCTGGACATCGAGACGTCGTCCTCGAGCAGCGAAAGCTTCGCTAACGTCATCGGCGAGGCGATGTGCGCCGGCGTGCCCTGCGTGGTGACCGATGTCGGCGACTCGGCGTTCCTGGTTGGTGACAGCGGAATCGTGGTTCCGGCCCGCGACTCGCAGGCGCTCGCGGACGGTTGGCAGGCGATGATCGAGCTAGGCCCGGCAGGGCGGCGCGCGCGCGGCCAAGCGGCGCGGCGGCGCATCGAGCAGGAGTTCCTGCTCGAATCGGTGGCGAAAAAGTATGAGGAGCTATACCGCGGCGTGGCGCAACGCCCGCTGTTGGCGGAGCCGGTCGCCCAACACTCGTAGGCGGCTAGGACGAGGGACGACAAGGTGTGCGGCATCACCGGATTCGTTGAGCTACGCCAGCGCCGCAGCGCGGATGAGAACCTCCGTCTGGCGCGGGCGATGGCCCGGCGCCTGCGCCACCGCGGCCCCGATGATTCCGGGGAATGGTGCGATGCAGCCGCGGGGGTCGCCTTCGGACACCGGCGGCTCTCCATCCTGGACCTCTCGTCCGAAGGTCACCAGCCCATGGCTTCGGCGGACGGACGCTACGTCCTGGGCTTCAACGGCGAGATTTACAACTGGGCCGCCATCCGCGCGGAGCTGGAGCAGGCCGGCGCCGCACCCAAGTGGCGCGGACACTCCGACACCGAGGTCATGCTGGCAGCGTTCTCGCACTGGGGAATCCGCCGTTCGGTCGAGAGCTTCGTCGGCATGTTCGCCTTTGCGGTGTGGGACCGGCAGGAGCGTACGCTGTGGCTGGCGCGCGACCGCTTGGGCGAGAAGCCGCTCTATTACGCGCTCCTGGACTCGACCTTGCTGTTCGCCTCCGAGCTGAAGGCATTCCAGGCGCACCCCGCATGGAAGCAGGAGGTCGACCGCGACGTCCTGGCGCTCTACATGCGCCACAACTACGTTCCCGCCCCGTTCTGCATCTACCGGCGCGCCTTCAAGCTGATGCCCGGCACCATCGCTTCGGTCCATGTGGAGGACGCCCGCTGGCCGGGGGAGGAGCCGTTAGCGGCGGAGGCCTACTGGAGCATCCGCGAGGTCGCCGAGCGGAGCCGGCATGAGGTGTTCACCGGTTCGGAAAAGGAGGCCACCGACGAGCTCGAGCGCCTGCTGCGGCAGGCGATTCGCGGCCAGGTCCTGGCCGACGTCCCGGTGGGCGCGTTCCTCTCCGGCGGGATCGATTCCTCGGCCGTGGTCGCGCTGATGCAGGCGGAGAGCACGCGGCCGATCCGCACCTTCACCATCGGCTTCCAGGAAGAGGGGTACGACGAAGCGAAACACGCCGCCGCGGTCGCGCGCCACCTCGGCACCGACCATACATCGCTCTACGTCACGCCGCAGGAATCGCTGGACGTCATCCCGAAGCTGCCGGAGATCTACGACGAGCCGTTCGCGGATTCGTCGCAGATCCCGACGTACCTGGTGGCGCAGATGGCGCGCCAGCACGTGACCGTCAGCCTCTCCGGCGACGGCGGAGACGAGATGTTCGGCGGATACAACCGCTACCTCTGGGCGAACCGCATCTGGTGGTGGAGCAGCAAGCTGCCGCGCGCTGGCCTGCGCCTGTTTTCGGGCTTGCTGACGGGAATCTCGCCGGGGGCCTGGAATACGGCGGCGCGGAAGATTGGGCCCCTGTCGCCGGGGATGGCGCGGCAACCGAATGTGGGCGACAAGCTGCATAAGATGGCCGCGATCTTGGCAGCGGCGAGCCCGAAGGAGGTGTACCTGCGCTTGGTATCGCACTGGGATGGCGAGCACGTGGTACGGGGAGCGATTGAGCCACGCACACTCCTGAACGATGGGCGCACCCTGGCCGACATTCCCAACTTCACGCACCAGATGATGTATTGGGACGCCATGACCTACCTGCCCGACGACATCCTGGTGAAGGTCGACCGGGCGGCGATGGCGGTGAGCTTGGAGACTCGCGTCCCGTACCTTGACCACCGCGTGGTCGAGTTCGCCTGGGGGCTGCCGCTCCAGATGAAGATTCGCGACGGCGTCAGCAAGTGGCTGTTGCGGCAGCTCCTCTACCGCTTCGTGCCGCAGGAGATTGTGGAGCGGCCGAAGATGGGGTTTGGCGTCCCGATTGACAGCTGGCTGCGCGGGTCGCTGCGGGATTGGGCGGAAAGCCTGCTGGACGAGCGCAAGCTGCGCCAACAGGGGTTGCTCGACCCCAAGCCGGTGCGCGCGAAGTGGGCGGAACATCTCTCCGGACGCCGCAACTGGCAGTACCACCTCTGGGACGTTCTGATGTTCCAGGCGTGGGTGGAGGCGAACAGCGACGTCGCCCCGGCGAGCGAAGCCAGGCCCGCGATCGTCGGGCCGTAGTCAAGCCTTTGCGTCAGCAGGCGTGGGCGCTTCTTATTCAACGGATCAACTGATGCAGAAGTGCTTCGCCACACGCGACCGCCCAGAGTCAGAGGGGCAGGGGCGTAGGTGCCGCGGATCACTGAATGGTGAAGTTCGCATCGCTAGTGTCGGTCGCGGTCGAGACGGTCGTGCTGGTGATGCGGATCTTGTAATCCGATCCCAGCGTCTGCGTGGCCGGGATCGTCCAGTTGAACAGACCGCTACCGCCCGAGCCGATGGAAGTCCCCGTGGTGATGGTACGGTTCAGCACCCCTGATTTCAGCAATTCGATTTTTACGAACGTTCCCACCGCCCCCGAGTACAGCCAGCGGATGGTCTGCGTGGTTCCGCGCGTCCAGGCTTCGCCGCCGTTGGGCGCCTTCACCACAACGCCGGTACGGTTGATGCGGAAGTTGGCATTGCTGGCGCCGGAGACCGAGGGCGAGGCGTTGCTGGTCACCCGGATGCGATAGTCGTCGCCCATGGTCTGGGTGGCGGGGATGGTCCAGGAGAAGGAGCCGGAGCCCGCGCTTCCGAGGGAGGCGCTGGAGGTGAGGGTGGAGTTCAGCACCCCGTTCTTCAGCAGGTCGATGGTGACCGTGCCGCTCAACGTGCTGAAGTTCCAGCTGATGGTCTGGGTCGCGCCCGCGGTCCAGATCTCGCCGCCGTTGGGGGAGGTGACGGTCACGCTGGGAGTGCCGACGACCAGGGTGACGGCCGGCGCGGCGCGCGTCACCAGCGGGCCCATATCCGTGGCCAGAGCAGTGAGGCTGTAGCTGCCGGGAACCACCGACGGGTCCACACTCACGGTCAGGGTGGCCGTGGCGCCGCCCGGACTGGCATTCACCGTCGGCACATTGACGGAGCAGATGAGCCCGGCCGGAGGAGCGCTGCAAGCCAGCAACACCGAACCGGTATAGCCGTTCAGTCCGGTGACCGTCACCGTGAACGAGGTGCTGCCCCCCGGGGGAACAGTCTGGCTCAGGGGCGAGGCGCTCACCGTGAAGTCTTGCGGGACCACGGTGACGGTGGTGGTGCGGTCCACGGCTCCGACGATGTTGGTGGCGTGACCCAAGACCGTAATGGGGGTCGAGCTGAGCGGTGCGCTGGAGGTGGTGCTCACCGTCAGCGTGGAGGAGCCGCCGGCCGCGACCGGGTTGGTGTCGAACGAGCAGGTAACGCCCGCGGGCAGGCCAGGGCAACTGAGGGTGGCGGAGCCGGCGAAGCCGTTGGCCGCAGTGTCCGTGAGGGTGAACTGGATCGAGCTCCCCCGCAGCAGGGCGACCGGGGCCGACGGTGATCCCGCCAAGGAGTAGTCCCGCACGTGCAGGGTGTAGGCAGCTCCGGTGGACTTGGCTACGCCGTTCAGGGTGCCGTCCACACGGAAGGTGTAATCCCCCGGCGGGGTCGCGGCGGTGGTGAAGACGACCCCGGTCATGCCGCCGGAGGTGAAGACGCTCCAG
>Ga0080064_1006364_pt1 | contig 12830 bp, 8 predicted proteins | sample Subgrocontami54m_FD_69260 | JGI IMG/M metagenome (GOLD analysis project Ga0080064, IMG submission 69260) | Subsurface groundwater microbial communities from S. Glens Falls, New York, USA - GMW46 contaminated, 5.4 m (SPADES assembly) (version 2) ...
TGGCTGCTCCGGCTGCAGGGCGTGTACCCCGAAGCTCGTGGAACGCTCTCGGACGGTGCGATGGCGTTTCTGGCGGCAGCGCGGAGCGTGACGCCGCAGAACGTTGGTGATCTCCCGGTGCCCGGCGGCGTGCTGAGGGAGCTCGAGAACGTGCATCGCGCGCTGATTGCGATGCACCTGGAGAAGACATTGAAATCGGATCGGGTGCTTCGGGATCTGCGGCGCCACAATTAGCTGCTTGCGTGACGCTTCAGGATCTCATCCTCAAACTCTCCGCCTTCTGGGCTTCGCACGGCTGCCTGCTGCAGCAGCCGCTCGATCTCGAGGTCGGCGCCGGCACCTCCCATCCGGAGACGCTGTTCCGCGTGCTGGGACCAAAGCCGTGGAGCGTTGCGTACGTGCAGCCCTCGCGTCGTCCCGATGACGGTCGCTTCGGCCAGAACCCGAACCGCGTGTTCAAGCATCACCAGTACCAGGTGATTCTCAAGCCGTCGCCCGACGAAGTGCAGCAGCTCTATCTCGAGAGCCTCGAGTCGTGTGGCATCAATCCGCGCCAGCACGACATCCGGTTCGAGGAAGACAACTGGGAATCGCCGACGCTCGGCGCCTGGGGCATCGGCTGGCAGGTGCTGCTCGACGGGATGGAGATCACCCAGTTCACGTACTTCCAGCAGGTCGGCGGCATCGACCTCGCGCCGATCTCGTGCGAGATTACATATGGTCTCGAACGTATCGCGATGTTCCTGCAGCGCGTGGACAACATCTTCGATCTCGAGTGGGGCGGCGGCGTGAAGTACGGAGAAGTGCGGCTGCAGGAGGAGATCGAGCAGTCGAAGTACGCGTTTGGCCAGGTTGACATGCCGCTCGAGGAGTTCTCCGCGGCGCATCGCGATCTGTTCGACAGGAACTACGCGCTGGGCGAGAAGCTGCTCGCGTCGGGGTTGATCTGGCCGGCGCTCGAGTTCTGTCTGAAGTGCTCGCACCTGTTCAACATTCTCGACTCGAGCGGCAGCATCGGCGTGACCGAACGCACCGCCTATATCCTGCGCGTCCGGCAGCTCGCCGTAAGGATCGCGAGAGCGTACGTTGATGCCACCGTGCCATCGGCTGTGGGCGACGGGCTCTGATGGATCGCGAGCTGCTCATCGAGATCGGATGCGAGGAGATACCGGCGAGCTGGCTGCCGGGGCTGACGTCGCAGGTCGCGTCGCATCTCGATGCGCGTCTGAAAGAGGCACGGCTGACCAGCGATCGACCCGCGGACAGCTACAGCACGCCGCGGCGCCTCACGGCGCGCGTCGCGAAGCTGGCCGAGCGGCAGACAGATCACGAAGAGCTGGTCATGGGCCCTCCGGTATCCGCCGCGTTCAAGCCGGAAGGCGACCCCACGCCGGCGGCCGTCGGCTTCGCAAAGAAATGCGGCGTCGAGGTCAGCGCGCTCGAGCGCAGCCAGACACCGAAGGGCACCTACCTCGCGTATCGCGTGCATCAGCGCGGGAAGGCCACCGTCGACGTCCTGGGCGACGTACTCGGGGGACTGCTGCGCGACCTGACGTTTCCGAAGCAGATGCGCTGGGACGCGTACCTCGAAGACGGGAAGGGCGATCTGGTGTTCGCGCGCCCGATCCGCTGGTTGATTCTGCTTTACGGCGGCCGCGTGGTTCCCTTCGTCATTCGACGCACCGAGATGGCGCAAGGGCCGCTCGTGCAGGACATCCGCTCGGGACCCAACACCTACGGGCATCGGTTCCTGACGACCAGCGGCCGCGCGGGGCGCGCGATCAAGGTCAAGACGTTCGAAGACTACGAGGCGCGCCTGCTCGAGAATTTTGTCATCCTGAATCGGAGCGAGCGCGAATCGAGGATCCGCCGCGAGCTCGAAACGCACGCGCGCAAGCTCGGTGGACGGGTCAGCGGGCTCGTGGCTGCGCAGTCGTCGCTGCTGCAGGAAGTGCCGGACCTCGTTGAATATCCGTCGGTCGTCGCGGGGCATTTCCCTGTGGAGTTCCTCCAGCTGCCGGAGGAAGTGCTGACGACGACGATGATTCATCACCAGCATTACTTTCCGGTCGTGGACGAAGAAGGGAAGTTGAAGCCCGCATTCCTGGCTGTGACGAACACGCCGGCGGAAAAGCCCGAGGTCATCGCCCGCAACTCGGAGCGTGTGCTGACGGCGCGGCTGCGCGACGCGCGGTTCTTCTGGGACGAGGATCGGAAGACCACGCTCGAGTCGCGCATCGATCGGTTGTCGACGATCCTGTTTCACAAGAAACTCGGCACGTACCGCGAGAAGGTGGAACGCGTCGCGTCCCTTGCGGCATGGGTTTCCCGCGACGCGTTCCAGCAACCCGATTCGGCGCCGCATGCCGAACGCGCGGGGCGGCTGTCGAAGGCGGATCTCGCTACCGACATGGTGAGGGAGCTGACCGAGCTGCAAGGGACGATGGGCGGTATCTACGCACGCGAGGAAGGGCAGCCAGAGGCGGTCTGGAAGGCGATCTATTACCACTACCTGCCGATCGGCGTGGAAGCCAACGCGCCGCCATCGCGGCCACACCTGGGGACGGCGGCGGTGACCTGGGCGGCCGTCTCGCTGGCCGACAAGCTCGATTCGGTGGCGGGCATGTTTGCCGCGGGCGAGCGCCCCACTGGCTCGCGCGATCCGCTCGGGCTGCGGCGGCAGACGCAGGGCGCGATGAAGATCCTCGCGGACCTGCCGGAAGTGACCGGTGTCACATCACGCGTCGCCATCGGCGCACTGCTCGCAAAGGCCGCGGAACCTTGGGGCTTCTCGTCCGAGACCAAGCAGGCGCTGTATCCCTTCGTCCGCGAGCGCGTCCTCTACCTGTTCGAGCAGCGAGGGTTCGACCTGCGTAACATCCGGGCGGTCGTGCAGGCGGATCTCGATCGGCTCGACGTGCACGAGGCAAAGCGAAAGCTCGAGGCGCTTGCGCAGATGAGTGGTTCGGGTGCGCTGCAGGGTGTCGCGTCATTGTTCAAGCGCGTGAAGAACATCACGAAGGGTGTGGCCGCGGCGCCGCCGGATGCGTTGCGAGGCATGACCGCCACGTTGAAGGAACCGTCGGAGCAGGCGCTTCTGGCGGAGCTGCACGCACGCGCTCCAACTATCCACGGCGCATCCCAGCGCGGCGAGTATCGCGAGGCCTTTGCCGCGATCGCCGCGCTGCAGCCGTCGGTCGCGAAGTTTTTTGACGACGTGCTGGTGATGGCGGATGACGAGGCGCTTCGGACCGCACGGCTGGCGCTGGTCGCCACGCTGCGCGACCTGGTCCTGGATATTGCGGATATTTCTGAAATCGTAACGGAGTCATAACGACCCGGCGGGCTCGAAGGACCCGCGCTACCGGCAGAGGTCCCACAGGATCCGCCGCTACTGGAACAGAAAAAGTCGATGGCGAAGAAAGCAGTGAAGAAGACGGCGGCGAAGAAGAGCGCGGCGCCGACGGCGGGCGCGAAGGGCAAGTACGTGTATTTCTTCGGCAAGAAGACCGACGGCAACGGCACCATGAAGCCGCTCCTCGGTGGCAAAGGTGCCAACCTCGCCGAGATGTGTCGCATCGGCCTTCCGGTGCCTCCGGGTTTCACCATCACGACCGAGGTCTGCACCTACTACTACGATCACAAGCGCGCCTATCCGTCCACGCTGCAACCGCAGATGAAGGCCGGGATCGCCGCTCTCGAGAAGCAGACCGGGAAGAAGTTCGGCGATCTGAATGACCCGCTCCTCGTGTCCGTCCGCTCCGGAGCCCGCGACTCGATGCCCGGCATGATGGACACGATCCTCAACCTCGGCCTCAACGACCAGACCGTCGAAGCGCTCGCGAAGAAGACGGGTAACCCGCGCTTCGCGTGGGACTGCTATCGCCGCTTCGTCCAGATGTACGGCGACGTCGTCCTCGGCGTGCAGAAGCGTTCCGGCGAGGACCACGAGCCGTTCGAGGTGGTCATCGAGACCCTGAAGCACGAGCGCTATCACCAGGACATCGAGGACACCAAGCTCACGGTCGACGACCTGAAGGAGCTCGTCGTCCGCATCAAGGCGCTCGTCAAGGAGCGCGCCGGCAGGAACTTTCCGACGTCGCCCTGGGATCAACTGATGGGTGCCGTCGGCGCCGTGTTCGGCTCCTGGATGAACGACCGCGCCATCGTCTACCGTCGCAAGTACAACATCCCCACCGAGTGGGGAACCGCGGTCAACGTGCAGGCGATGGTCTACGGCAACACGGGCGAGCACTCCGGTTCGGGCGTGGCGTTCACGCGCAACCCGGCCAACGGCGTAAAGGAGTTCTACGGCGAGTTCCTGATCAACGCGCAGGGCGAGGACGTCGTCGCCGGCGTTCGCACGCCGGAGCCGGTCGCCGAATTGAAGAAGCAGATGCCGAAGGCCTACCACGAGCTGGAACGCATCCGCCAGACGCTCGAGCGCCATTTCAAGGACGTGCAGGACTTCGAGTTCACCATCGAAGACGACGTCGTCTACATGCTGCAGACGCGCAACGGCAAGCGTACTGCGATGGCGGCGCTCAAATTCTCGATCGACATGTACAAGGAGAAGCTCATCGACTGGAAGACGGCCGTGATGCGCAATCCGGCCGACCAGCTCGAACAGCTGCTCGCGCCGGTGTTCGACGCTGCCGAGGTCGCCAAGGCCCGCGTCATCGCCACCGGCCTGCCCGCCGGTCCCGGTGCGGCGTCCGGGCACATCTATCTCAATGCCGACCGCGCGGTCGCCGCGGCCCACAAGGGAGAGCCGGTGCTGCTGGTTCGCGTCGAGACGTCACCCGAAGATCTCCGCGGCATGATTGCGGCTGAAGGCATCCTCACCGCGCGCGGCGGCGTATCGTCGCACGCGGCCCTCGTGGCCCGACAGATGGGCAAGGTCTGCGTGTGCGGCGCCGCTGCCGTGGACGTCGACTACCAGGCGCGCACCGTGTCGGCGGACGGCCGCACGTTCAAGGAAGGCGACTTCCTGTCGATTGACGGCACGGCGGGCAAGGTCTATGCGGGCCGGGTCAAGACCGCGCCTTCCGAGATCGTCGCGGGTCTCATCGACGGTGATGAGGGTGCGAAGAAGACCGAGAAGTTCAAGAACTTCCAACAGTTGATGAAGTGGTGCTCGGACGCGAGCCGGATGGACGTACGTACCAACGCCGATACGCCCGAGCAGACCAGCAGCGCCATCGCCTTCGGCGCGGTCGGGATCGGCCTCTGCCGAACCGAGCACATGTTCTTCGAGGGGGAGCGCATCGACGCGATGCGCGAGATGATTCTCGCCGAGACCCTCGAGGCGCGGAGGGCTGCCCTCGCCAAGCTGCTCCCGTACCAGCGCGACGACTTCGGCGGCATCTTCCGTGCGCTCAAGGGCCTTCCCGCGACGATCCGCTTCCTCGATCCGCCCCTGCACGAGTTCCTCCCGCACGCGCCGGAGCAGCAGGCCGACCTGGCCAGGAAGATAGGCGTCCCGGTCGAGGCCATTCACTCCCGTGTCGAGCAGCTCCACGAGTTCAACCCGATGCTCGGCTTCCGCGGCTGTCGTCTCGGCATCGGCTACCCAGAGATCTCGGCGATGCAGGCGCGAGCCGTGTTCGAGGCGGCGGCCATGGTCCAGAAGGAGGGCATCAAGGTCCGCCCGGAGATCATGATTCCGCTCGTCGGGTTCAAGAAGGAGTTCGACCTGCAGATCGAGGTCGTGCACCAGGCCGCGCGCGACGTGCAGGCCGAGCGGAAGGTGAAGCTCAATTACATGGTCGGCACCATGATCGAGATCCCGCGCGGCGCGCTCACCGCCGACGAGATCGCCCAGTCCGCCGAGTTCTTCAGCTTCGGCACCAACGACCTGACGCAGACGGCGCTCGGGATGTCGCGCGACGATTCTGGATCCTTCCTCCCGAAGTACGCCGAGCTGGAGATCGTGAAGAACAATCCGTTCGCCACGATCGACCAGAGCGGCGTCGGCCAGCTCGTCGAGGTCGCTGTCAGCAAGGGGCGCCGGACTCGGCCCGACATCAAGCTCGGGATCTGCGGCGAGCACGGCGGCGACCCGTCCTCGATCCAGTTCTTCGAGAAGGTTGGACTCGACTACGTGAGCTGCTCGCCTTACCGCGTGCCGGTCGCACGGCTGGCTGCGGCGCAGGCGGCGTTGTCGGTGAAGACAGGAGATTGACGGGAACGGCATGATCCAGACGTGATCACGGTCTACTTGTATCAGGACGGCAAGACGAAGAAGACGGACCGGGTCGAGCCGCAGTGGCTCGATCCGGCTTCGGGCGTGACGCTCTGGGTGGATGTCGTACAGCCGACGGCCGACGAGGGCCACCCGTTGCTTGCCGAGACCTTCCATTTCCACCCGCTCTCGGTCGAAGACGCCCTCGGTCAAGCTCATCATCCGAAGATCGAGCCGTACGAAGGTTACCTGTACATCATTCTGCACGGCATCGATTTCCGTCCCGGCGAGCGCGAGTTCGCCACGCGCGACGTCGATTTCTTCCTCGGTGCGACCTATCTGGTCACCGTGCACGACGGCAGGTCGCGCAGCATCCAGAAGCTGCACGAAGTGTGCGAGCTGCACGCACACATCCTCGAAGAAGGCCCCGTCGCGCTGCTCCATCGCATCGTCGATTCGATGATCGACAACTATGCGCCCGAGCTGGCGGAGATCGAGGACCAGATGGACGAGCTCGAGGAGGAGGCGATTCTCGGCTCCGGCGACAACCTCGTGCGGCCGATCCTGGCCGTGAAGCGCGATCTTGCCGGTCTTCGCCGTGTCCTCATCCCGCAGCGCGACGCCGTCGGCCGCCTGGCGCGGCGCGAGTTTCCGCAGATCTCGAACGAGATGGCGTACCGGTTCCGCGATGTCTACGACCACCTCGTGCGCTACTCCGACGAAGCGGCAATGTTCCAGGATCGCGTGACCGGCATTCTGGAGGGGTACCTGTCGGCGATCTCGAATCGCCTCAACCAGGTGATGAAGGTCCTCACCGTGATGTCGACGATCTTTCTGCCACTCACCGTGCTGACCGGTATGTGGGGAATGAACGTGCCGCTACCGGCGTTCCCGGGCGGAGAGCACGCACAGTTCTGGTGGGTCTCCGGAATCATGGCAGCGATCATCGGAGTGATGCTCGTCGTGTTCCACCGCAAGAGGTGGATCTAGATCCCATGGGGAGGATTCACCAGTTGCCGGCTGACCTGGCGAATCAGATTGCCGCCGGCGAAGTTGTCGAGCGGCCGGCATCCGTGATCAAGGAGCTCGTCGAGAACGCGATCGATGCGGGCGCGCGGCGCGTATCCGTGGCCGTGGAGCTGGGCGGCAAGAAGCTCATTCGCGTGGAAGACGACGGGACTGGGATGGACCCCGACGATGCGAGGCTCGCGATCGAGCGCCACGCGACGAGCAAGATTCACCGAGCCGATGATCTCGAACGGATCGCGACGCTTGGATTCCGCGGCGAGGCGCTTCCGAGCATCGCCTCCGTTTCTCATTTCACGCTGAAGACGCGGGCGCGCGGATCGAACTCCGGGACCGAGGTCCGGGTCAACGGTGGCGCGCTCGGATCCGTCACCGAGGTTGGCATGCCGGAAGGCACGTCGATCGACGTCGCCGACCTGTTCTACAACCTGCCTGCGCGGCGCAAGTTTCTGAAGTCGGATGCCGCCGAATCCGCGCAAGTGTCCCGGATCGTCACGCAGCTCGCGCTGTGTTACCCGGAAATCGGCTTCACCCTCACCAGCTCAGGGAGGAAGGTGATGCAGTGCCCGCCGGTCGCGGGACTGCGGGACCGGCTGTATCAGCTCTATGGCGATCGCAGCGATCTGATCGACGTGCGTCGCGACGGCGGCGATGTGAAGATCCTCGGCTTCGTTGCTGCGCTTGCCGAACAGGGACCGACGCGCGGGCCGCAGAATGTCTTCGTCAATCGGCGCGTGGTGAAGGACAAGACGATCGCACACGCGATTATCGATGCCTACAGCGTGGCGTCCATCAAGGAACGGAGCCCGGAGGTGCATCTCTTCATCGAGATGCCACACAACGCGGTCGATGTGAACGTTCACCCGACGAAAGCGGAGGTGCGGTTTCGCGACCAATCGTACATCCACGAGCTGATTCGCCGAACGCTCGGCGACGCACTCGGCCGCGGTCAGGCGCCGGAGCTGCAGCTCGAGGCGCCGCCGGGTTTCCAGTCGGCGCCGTCGACGTTGCCACTTCCGCATGCGTATCCGTCAACGTTTCCGAGTCGGTGGACGACCGGTCCGCCTGAAGGTGGACACTCTCGTCCCTCATCGGTCGTGTCCGGCTTCAGCCGGACCGACGAGCCGGTGCCGTCCGGCGGCGCCGGCGCACCGGGGCCAACGATCCGTCCAATGACGCCGTTAGGTCAGTTCAGAGATACCTTTATCATTGCGATTGACGACGAGGGAATTGCGATCATCGATCAGCACGTGGCACACGAGCGCGTGCTGTTCGAGCGCATCACCGAGCGCCTGAGGGGCGGGGCCCTGGAAAGCCAGCGTCTGCTCGTGCCGGTGCTCGTAGATCTCTCGGCGGGCGGACGCCAGGCGCTCACCGCGCATGCGAGGGACCTCGAGCGGCTCGGCTTCGAGATCGAGGAGTTCGGCGGGGACGCGTTGCGAGTGATGGCGTTCCCGGCGCTTCTCAGCCGAGATGACTGCGATGCCGCATTGCGGGCGCTGGCCGAAGACCTGGAAGGGCTCGATCGTGGCACCGGCGTTGACGCGGCCATCAAGCGGATCGCCGCAACGACCGCGTGTCATGCAGCGGTCAAGGCCAATTACCCGCTGACACACGAGAAAATGGCGCACATCCTCGACGAGCTGCGCCGCACCGCCTACTCGACGATCTGCCCGCACGGACGGCCCGTCATGCTCCGCCTCACCCGGCGCGAGGTCGAAAAGAATTTCCAGCGGATCTAATAATTCTTTGACAGTGGTCTCGCAGGTTGCTACATTTAGACTGCTCGTAACTACTGACAATCAAGGGTTTATCTCAACCGTTATCCGCCCAAGCGAAACGGTGCGTCGCCAGACTTGTGTCCGGCGGGGCGCAAAGCTGTAAGTCCCGCATCGCTGCGGGGTGATTTAGCTGCCGAACTTGGAAGAAAGACGCGGCGCCCGCGGCTCCGCTATTCGTCCTCGTCCACGGTAGCGGATTCGGAGCATAGAGTGTCCGTCCGCCGCTCAGTTATCTACGCCGGCCTCACGTTCTCCCTCACCGCCCTCGCATTCAGCTTCGGCAGCTGGTCAGCGCAGCGCTCGATGTCGCAGCAGCTGGCCAACAACGACGCACGCGTGTCCGCGCTGCGCGATGACATGGCGAGCGCGATCCTCCAGATCCGCCAGGCGGAGACGGCGGCGACCCCGTCGGGGACCAACGGCCGCCAGCCAGAGGTCGTGGCTGCGGGAGGCGCCTCGCAGCCCGCTCTCGTCGAGGAGATCAAGCGGCAGCTGCAGAGCGAGATGGGTCTGTTGCCGGTGCAGCTCCTGCGCGATCGCAAGGAGAGCTTCGTCGAGCTCAACGCGTATGACGTCTCCGGGAAATCGAGTTACGGAACAGCGGGCTACCTTGGGAACGGCTACTTCGTGACCGTGAAACATGCGGTGGTGGCGCTCGATGACACAGACGGGCGCGAGGGACGGAAGATCACGAGCATCAAGCTCCGTGTCCATGGCCGGGACCTGGCGGCGCGGCTCGTCGAGGCGGGCGATGCGGACGTCGAGGTTCATCCGGGCGATTGGGCGATCATCCGCGTCAGCGAGAAGGTAGACCTGCCGCCGCTGCACGTGAACACGAAATTCAGCTACGACTTCGCCGATCCGATCTTTCGCCTTGGCAACGACTACTCCAAGGGCATCATCCTCAGCACCGGCTACGTGGGGCAGCGGACGTCGAACGGCCTCGTGACGTGCCTGACCGATGGCCATCCCGGCGTGTCGGGCGGTGGCGTGCTGGATCAGGCCGGCGATCTGGTCGGCATTCCGATCGGGCGGATGCAGGGCGACTATCGCTTCTCATTCATCCTGCCCGTGCGCAGCGAGATGTTCAAGAGAGTCCCGGGGCTCGCGATGGTGGAATCGCGCGTCGCAGGAACCCGGGAATAGCAAAACCCAAATTCAGCTCTTGTTCCTCCGCTCCGCCTTCAGCTTCTCCCACCCCTCCAACCGTCGCTTGATCTCCTTCTCGAATCCCCGGTCGGTCGGACGGTAGTACTTCTTTCCGCTCAGCGAAGGCGGAAGGCAGTCCATCGCCGCGACGGCGTCGGGCTCGTCGTGCGAGTACTGGTAGTCCTTGCCGTACTCGAGCTCCTTCATCAACTTCGTCGGCGCATTGCGCAGGTGCAGCGGCACGGGCTCAGCGGCTTCGCGATGGGCATCGGCGGCGGCGGCGCTGTAGGCCGTATACACGGCGTTGCTCTTCGGCGCGGTCGCGAGGTAGATCGCCGCCTGAGCAAGCGCGTTGTTCCCCTCGGGCATACCGATGAAGTGCGCGGCATCCTTCGCGGCAATCGCGACGACCAGCGCTTGCGGGTCCGCGTTGCCGATGTCTTCCGACGCGAACCGGATCATCCGGCGTGCAATGTACAGCGGGTCTTCGCCGGCCTCGAGCATCCGGGCGATCCAGTACACGGCGGCATCGGGATCGCTGTTGCGCATCGACTTGTGCAGCGCGGAAATCAGGTTGTAGTGCTCCTCGCCGGTCTTGTCGTACAGGAGCGCGCGCCGTTGAATGGAGTGTTCCAGCTGCCCCAGATCGAGCTGCCGGACGCACGTCTCCGGGTTCATCGGCGCCGAGGTCGCCGCGAATTCGAGCAGGTTCAGCGCGGTCCTGGCATCGCCGTTCGCGAATCTCGCGATCGCCGCCACCGCATCGTCACTGACCTGGATCTCCATCGATCCCAGGCCACGCTCGGCATCCGACAGCGCACGCCGAAGGATCTGCTCGATGCCCGGCGCATCCAGCGGCTGCAGGACAAATACCTTGGAGCGCGAGAGCAGCGCCGCGTTGACCTCGAACGAGGGGTTTTCGGTCGTCGCGCCGATGAGGACGATATCGCCCGATTCGACGCGGGGGAGGAAGGCATCCTGCTGCGCCTTGTTGAAGCGGTGGATCTCGTCCACGAACACGATCGTCCGCTTGCCGCCCGAGCGGCGGCGCATCTGGGCGGCGGCCATCACCTCTTTGATCTCCTTGATGCCTGCGAGCACTGCGCTGAAGGGGACAAAACGCGCCTGCGTCATCTCCGCGACGATCCGCGCGAGCGTCGTCTTGCCGGTGCCCGGGGGGCCCCAGAGGATGATCGACTGCAGCAGATCGCGCTCGATGGCTTCGCGCAGCGGTTTGCCGGGCGCGAGGATCGCATCCTGGCCGATCACTTCATCGAGCGTACGGGGGCGAATCCGTTCGGCGAGCGGTGTGCCTGCGGCAGGCGAGAGCGGGTCTGAAGACCCGCCCCTACCCTGTCCGCGATCGACATCGTCGTCGAAGAGAGAACTGTTGCTCATGGTCGTACCCGGCGCGCTGCGTAGACGAGGATCGCGCCCGCTGCAGCGACATTCAGTGACTCGACCGGCGCCGCCATCGGTACGCTGACGCGCTGATCACATTCTGCTACGACGCGCGGTCCGAGACCCTGGCCCTCGCCGCCGAGCAGGAGTGCAATGCGTCCTGACCAGTCGACGGCATCGGGATCGCCTCCATCGCGGGGCACGGCGGCAATCAGGTTTGCGCCCGCCTTGCGAATCTCCGCCATCGTCTCTTCAACTGACCGACTGCGTGCAACCGGAAGCCGCAGCACGCTGCCCATGCTGCCGCGGACGGCCTTCCATGAAAACGGGTTGGCCGATTCGCCACAGACGACGACGCCAGTAGCGCCGCCCGCCTCGGCAACGCGGAGCAGCGATCCGAGGTTGCCCGGATCCTGCACATCGGCCACGACGAGCGCGAAGAGGCGCGCCTGTCCGAAAATGGCCGCGGCGGTCGTGGGATGACGGTGCGCGATTGCAACAATGCCGCTGGGAGCGCGGACCGGGCTCATGGCACTGAAGACCTGGTCATCGAAGGCGATCACGTTGACGCCATCGCGTTCCAGCTCGTGCGCGAGCGCACCTTCTTCGGTTGCCGCTGCCAGATGCGATACAGCCACCGCCACGCTCTCGAAGCGGAGGGACGCTGCCTTCGCTTCGCGGACCAGATGCGCCCCTTCGAGAAGCAGCCTCGCGCCGGCCGGATCGGGTTCGTCGGCAAGCCCGCGATACGCGCGCACGATGACGTTCTGGCGGCTGGAGATCGTTTTCACGTGAGACAGGCCACGGAGGCACGGAGTGCCTTCGTGGCTCCGTGGCCCGTGATCGCAATTCGAGCATAACAGACTGTGCTAAAGTCGATTTTGCCGTGAAGGATCGGATTATCAAGCGATTCAACGACGAAATAGCCGCACTCGAGCGCGAGCTGAAGGTCGACCTGCCGAGAGAGATCCAGCGGGCACGCGAGTACGGCGATCTGCGTGAGAACGCCGAGTACAAGGCCGCCAAGGAACGGCAGGGGATCGTCAACACGCGAATCGCGATGTTGAAAAAACGGATGGGCGAGATCTCGCTCATGAACATGGATCGCATCCCGCATGACAGGGCGGGGTTTGGATCGACGGTGCAACTCCGCGCGCAGAACGGCGGGACGATTATTTATCAGCTCGTGATGCCGGAAGACGCGGATGCGGAGAAGGGGATGATTTCCACCTCATCGCCGATCGGCCGCGCGATTCTCAACAAGGAAGAAGGCGACGTCATCAAGGTGA
>Ga0080064_1006366_pt1 | contig 12827 bp, 11 predicted proteins | sample Subgrocontami54m_FD_69260 | JGI IMG/M metagenome (GOLD analysis project Ga0080064, IMG submission 69260) | Subsurface groundwater microbial communities from S. Glens Falls, New York, USA - GMW46 contaminated, 5.4 m (SPADES assembly) (version 2) ...
CCCATCGCCACCTTGCACACCCTGCGCCAGCAGCTCACCAAGCGCGAGGGCCGCTGCAACGAGGCATTGGCCGATTTCATCGCGCCGCGCGCGTCGGGCGTGCCCGATTACGTCGGCGCCTTCGCGGTCACCGCGGGCGTCGGCGAGGACGAGATCGCCGATCGCTTCAAGCAGAAGAACGACGACTATTCCGCCATCCTCGCCAAGGCGCTGGCCGACCGTCTGGCGGAAGCTTTCGCCGAGCGCCTGCATCAGCGCGTGCGGCGGGAATTCTGGGGCTATGCGCCGGACGAGGCGCTGAGCGCCGGCGATCTGATCGCGGAAAAATATTCCGGCATCCGCCCCGCGCCCGGCTATCCGGCGCAGCCCGAGCACACCGAAAAGGCGACCATCTTCAAGCTGCTGCCGGCGGAGAAGATCGGCGTCCAGCTCACCGAGAGCTTCGCCATGTGGCCCGGCGCGTCGGTCTCCGGTCTCTATTTCAGTCACCCGCAGAGTCACTATTTCGGCGTCGGCAAGATCGAGCGCGACCAGGTGGAGGATTACGCGCGGCGCAAGGGCTGGAGCGTGGCGGAGGCGGAGCGCTGGCTCGCTCCGATCCTCAATTACGATCCGAAGCCGGCGGCGGAGAAGGTGGCATAAGACGCTTTAGCCTCTCTCGGCCTCATGGTGAGGAGCCGCGCGAAGCGCGGCGTCTCGAACCATCGCAAGTCGGCTATAGCCGACTTGCGCACTCATAATGCCGATCCCCGGGTAAACCCGGGATCGGTGCCGCTCGCATCCTTCGAGACGCACGCTGGCGCGCGCTCCTCAGAGCCTGGCCGAAAATGAAGCTGAGTCATTTCAATGAGTTGCATAAATGGCTATCGGCTGGAGAAACTCGGATCGCCTCTGCAAAGAACCCCATCGTTGGGGCACTTTGCAATCTGGAGGAATCTGATACCTCCGCGAAGCCGATTTCAAACTCATTGATTTTACTCACTGCATTTTGAGTCAGGCTCTCAGGATGAGGGCGGAAATGGCACAAGCCAAGCTCAAGCCGATAGGTTCGCTCCGGCGCTTTTCCAATCCTGAGCCAAGATATCGCGAGCGCAGCGAAGTTCGCGCCAACCTGAGCGGGCCAGGCAAAACGAAAAAATGGCTCGTGCCCCTGTTCTCAACTATAATCCAAGCCGGCGGAGCAAGTCAGCCATGAGTCGTGAAATGACCCGCGCGGCGCGTCGCCGCCAGGCCAAAGAAGATGAGAAGCTCCTGGCGGGAGGGCTTGATCCGGAATCCAGCAACCCGGAGCCCACCGCGGCGATGGCGCGGATGTTGTGCACGATGTTTGAAAAGGCCAAGCTGGAAAAAAATATCAATGCCCCGGTAATATTTCTATATGCGAAGGCCTATGCCACGCTGAGACGTTTGCAAGATATTCCGGTCGCCTGCCAAAAGGGGTGCTCGCACTGCTGCTACACCTGGGTAAGCGCGTCGGCTCCTGAAATACTTTTCATCGCGAACATCATCAGGCAGAGAAGCGGCAATCTGGCGGCGCGGGTTGCCGCGGCGCATCTGAACACCAAGGATTACGATTTTGACGCGAGAGGAAAACATCCTCACCCGTGCCCTTTGTTGGAACAAGACGTTTGCTCAATCTATGAGCTGAGGCCGCTGACGTGCCGGTTTGCGGCATCAGCCAATGCGGAGATTTGCGCCCGCTCCTACCACAACTTGTCCAGCGAGAATATTCCGACGCCGCTGACGCACCTGACGGGACGCAACGCCTATGCCGTTGCCATCGCGAGCGCGCTGAAACGCGCGAATCTCCCGTATCACGCCTACGAGTTCAATGCCGGCTTGGCTCGGGCGCTTGAGATCGGTGATGCGGAAGGAGTCTGGCTCGCCGGGGAAGATATATTTTCGGATGTGATGCGAGACCCGGTCGACATATTTTCCCAGCACCCAGCCCACCTGATGTACCAGCATGCGTTTGGCTAGCTCCGCGCCGTCTTCGCGCCTGACGTCCCGGGCATCTCGCTTAGGCGGGCAGTGCGCGCCCGATCGGGATGGCCGGAACAAGTCCGGCCATGACGACTGACAACGATCCTCATCCTTCGAGACGCGCGCTGCCGCGCGCTCCTCAGGATGAGGGTGGTGGCAGCACTACACCCCCGGCACCCGCCACTTCAATCCCGGAAACCGCGCATAGTCGCGGTCGAGCGTGATCCATTCGCAGCCCGATTCGATGGCGAGCGCGGCGAACCAGGCGTCGGTGACGCGCGCCCCGCGCGTGTCGGTCTCGATGCAGAGCCGTTTGAAGATGTCCCAATGCCGCTCGCCGGGTTCGACGATCTCACAATGCGGTTGGCCGAGAAGGTCTTCGCAGAATCCAAACGCATCATCGAGTGAGCTTGGCGTCGAGTAAGTGCGCGGATTGGTGGTGACCCGAACCACCGCGCTTAATGCCAGCCGCGACAGACCGAAGCGCGCGTCGCTCGTCACCACACCGTCGAGCCACGAGCGGCAAACCGCGTGCTGGGGGACTTCTTTGCGAAAGGCATAGATCAGGACGTTCACGTCCGGCAAAATCATTTGAAGTGTTTCATCCGCTCGACGTATTCCAGGTCGTCCATCTCCTGCAGCGCCGCCGAATCCGAGATGTCGATTCCAGGCATCGGGCCGCCGGTGGCTGTGCTGATGCGCGGGAGGACGCGCTTCGCCTTCGGGGCTTTCCTGCTCTCGGCCACGACCCGCCGCAGCCCATCCTCGATCAGCGCGGTCAGCGTGCGGCCCTCGGCGGCGGCCTTGCGCTTGGCGCGGTCGAGCAGGTTTTGCGGCAGCCGCACGGTGGTTCGCTCTGTCATATGTCAAAACATATAACTGCGGTGACTATATGTCAACCATTGTGCAGCCGGTGTGGAGAGATGGTGCACCGTGCCAAACGGCTTTATCCCCGTTCTCAGGTCTCTTTCTATGAAGGATGCTTGACTCCTCATTCAATCTATGCTTTTATTCCTATACCTCGTCCACCGAGGGGCGCTTCATGAGGCGTCGTAGAGGCGGGACGAACGGGGAGGAAGTGCCTGGAGATACGGGCATTTTCCTTCCGTGGACGGCGCCGGGGGAAATCCCCGGCCTCGATCCGGTGCGGCGCCCGCGGGCGCGGTTTCGCAGACCGCGCGCTCGGGCGGCGTCGGGGCTCCGCCCGGGGGTACTAAGGCCCCCCGCCGAGAAGCTTGAAGAGCTTGGCAGTCGTCCGGCGTAGGCCGGCGATGCGCGGCCCGGCGCCGGAAGGAGAACGCCGCAAATGAGCCCGGACGAAGTTGTCCGGGTGGCGCGCCGAGAGGCGCCACGTGTCCGGAAACGGGCGCGTGCACTTGAAGACTGGTTGCGCCTGTCGGCGCGCCGTCCCCTCGTGTGCTTCACGAGGGAAGTGCCCAAACCCCGGCCGCGAAATCGCGGCGCGGGATCGCGCCCCCGCATCCGCCCCAAACATTTTCCTCACGCGACGACAAAGGATTTTATCATGGCCGACACCGCCTCCCGTTCCCGTTCCGACCTGCGAGACTGGTGGCGCTTCTGGAGCGAGTGGCTTAGCCTGTGGTCGCTGTGCGGCAACGCCGCCTGCCGGCGCGGGCGCTGCTGCCGCGGCGACGCGACGCGCTGCTTTCCGCGAAATTTTCAGTTGCTGCCGGAAGGCGTGCGCGACTGGTTCATCTCGTTGATGGCGGCGAAGCTCGCCCACCTGCCGTTCGACTACGCGCTTGGATGGCTCGACGGCGCCGGTCACGGCCGCGCGCTCGACAAATGGAACGAGGCGGTGGAAGAGTCTTTCACCTCTCCCCGCGCGCGGGGAGAGGTCGCCCGCCGAAGCCCGTAGGGCGAAGGGAAACTATGCACTTGAGTTAGCTGAATGTCTCATGTACATGAGCCAAGCCCCGATGAATCCGGGGCTGGCGCGCCCGAGATACCGACAGCAGTAATCGACCGATTGCGTGCTGCTGGTTATGCCGTGGTGCCACTCCGACCCTCAGAGGACATGCTCAAGGTCGGAGCGCCGCGTTGCTTTCAACCCGCCGAGGCTCAATCGGATGAAACTTGGCGGCACGCGCTGTCCGATGCGGCTGCCTGCTATCAGGCGATGGTCGAGGTCGGTTGTCTATGACAGGCCAAACCGGTCGGTCATCTCTTGAACGATCCCGCGAGTTTTTTGGCAGGCTTCTTTGCAGAAGCCGCCGGCATCCACATCGTGACCGTGGATCACGAAGCTGACCCAAATCTCCACCCGTTGGCTATGGCCCGGCGTGGGGACGATGTGCTGTGTGCGAGGATCGATCGGCGCGCCCATTACCGCCATCCGGCCCGCAAACGTCGTTCCCTGCGGGCCGAACGTGACACTACCTCCGTCTCCGAAGGAGATACTGCCTCCTCCGCTTATACTACCACCTCCTGAGATGCCGGCGCCACCACTGCCAAAGGAGCCACCGCTAAGAGCAATGCCGCCCGGTCCCCATGAGACCGATCCACCCGCTGGCCCGGTGACTGTGTTAGTCCGAATCTCGGTGCGCTTTTGCGGGACAAGGTCGATATGCTTGCCCTGAACTGCGAGGTCGAACAAAACGGCTAGCCATTTTTTGCCTGAGGCGAATGGTTGTTGGGTGAGCAAGTAGCCGTGCAAATCGGGATGATCAGCCTGCTTCAAGCGCCAGGTTCCGAGGGTGGAGTCGAACGAAGCCTGGCTTGTCGCGCCGGGAAAATAGATGCGCGACTTGGCGTCGTTACGCTCCCTCTCGCTGAGAGCTGGCGCAACCACGAGATTCCAGCACCGATACGCGGTGCGATCCAGCGCGCTGCGCAACTGCATACAAATCTGATGAGTGAGATCGGCGGCTTTGGCGCTCACGTTCTTTGCGGTAAGCGACCGATCATACTCCGCCAACAGTTTGGTGAGGTTTTCGTCTGCGCTGTCGAGAGTGACAGCGATGTTCTCATATATCTTCGGCATAGCAGCCTCGCTGTTGTGCCGAAGGGCCTTGACGGACTCGACGAATGCAAGCAGTCTCGCCGGTGTTAATGCCGCCAGCCACCCACGGCTGGTTAATTGAGCCGGGGCGACTACGAATCGCTTCCGGCTCAACCTTTTATTGATCCTGATTCGAGGGTCGAAGCGAGTCTTTTCAGGTTTCAAGATGGCACCTGTTAGCAAAGACACGGGCGAATTTAGTGAGGCTGAAACTGTGAAGCGCCGCGAGGCTGCGCTAAAGCGCATGCTCGCGACGCCACATCGGCCACACAAGCCGATCAGACAAAAGGCTAAGGCCTCTCGTCGGAAACGCGATTCCGCCAAGCGAGAAACCGCCTAGCCTGTTGCTTCAAGGTTCGCGGTTTAGTGAGGACCGCCATACGTGAGGCGACGGCCCTCAGCACCCTTGAGAGCAAGCGCGGCACGTTCACCATCGGTCATCTTGCGGGTGTTCCACTTGAAATCCCATTCCACAAGGTAGCGCGATAAGTGGGCTTCGCTGATCGAATGATGTGTGCCGAACACCGCGCGCTTTATGAGGCTGAAACGGCACTCTGCTGTGTTGGTATACGCATCGCCGCGAACGTATTCGTCAGCACCGTGGTTGACCGTCTCATGGCGATCAAACTCTTTGCCGACATGGAAATACTGGCCGCCCTGATCGGTCATCAGGGATGACTTGCGACTAACATGAGTGACGATAAGCGGGCGCAACGTCGCGCCGGTCACGTTCGCTACATGGAAGGAATGTGACTCACCGTTGCGCTCAACAAGAGCGAAGACAACCGACTTGCCTTTGCCGCCGAGATTTCCCTTCTTGCGCTTGCTGACGTGCTTGTTCGTTTCTTTGCCACCGATATAGGTTTCATCGGCCTCTACGATCTTGCCCTCGCCGCCCAAAGGGCCGCGCGTCTCAGGTTTCATGCCTTCGCGAATGCGATGGCACATAAACCAAGCCGACCTATAAGAGCCAAGGCCAAGCATCCGCTGAAGCTGAAGGGCACTCACACCCTTTTTGCTCGCAGCCATCAAGTGAGTGGCGAGCAACCATTTGTGCAGCGGGATATGCGAGCGCCCGAAAATAGTGTTTGTGCGTACCGTGAACTTGTCCCGGCAATCGTTACACAGGAACATGCCAGCCTGTGTCTTGCCTTCCATCTTGTGAACATTGAGAGAGCCGCAATGCGGACAATTCACACCATCGGGCCAACGGTCGGCTTCCATATGTGCCGTCGCCTTGGCTTCGTCGTGAAAGATCGGATCGGTGAGGTTAACCGGCATTGCTGTTCTCCAATGCCCGTATGATCGCACCCCTAGAATGCTAAGTCAAGTGCATAGTTGCCCTTTCAGGGGGAGGGATGACCAAACATTCCCGCCTGTGTGTATAAAGAGCGCTGCTTTGAGTTTTGAGCGCGAGGGGTTCTCATGCGGATCGCGGTGATGGCGGCAGGCGCCGTGGGCGGCTATTTCGGCGGGCGGATGGCCGCCGCCGGACATGACGTAAGCTTCATCGCCCGCGGCGCGCATCTCGACGCACTGCGCAAGAACGGGCTCACGGTCGAAAGCACGCTCGGCAATCTGCATCTCACGACCATCAAGGCCACGCCCGACCCCGGAGAAGTCGGCGCGGTGGACGTGGTGCTGTTCGCGGTCAAGCTGTGGGACACGGAAACCGCCGCCGAAGCGGCGCGGCCGCTGGTCGGGCCGCAAACGCGCGTCATCACCTTGCAGAACGGCGTGGACAGCGTGGAGCGGATCGCGCCGATTCTGGGCGCGGATCAGGTAGCCGGCGGGCTTGCCTATATCGCGACCGTCATCGCCGCGCCCGGCGTCATCAGCCACACCAGCCCGTTCGCCAAGATGATGTGCGGACGCATCGACGGCCGCCCCGACATGCAGCTCGCCGCCTTCGCCGCCGCCGCGCAGCAGGCCGGCATCGACATCACCCTATCGGAGGCGATTGACCGGGAGCGCTGGCAGAAATTCGTCTTTCTGGTCGCGCTCTCGGGCGCGACCGGAGCGACGCGGATGCCGCTCGGGCCGATATTGGACGATGCGGACACGCGCGCGTTTTTCCGCAGCCTGATGGAAGAGGTGGTCGCGGTGGCCCAGGCAAAGGGCGTGGCGCTGCCGCAGAATTTCATCGAGGAGCGGATGAAGTTCGCCGACACCGCGCCTCCCGGCATGAAGGCGTCGCTGCTGCATGATCTGGAACGCGGCAATCGTCTCGAAATCGACTGGCTGGCGGGGAAGGTCGTGGCGCTCGGCCGCAAGCTTGGCGTGCCGACGCCGGCCAACGCTGCGGTCTACGCGGTGCTCAAGCCGCACCGCATGGGTCGCGCCTGAGAATGCAGCAAGGGTGGGCAAAGGCGCGCAGCGCCGTGCCCACGCAAATCTCTGCGAGCGCCAAAACCTCGTATCAGCTTCAGCCGTTTGTTGGGCGGCATTATCTGTTCTTCTTTCCTTGGTTGCAATTTCGGCAGAGGGTCTGAAGGTTTTCACGAGCGTTTCCTCCGCCTCTCGTCACTGGGATAACATGATCTACTTCAAGCTCGACTTGATGATCAGTGGCTGGACTTGCACCACATTTTGCACAACGGTAGTGATCACGCTTGAACACAGCCGTTCGGTCCTTCTGCGGGATTGTTTTGCGAGTAGGCTCCTCGGTATTCCCGGCGAGCAGTTGTTTTCTCGATATCTTTCCGGCGTGAAATTGCTCAAGGGCCTCGCATGCGGCACGCACGCTGCTCCAATGCCGCTTGTATGGAGACTCGGAAATTCTTTGTCCAAGGTTTTTGATTTGTCTCTTGCCAGGCGGATATCCCAGGTCCTTCCAAATGTTTTCGAGATTGGCGATGAGTTCCTCAGGCGAGTGCTGTCGCTTTCTTCCGCCAATGACGTCAATGAGTGCCAAGGCCTTTTTCCATGAACCGAATCTTTCGATTATCGTTGCAGAATGGGGACGCTTCCCGTGGAGACCGTCATATTGCGTAGAGGTAAAGTAGCCCTCACCAAGCGCCTCAGCTGCAGACTGCAACGCGGTTATAAGATCGCCGTCGCTCAGGCGAGTGCGCTTCATATTCACATCGAACCGGAATTCGTCACTCACCGCTTTTCCTTTCGTCCGAGCCCATTGCATGGGTTGAGCGCAACGCGTAGCCGTAGGATGGGTTGAGCGCAGCGAAGCCCATCACCTCGCAGAGATTATCCATATCACGGTGGGTTTCGCTACGCTCAACCTACCCGCCTCATGGCGAGCGGAAAAGCTCATAACGCCGCCCCCGTCGAATGCGCAAGGAAGCTGCTGATCTATGCCAACACCGTCGTCCAGCGCGGAACGCCGTGGGTTCAAAGACCGGTTGCCGCTTAATGGTTGCTACGCGTGCTGAAGCTGCACCGCATGGGCCGCAGCTGAGGACGGCCCCGCGCCTGACTGGCGCCATAAAGATCGGCAAACTAACATCCATCGCCGACTCAAATGGAGGACGGATCGCGGCCATGCGCAGTATCCTGGCGGGAGCTTTCGTCGTCGTGGTTTCCTTCGCCGCCACTCTGTGGGCGACGGGCACGTTTTGGCCGCAGGGCGGAGAGGTTTCCCAACCCAAGCTGGCGGAATTGCCGCCGCTGAAGCCGCAGACGCGCACGTCGCTGGTGGTGGCGCCGACGTCGATCGCGCTCACGGCGATTCGCGAGGTCATGGAAGCCGCCGCCCCGCGCGATTTTTCCAACCAGTCGAGCAACCCGGTGAGCGAGTTTTTGTCCAAGAACGAGATCGGCGTGACCATGGCGCGCGGGCCGATCTCCGTGGGCGGCCGCCCGGAAGGGCTGACCATCTCCACGCCGCTGAACGGCACGCTGCGGGTAACCGGCAAGCTCGCGACCCAGGCGGGCAAGCTCACAGGCGCGCTCGGCAGCCTGATCAACCGGTCGATTGGCCAGCAAGTGGAGGCCCTCACCGGCCAAGTTCTCGATCAGGGCGCCGACGTGCGCGGCGACGTGGCGGTGACCTCGCGCCCGGAAATCACGCCGGAGTGGCGGCTCAATCCCAATCTCGCGGCGCAGGTGAACATCGGCGACGGCGCACTGACCGTGGCCGGATTGAAAATCAGCGTCGCCAAAGAAGTGAAGCCGCTGATCGACAAGACCGTCAACGAGCAGATGGCCGCGCTGGACGCGCGGCTGCGCAGCGATCCCTTCATCGAAGCGGCGGCGCGGCGCGAATGGACGAAAATGTGCCGCTCGATTCCGCTTGGCGGCGCCGGCTCCGGCCTGCCCGACCTCTGGCTCGAACTGCGCCCCACGCGCGCCTTCACGGCGCAGCCGCGCATCGACAGCGGCAACGTCATCCTGACGGTCGGCGTGTCGGCGGAAACGCGCATCCTCACCCAGGCCACGAAGCCGAGCTGCCCCTTTCCGGCGCGGCTGGAGATCGTCCCGCAAGCGGAACAGGGACGCCTGGGCATCGCCGTGCCGATCGACCTGCCTTTCACCAAAGTCAGCGAATTGCTGGAGGCGCAGCTCAAGGGCCGCCGTTTCCCCGAGGACGGCAGCGGCGCGGTGGACGTGGAGGTGCAGCGCGCCACCATCGGCGCCTCCGGCGACCGCCTGCTGATCTCGCTGCGGGTGAAGGCGCGGGAAAAGAAAAGCTGGTTCGGCTTTGGCGCGCAGGCGGACGTGCACATCTGGGGCCGGCCGGTGCTCGACCGCGAGAAGCAGATACTGCGGATGACGGACATCGAGCTGGCGGTGGAGTCGGAGACGGCGTTCGGCCTGCTCGGCGCGGCGGCGCGGGCGGCGATGCCTTATCTGCAGGACGCAATGGCGCAGAACGCGGTGGTCGATCTCAAGCCGTTTGCCGGCAATGCGCGGCAGAAGATCGGGGCCGCGCTCGCCGACTTCCAAAAGGACAGCGGCGGCGTGCGCATCGAGGCGGCGATCCGCGAGTTGCGGCTGGCCGGCATCGAGTTCGATTCCAAGACCCTGCGCGTGATTACCGAGGCGAGCGGCACGGTGCGGGTGACGGTGACCAAGCTGACGGGGATGTAACGGCAAGGCACCACTGATCCTCATCCTGAGGAGCCCGCCGTAGCCCGAAGGGCGAAGGCGCGGCGTCTCGAAGGATGAGGCCGATTGAGTGCGAAAAGCCTTGGCCTCATGGTTCGAGACGCGTCCTTCGGACGCTCCTCACCATGAGGATTGTCACTCACACCCGCCGGCCGAACAGGATGATGGCCGCGACCGGCATGACGAAGCCGAGGATCGCGGCGATCACCAGCAGCACGCCAAGCTCGTCGTAAACGCCGCGCCCGACGGTGAAGACCTGATTGAGATACTTGGTTTGTAGCTGGCCCGCGACCAGTGCCATGTTCATCAGCGAAGCCATCAGCGCGAACCAGGTCGCCCGGCGGCCTTCCGGCGCGTAATAGGCGATCAGCGTCAGCAGCGGGATCATGCTGAGCTGGGCGAAGGGAGAACTGGCGGCGGCGTCGATGATGGCGATGCTGCGCGCGCCGAAACCGAACATCTGTTCGGTCCACAGGTGCAGGCCGAAAAACAGACCGATGTTCGGCAGCGACAGGATCGCGCCGGCCACGGCGAGCCAGAACAAAGTCTTGGCGACGGAATACTCGGTCAATTGCCGGCTGAAGGCCCACAGGGCGACGAGGCCGATGACGGCCGCAGTCTGCCGCAGCGAGCCATAGAAGGCCTCGTCGAATTTGAGCACGTCGAGCGTCCACCAGAAATAGCCGTCGCCGACCGCGGGCGTAGCGCGAAAGGCAAAAATGATGACGCTGGTGAACAGGATGGCGCGGCGGGTGTTGCGATCGAGATCGCGCGTGACGAGCACCAGCATGGCGCAGATCACGGTCATGGAAATGATGAAGATCAGCTCCTGCGCGAACGGCACCTGCCCGAGCGCCAAGACGAGAACAACGGCGCCGAAGGCGATGCCGCCGCCGAGGATGCGCCAGTCGATGGGCTGACGCTCGCTGGTCTCCGCTTTGACCAGGAAAATGCCCGCGACCGAGATCGCCGGAATGACGAGGCCGAAGAGAAACACGGTCTCGCGATCGAAGATCTTGGCGAGCCATCCGGAAAGGCCGGCGACGGCGAGGATGCCGGCGGACAGCGCGAGGCGGCCGAGCACCTGCACCATGCCGAGTTCGGCGCGCACGTCGTCCTGCGGCCGCGGCGCGCCTTTCGCATCGACGCGGGCGACGACCTCGGTGGACATGGCGTCGGCAACCACATCCTGAATGACGGTGCCAAGCACGATCAGCAGCGCGCCCAGCACGAACAACTGACCCGCGGACATGAACATGAGCCACCCGCCGGCCGCGCCGGCGAGCGTGACCATCCCGGCGGCGGTGAAGGCCGCGCCGATGAGGATGTAAGCCTTGCGCTGGGAGCCGAAGATGGGGACGCCGTCGACCAGCTGGCCGAACACCATCTTCACCGTCCAGGGCAGCGTGAGCCACACGCCGATACCGGCCAGCTCCGCCGGGGTGAAGGTGAGGCTTTCCTTCACCCACATGTCGCGGGCCGCCGGAGGCGGCGCCCGATCTGCGCGTGCCGCTGCGCGAGATCGCGCTGGATGCCTCGTCGGGTGAGCCGCCGCTGCCGGTCTACGACACGACGGGGGCCTATACCGATCCGGATGTGGCGATCGACGTGGAGAAGGGCCTCGCGCGCACGCGGATCGAATGGGTGAAGGAGCGCGGCGGCGTGGAGGAATACGAAGGCCGCCCGATCCAGCCGGTGGACAACGGCAATGTTTCCGGCACGCATCTGGCGCGGAATTTTCCCAATACGCCGCGGCCGTGGCGGGGGGTTTCTTCTTATCCCTCCCCCAACTCTTCTTCATACCTCCCCCTGCAAGGGGGAGGTCGGACGGCGCAGCCGTCCGGGTGGGGGTCAGCAGCAAAGGATGACCCCTCCCCAGCGCTTCGCGCCGACCCTCCCCTTTCAGGGGAGGGTGAAAGAGAAACAAGGGGAGAGGGAGCAGGCATGAGCAAGCCGCACCCCCTCACCCAATACGAATGGGCTAAGGCCGGCGTCATCACCAAGGAAATGATCTACGTCGCCGAGCGCGAGAATCTCGGCCGCAAAAAGCAGCTCGAGCGCGCGGAAGCCGCCCGCGCCGACGGCGAGAGTTTCGGCGCCGAAGTGCCGCTGTTCATCACGCCGGAATTCGTGCGCAGCGAGATCGCGCGCGGCCGCGCCATCATTCCGTCGAACATCAATCACGCCGAACTTGAGCCGATGATCATCGGCCGCAACTTCCTCACCAAGATCAATGCGAACATCGGCAACTCCGCCGTCACCTCCTCGGTCGAAGAGGAAGTGGAGAAAATGGTGTGGGCGATCCGCTGGGGCGCCGACACGGTGATGGACCTTTCCACCGGCCGCAACATCCACAACACGCGCGAATGGATTTTGCGCAATTCGCCGGTGCCGATCGGCACCGTGCCGATCTATCAGGCGCTGGAGAAGGTGGACGGCGATCCCGTCAAGCTCGACTGGGAATGCTACAAGGACACATTGATCGAGCAATGCGAACAGGGCGTGGATTATTTCACCATCCATGCCGGCGTGCGGCTCGCTTACGTGCCGCTCACCGCCAACCGCGTCACCGGCATCGTCTCGCGCGGCGGCTCGATCATGGCGAAGTGGTGCCTGTCGCGGCACAAGGAGAGCTTCCTCTACGAGCGCTTTGACGAGATCTGCGACATCATGCGCAAATATGACGTGTCGTTCTCGCTCGGCGACGGCCTGCGCCCCGGCTCCATCGCCGACGCCAACGACCGCGCGCAATTCGCCG
>Ga0080064_1006367_pt1 | contig 12825 bp, 12 predicted proteins | sample Subgrocontami54m_FD_69260 | JGI IMG/M metagenome (GOLD analysis project Ga0080064, IMG submission 69260) | Subsurface groundwater microbial communities from S. Glens Falls, New York, USA - GMW46 contaminated, 5.4 m (SPADES assembly) (version 2) ...
GCTAGTGTCCCGAATCCGAAGTTCGCACACCCCTGCGGCGAGCACTGTTGCGAACTTCGGATTCAAAGGGACACTAGCAATGATAGCGTTGCTAGTGTGGCTTTGGTTCAGAAGTTCCCTCCCGACCCGGCCGCAAGCAATGGGGAACTTCTGAACCGCCATACTAGTCCAATCACGGGTTTGCATGTGACGAGTGATCAACCGAGCCGGTCCGAGGCGCTCTGGTATACCGGCCCCGGGCGCGCCGAGCTGCGCGAGGAATCGGTGGCGCCGCCGGGCCCGAATGCGCTGCGGGTACGGGCGCTGTTCAGCGGCATCAGCCGGGGCAGCGAGCGGCTGGTGCTCAACGGCCGGGTGCCGCAGAGCGAACATCGCCGCATGCGCGCGCCGCTGATGGACGGCGGCTTTCCGTTTCCGGTCAAATATGGCTACGCCGCCGTAGGACGGATCGAAGCCGGACCGGCATCGCTCGTTGGCCGCACGGTATTCGCGTTGCATCCGCACCAAACCCTGTTCAACCTGCCGGCGGAAGCCGCCTTTTTTGTGCCTGACGACGTGCCGCCGGCGCGCGGCGTGCTCGCCGCCAATATGGAGACGGCGCTCAACGCGGTGTGGGACGGCGCACCCGGTCCGGCCGATCGCATTGCCGTGGTCGGCGGCGGGGCGGTGGGATTGCTGGTGGCCTATCTCTGCAGCCGGCTGCCCGGCGCCCATGTCACGGTGATCGACACCGCGCCGGCGCGCGCCGATCTCGCGCGCGCCCTCGGCGCCAGATTTGCGACGCCCGAGCATGCACCGGCGGAATGCGATCTGGTGTTCCATGCAAGCGGCTCCGCAACCGGTCTCGCGAGTGCGCTGCGGCTCGCGGGCGAGGAGTCGACCGTCGTTGAGCTGAGCTGGTATGGCGAAGGTGACGTCGCGGTTCCGCTTGGCGATGTGTTTCACAGCCGGCGGCTGCGTCTGGTGGCAAGCCAGGTCGGACGGGTGGCGCCCTCGCACCGCTCGCGCTGGACGCCCGGCCGGCGGCTGCAAGCCGCATTGTCGCTGCTCAACGATCCTGTGCTCGATGTGCTGCTCGCACCGCCGGTCCCGTTCGAGCAACTGCCGGAGCAACTGCCCGGTCTTCTCGGACCGGACGCCGATGCGCGCTGTCCGGTCATCCAATATCCTGCGTCCTGATCGGGAGGTTTGTTGTGTTCGCCGTCGAGGTTTCCGACCAGATCATGATCGCGCATTCGTTTCGCGGGGACGTGTTCGGCCCCGCGCAACGAATGCATGGGGCGACCTTTGTGGTGCGCGCGGCTTTTCTCGCCGACACACTCGATGCCAACGGTATCGTGGTCGATATCGGCCGCGCCCATGAGGCGCTGAAAGCGGCGCTCGCTCCGCTCAATTACCGCAATCTCGACGATCTGCCGCAGTTCAACGGCGTCAACACCACGACCGAGTTCGTCACCCGCTATGTGTTCGACCAACTGGCGGAGGCCGCGCGCTCAGGCGCGCTCGGCCGCGACGGGCGCGAACTCGCTTCGATCCGCGTCACCGTGCTGGAATCGCCGTCCGCCCGCGCCTGGTACGAGGCGCCGTTGTGGTGAAGCGCGCCGTGTTCGCGGTGCCGGGCGACCTTGCAACACCGACCGGCGGCTACGGCTATGACCGGCGGATCATTTCCGAACTTGGCGCGCTCGCCTGGCAGATCGAAGTGCTCGACCTCGGCGACGGCTTTCCGTTTCCATCCACGCCGGTGCTGGACGAGGCCGGTAAGCGTCTCGCCGCGCTGCCCGGCGGACAGCCGATCGTGATCGACGGGCTTGCGCTCGGAGTCCTGCCCGACGCAGCCGAAGCCGTGTGCCACCGCTGTCCAGTGGTGGCGCTGGTGCATCATCCGCTCGGGCTGGAAACCGGCTTGAGCGCGACCGAGGCCGCGGCGCTCTGTGCCAGCGAACGGCGCGCGCTCGCTCATGCCAACCATGTGATCACCACCAGTCCGGCGACCGCCCGGCTTTTGGCGACGGATTTCGATGTGCCGTCGGATCGGCTGACCGTGGTGGTGCCCGGCACCGATCGCGCCGCTCATCAGCCGCGCACCGGTGCCGGCCCGGTGACGCTGCTGGCGGTCGGCACGGTCATCCCGCGCAAGGGCTACGACGTTTTGATTACGGCACTCGGCAAGCTTGCCGATTTGCGGTGGCGTCTGGTTATTGTCGGCGAGCGCGAGCGCAGCCCGGACACTACGCGCCGGCTCGACGGCGAGATCGCGCGCCTTCATCTCGGCGATCGCATCAGATTCACCGGCGCGGTCGCTCCCCGGCAGCTTGCGCCGCTCTATGCATCGGCCGATCTGTTCGTTCTCGCCTCGCGCTTCGAGGGCTACGGCATGGCCTATGCGGAGGCGGTGGCGCATGGCCTGCCGGTGGTGGGAACGACCGCTGGCGCCATTCCCGATACGGTGCCGCAAGGTGCCGGGGTGCTGGTGCCGCCCGACGACGCCGATGCGCTTGCCGACGCATTGCGGCCCTTGATCGCAGATCGCAGCCGACGTGACGCGCTTTCCGCCGGCGCCCGAAAGGCGGCAGGCTCGCTTCCAACCTGGCGGGGTTCCGCGCTGCTGTTCGCGCGCGTGCTGGAGCGGTTTGCATGAGCGGCTTTTCCGCCAACTGGCTTGCGCTGCGCGAGCCCTATGACGCCAAGGCACGCAATGTATCGGTGCTCGATGCACTGGCGGCGGCGTTTGAAGGCCGGCAGTCGATCGCAATCGTCGATCTGGCCTGCGGCACCGGCGCGACCCTGCGCGCGATCGGCGCGCGGCTGCCGCCGGTGCAGCATTGGCGGCTGGTGGACAACGATCTGGGATTGCTGGCGCAGGCGGCGGTGCTCGGACGCCCGCCGGAAGTGACGGTGGAGGCGCGCGCCATCGACATCGACCGCGATCTGGAAGTTGCGCTCGACGGACCGCTCGATCTGGTCACCATGTCGGCGCTGCTCGATCTGGTTTCCGCCGAGTGGCTCGATCGTCTTGTCGTGGAGACCGCGGCGCGGCGGCTGCCGTTCTATGCCGCACTCAATTATGACGGCCGGGCGGAGCTCGATCCGGCGGAGCCGTTCGACCAAGAGATCATCGCCGCGGTCAATCGCCATCAGCGCGGTAACAAGGGCTTTGGCGCGGCGCTTGGTCCGGACGCGGCCAAACATGCCGCCGACACTTTGGCGCGCGTCGGCTACAGCGTGGTGCAGGGCGGATCGGATTGGGAGTTCGGCGAAAGCGACAGCGCCATCCAGGCCGAAATTGTTTCCGGCTGGGCAGATGCCGCGCGCGAACTTGGCGCGCTACCGGCCGAACCCATTGCAGCCTGGTCGAAACGGCGACGCGAGGTGTTGGTGGCCGGCCGCTCGCGCCTGCGTGTCGGTCATGTCGATATATTTGCGGCGCCGATCGCTACGCGTTGAGCCGACAGATCGCAGTCGAGCAAAACTTCGTCGCCGAGAATGTGAGCACGCATGGGTGCGCGCAGCACCTGCGCCATGCTGGAGACCGGGGGCAGTCGCACGCTTGATGGCCCAGCACCAATGATAATGGGGGCGATCACCACATGCAGGCGGTCGAGGCAGCCGGCGGCGATAAAGCGCGAGACCGTATCGGCCCCGCCCTCGATCAGAATCCGGCGCAGGCCGCGCTGCGCAAGCGCGCGAAGGATCTCTGCCGGCGCGATATGGCCGTCCGGTGCGGGGAGCTGCACCACTTCGATGCTGGCCGGAAAGCCGGCGCGCGCCTGCTCGCCGGTGATGACCAGCCGGCGCACCCCGTCCGCCGCCAACAGCCTTGCGTTTTGCGGCAATCGGCTCCTGGGGTCGACGACAATGCGTGCTGGATTGGGGCCTTCGACGTGGCGCACGGTGAGCTGCGGATCGTCGGCCACCGCGGTGCCGACCCCGACCACGACCGCATCGACCAACGCCCGCAGCCGGTGCAGATGGGCAAGGCCATCGGGACCGTTAATATATTTGGAATCGCCGGTTTCGGTGGCGATGCGGGCATCGATCGACTGGCCGAACTGCCCGACCACGACCATGTCATCGGCGAGACCCAGGCGCAGCGGGCCGAATAACCCCTGCCAAGGCGCGGATAGTGACCGATTGGCTTGCCGGAATGCCTCGGGAACGCCGGACCAAGACTCCGTACCGAAGGCCGTTGCCGTGCTTCCGCCTGATTTTTTTGCGCGTTGTTTCGGTCCGGTCGTCATCATGACATGATATGAGGTGAGATAGCGCCTGGAAATGGCGATTGACGTCCGTTTCCTTCGGAACAACCGGGGCCCCCAGGGGGTTTGTCTCCGGGTGGCAAATGTGCGGGGAGTTGTCTGTGTCTGAAATGAATAGCGGGCTTTCCGATTTGTTCGGAAGGCCTGAGCAAATTGCGGTCGAGCGTGCTCTTGCCGAATTCCGCTCAGGCCGGCCGGTCGTCATGACCCGCGCCGGCGAACATTTCATCATATTGCCGGCCGAAGGTATTACCGACCAACTACTGGCGTCGTTCCGGCGGCTGTGTGCGCCGGTGCGTCCGCACCTTGTGATCAGCGTCCGCCGTGCGCGCGCGCTCGGCCTCGCCGCCGCCGGGCCGCTCGGTCTCACGGTGGGCGACCAAGACGATGCGGCGGCCATCCTGTCATTCGTTGCCGACGCCCGGGTCGACCAGGGCCTTGATGTGGTCCCGGCTGGCGGCGTCGCGACAGCCGCGATTGAACTCGCCAAGCTCGCCCAGCGACTGCCGGCTTTGCTGGTCGCTCAAGTCGCGGCCGAGAGTTTTGTGGCGTGCGATCCACCGCCGCTGCGTGTCTCAGCTAATGCGGTGGCCGGTTTCCGCGATGCGGCGACGCGCTCGCTCGCCATCGTCACCGAGGCAAACATTCCGCTTAATGGCGGCCTCCCGGCGCGCTTTGTGATCTTCCGTGACAGCATCGGCGGCAATTCGGTTGCCGTCATCCTCGGCGCTCCGGATTTTGCCAAGCCGGTGCCGTTGCGTTTGCATTCGGCCTGCCTGACCGGCGATGTGTTCGGCTCGCGACGCTGCGATTGCGGCGACCAATTGCGGCTGTCGATCAGCCGTCTGGAGAAAGAAGGCGGCGGTGTTATCCTTTATCTCGAGCAGGAAGGCCGGGGGCTCGGACTTGCCAACAAGATGCGCACCTACCGCCTGCAGGACGCCGGTTTCGATACGCTCGACGCCAATACCGCGCTCGGTTTTGATGACGATGAACGCGACTATGGCGTGGCGGTGCGTATGTTGCAGATGCTCGGCTGTCCGCGCGTGCGACTGTTGACCAACAACCCCGCCAAGGTCGATGGTCTGATGGGGGCGGGGATCGAAGTGGCGGGGCAAATTCCGCTGCATGGACCGGTCAACGCCGACAACCGCCGCTACCTTACCGCCAAGGCGACGCGCGCCGGGCATAAATTCGATCACTTGTTAGCCGTGCTCGCCGAAGGCGAGGCGGTCGGAGACAATCAGGCGCCGTGACACTCGGCGACGTTGGGGGCTCGCATGACCAGCACAATGATGTCTTCCGCTAACGGGATGGCGCCGCCAGCCTACACCGTGACCGCGCGGGTGCTGCACTGGCTCACCGCCGTTCTTGTACTGATCATGATCCCGGTCGGCGTCATCATCGCCTATGAGTGGGGTGGTGCCTGGCAGGAGCGGCTGTACAATTTGCACAAGGCGGTCGGCGCCGTGCTCATTCCGATTATCATCGTGCGGCTGATCTACCGGCTGACCCATCCACCGGCGCCGCTGGCCGCCGATATTCCGGCGCTGCAGCGGTTCGTGGCGCATGCCAATCATTGGGCGCTCTATATCCTGCTGCTCATTCAGCCGTTCCTTGGCTGGATCGCCACCTCAGCCTATCCGGCGCCGGTTTCGGTGTTCGGCCTGTTCAACATGCCGCAAATCTGGCCGGCGAACCGCGCATTGTCGGATCAGCTGTTCGCGCTGCATCGCGCGGTCGGCATCGCGCTTGCCGTTCTGGTGGCGATGCATGTGGGAGGCGCGCTCTATCATCACTTTATACGCCGGGATCGTGTGCTGATGCGCATGATCACGGGCGGCTAGCCACGCCTTCATGGCACTGCGGTCCGCCAGCCTGCCGGTCGCAGACCTCGCGTCGCCCGGCATGGCCGGGCAGCTCACCGAAACGTCGATCCTTTGCCTGCCGCTCGGGGCCACCGAGCAGCATGGCGCGCACCTGCCGCTCGACACCGACGTGATCGTCGCCCAAGAGCTGACCCGGCTCATCGTCGAGCGCTGGGGAGATCAGTTCGATCTTTGGACGCTGCCGGTGGTGCCGGTCGGGCTGTCGCACGAGCACGGTTGGGCGCCGGGGACGCAGAGCCTGTCCATCCGGGACTTCCATGCCTTGTTGCGGGAGATGGCGGCCGACATCGTGCATACGCTACCGGCGCGCAATCTTGCCATCGTCAACGGCCATGGCGGCAATCGCGGCTTTCTGGACAATTTCCTGCACGAGCTGCGGGCCGACTTCGCCATCAACGCCTGCACCATCCATCCCTTCGATCTGACCAAAGCGGCAACCGGCGCGACGGCCGCCGATGTCCATGGCGGGCGCAGCGAAACCTCGCTGATGCTGGCGATCGCGCCCGACCGCGTGCGCCGCGACGCCATCAAGGCGTTCGAACATCCACCGGACGAGGCCACTATCCGGACCTTGATCTTTGATCGTGGGGTGAGTTGGCCCTGGCGCAGCGACGATCCGCGACTGGCGCGGGGAGGCCTGATCGGCGATCCGTCCGGCGCGTCAGCCGAACTGGGCCAGGCCATTGTCGAGAGTATCGTTGCAGAGGCGCGCGGCGTCTTGGCGCGCCTGCTCGAGAACCAAAAGATCATGCGAAGCAGCGATCTGTTACCGCCCGGCTGACGGCTCGCGGCGTGCGACGAAAGCGGCGACCGCGCCGGCGAGCGTGGCCAGCACGCACCAATAGGCATAGCGGAAATCGCTGGCGACGCCGGTGACGAAAAACGTCAGCACATAGAGCGCCGCCGAGCCGCAGACGCCGATGGCGAACGCGCCCGACGGCGACGCGCGCGCCGGCCAGGCAAGGGCGCAGACCGCGCCGGCGAGCAGCAGCCAAAGGCCCGGCCGGAACAGCACGGTCGGCTTGAGGACCTCGTGCAGCGTCAGCAACGCCTGGAAACGCGGATTCTGCGCCAGCGGTGTCTTGCCGGGATCACTGGCGTGATAGAGCTCGAGCGTGAGGTTCGATCCGGCGAGAAAGGTCCACATGTAGCTTGCGCGGTGCGTGAGATATGCAAGCGGGTGTGCGACCACCGCGCGCGCCCAGGCGTCGACCAGCCGCGGCGTGCCGAACACCATGTCATCCTTGCGTTCCAGCCGCTGCATGACAAAGCGGCACGGCTCGATGGTCCAATAGGTGTCCCAGCGTGCCGAGTCGTAGCATTTGCTGGTGAGCAAGGCCGTTTCGTCGGTGCTCCACGACGCCGGAAACTGGTTCTGGCCGGTGACATGGGTGATGCCGCCGAGATCGAACACCAATAGCGAATGTAGCGGGTGCTCGCGCTTCACGTCGAGCGCGATGTAGTAGACGAGATGAAGGAGTGCATAACCGGCCACGACTGCCGGGATGAAAACGATCGCCGCCCGTTTCCAGACAAAACGCCCGGGCCAGAGCACATAGCCGGCGAGTAGCGGCGCGGCGACAATGGCATTGGGCCGCAGCAGGATGCCAAGCGCCACCAGCGCGAGCGCCAGCAACTGCGCGGGCCGGCGTATCCCGGCCCGCCGCGCTGCGACGGCGTAGACGCCGGTGGCGGCGAGCAGCCAGACCACGCCGAACAGCACGTCGCGCCAGATCATGCCAAGCAGCATGAAAGCCGGCGGTATCAGCGCGAGCAGCGGCACGGCCAATCCGAGCCAACGCGAGTGCTGCGCCACGGCGAGCGCCAGCAGGCCGAAAGCGAGCCAGTACAAGGTCGCGATCAGCAGGAACATGCTGCCCGGGCCGGGCGCGATCGGATCGACCAGCCGCCAGAGAATGCTCATGACCGGCGATTGCCAATCACCGAAACGCCACTCCTGCATGAATTGGTAGACGTAAGTGGCGTCGTTGGTCATGTAGCCGGGATAGAACACCAGCGCGGTGAGCACGAAACCCGCCACGCCGATCAGCGCGAATGGCAGCTGCCGGCGGAAAGTTGCAGATGTGTCTGGTTTTGCGATCGTCACGGAGTCATTCAGCGTGTCGTCAGCGCCGAGGGCAGAGCTTTCAGTAAACTTCGCGCCGATCGTCAATACAATGGGCTGCGGCAGATCAGGTATAGACCACTGACACCTGCACCTGTCCCTGTCGCCGTACCACCTCCAGGGACACTTCACTGCCCTGGCGGCGCAGCTTGAGGTCGACGCTGGATTGCTTGAGCTGCAGATTGCGCAGCAGGACCTCGTCCAAAAATGACGGCAGGCGCGGATTGCGCAGCCTGATTTCGTTGGCCTCCGGATCGAATTCCAACCCGAGCGAGGCTTCCAGCAAGGTGAAGGGAGCGGCGCTGGCCCAGGCCTGTGGCGAGCACGCCACCGGATAGAGCGTCGGTCCGCGGCCGCGCGCGCGCTGGAAACCGCAGAACAACTCCGGCAGCCGCCGCATCTCCATATAGGCGGCGGCGTCGCATAGGCCCTTGAACAGGCGATCGAGCGGGCGTTTCAACCCGTAGCGCGCCAGTCCGAGCGCGATCAACGCATTGTCGTGCGGCCAGACCGAGCCGTTGTGATAGGACATCGGATTATAACGCGCCGCGGTTTTGGCGACCGTGCGAATGCCCCAGCCGGAGAAGGATTGCGGCCGCAGCAGCGTGTCGACCACGGTCGCGGCACGGTCGGGCCGCGCAATGCCGGTGAACAGAACCTGACCGGCATTGGAGCCGTGTACGCGGCACGGTTGCTTGTCGCCATCGAGCGCCATCGCATAGGTGCCGAGCTCGGGACACCAGAAGGCGGCATCAAACCGCTCCGCAAGCGCGTCGGCTTCCGCCGCCAGGCGTTCGGCCTGTTCGTGTTGCCCGAAGCGCCGCGCGCAGCGGGCGGCAAGGTGCTTGGCGGCATAGACATAGCCCTGCACCTCGGCGAGCGCGATCGGCCCCGCCGCCAGCCGGCCGTCGGCATGAAAAATGGCGTCGAAGGAATCTTTCCAGCCCTGATTGGCCAGGCCTTGTTCAGTGGCGCGGTGATATTCGACAAAGCCGTCACCGTCCAAATCTCCCGGCCCGTCGATCCACCCGAGCGCCGCCTCAATATTGGGCCAAAGCGCGCGAATCGTTTCGAAATCGCCGGTGCGCTCGCCATAGAGGCCGGCGAGCATTACGAACAGCGGGGTCGAATCCACGCTCCCGTAATAGAGCCCGAACGGCACTTCGCGCAGCGCCGCCATTTCGCCGCCGCGCATCTCATGCAGAATCTTGCCGGGCTGCGCGTCGGACAGCGGATCGTCGCTCTTGGCCTGGTAGGCGGCGAGCCGGCGCAGCACGCCCTCGGCCACGCGCGGCTCGAACCAGAGCATCTGTATGGCGGTGATCAGCCCGTCGCGTCCGAACGTCGTCGAGTACCAAGGGATGCCGGCATAGGGATAGAGCCCATGCGGGGTCTTGGTCATCAGCATGCAGAGATCCGCCATCGAGCGCCGCACGATCTCGTTGAACACTTCGTGCGATGTTGCGACGGTGGCGGCGTTGCGGGACGCGGCGCGCAGGTCGCGATGCACGGCGCGCAGGCCGCGATAGAACGGCACCGGTTCCGGCGGATCGGGCTCGCCGCATCCGATGGTGAAAAAGATCGGTTTTGCCTGATTGGGCGCGAGTTCGATCAGGTAGGACGCGGCGGTCGCGCTCAATTCCTGTGGCGCCGGATCGAAATCGAAGCGGGTCTGGCGCCGCTTGCCGTCGAGGCCGTCATAGGTCAGCGTTGCTCCGGCGGCCGTGTTCGCGGTGCGGCTGACGCTGCCGCGTTGCGCACGGCGCAATCCGCGCACCTCGAACACGTCGGCGAAATCGCTGTCGAACAGAATGGTCAGACGAAACTCGATCGGGCGGTCGCCGTGGTTGCGGATCGCCAGCCGATGATAGGCGGTCCCGCGCCATAGAAAGAGCGTACGCACGATGTGCAGCGTGTCTTTCGGCAGCGCGAGGTGGTCCTCGAAATACATGTCCGGGTTGGTGAGATCGACAGTCAACGACGTATTGTCGTCGCGGACGTTCGATCCCAGCAGCAACGGCTGCATCCCGTTCAGCAGCAGTTCAAGATGCGAGAGGAAACGCGTATCGGAATGAAACAGCCCGTCTGTGCCGCCGGCGGACGCCCCGATGTCGCCATGGCTGTCGACCACCACGAAGGTGTCGTCATGCTTGAGCGTGCGGCGGGGCCGTGTCGCCGGCCCGGTCGCGGGAATGTAGAACGGTGCTTCCGGAAAATTATCGATCAACGACGCCGGCGCGGAGCTCTCTATCGCCATGAAGCTCCTGTCAATTGAAACCGTCTTCCAGCGCCGGCTGCAGCAGGGCGTGGGTCTCCGCTTCCGGCGCGAGCGGCTGACTAAGCAGCGAACGATAGACCTGAAGGTAGGATTTCGCCATGCGGGTGGCGGAAAATCGTTCCTCGAACCGCCGCCGGACCGCACGCCGGTCCAGCGTCAGTACATGCGGCAGCATCCGCAGCGCCTCGTCCATGTTGTCGACGATCATACCGGTGACGCCTTGGTCGACGATTTCCGGAACCGAGCCGCGGCGGAACGCCAGCACCGGCGTGCCGCAGGCCATCGCCTCGATCATCGACAGGCCGAACGGCTCCGGCCACTCGATCGGGAACAGCAGCGCGCGCGCCTCGCCTAGAAACTTGCTCTTGGCGCGCTCATTGATCTCGCCCACGAATTCGACACCGGGTTGATCGATCAGGGGCTCGATCACATCGCGAAAATAGGCATGATCGACCTTGTCCACCTTGGCAGCGATCTTGAGCGGAATGCCGAGTGCGCGGGCCAGCGCGATGGCGCGGTCGGGGCGCTTCTCCGGCGAGATACGGCCGAGAAACGCCACATAGCCGCCGCGTGGATGATAGGTCGGCTCGAGCAGGTGCAGCGGCAGCCCGTGATACACGGTGGCGGCGAAATTGGCGCCGGCGATCGGCCGGCGCTGGTCGTCGGAGATCGAGACGAGCGGCATGTCGCTGAAACCGACATACAGCGCCTTGAGGTCGGGAAGATCCTGGCGGCCGTGCAGCGTAGTGACGGTGCGGTTGGCCTGCGGGTGAAAAATCGGGAAATGAAACTGATCGATGTGAAAATGCAGAATGTCGAACTGGTCCGCATAGCGCCGGACGCGATCCAGCATCAGCATGTAGTAGGGAATAGGATCGCGCACGTTGGCGTCAAGCCGCAGCGCCATCGGCGAGCAAGGCACCAGATTGGCGCTGGAGACGGAATCGCCGCTGGCAAACAGAGTCACTTCGTGGCCAAGCCGCACCAGTTCATCGCTCAGGTAGGAAACAATGCGCTCGGTTCCTCCATAGAGCCGCGGCGGCACGCTCTCCATCAGCGGTGCGATCTGCGCAATTTTCATCGTATTAACTCCAAGCCAACAGCAGAATTGGAAACGAAAATCATCCCGCGGAAGTTCCCGCGGCCGGTTCAGTCATCATAAAAAGGCTCGCGCCCGGCACCTTGATGGCCGTTAAGTCTCGGCAAAAGCGATGGTTGAAAGCAGCGCAATTTCGGCCCGGCGCGAGTCGAGCCTCGTGTGCTGCACCACGATCGGAACGTCGGACTCTAGCACGGAGGCATAGTCGGTGTCGCATGGAATCGGCTGCGGATCCTGCAAATCGTTGAACCGCAGATGCAGCGTGCGGCGCGCACCCACCGTCACCCGATAAGGGCCCACCGGGTCGCGGTTGGCGAAGAAAATGGTAATCGCCACATGGGCCTCGCGGTCGCCGGCATTGAGGATGCAGGCGGTCTCGTGGGAGATCAGCGTGCGGTCGTCGGAGACGCTGCCGGAGGGAATATAACCTTCCGCAATGGCCCAGCGCCGGCGTCCGATAGCCTCCATCACATTGACCTCCGTGGATTGCTCCGGGATCGTAACGCCCGGATCAGGTTTTGGTTCGACGGCTGGAACCTTTTTAGCGTGCCCGCGTCAACGTAGACTTGTTGAAAAACAGCGCTTTCACAGGACCATCAGTGGAGAGGGAATGCGCGCGATCACACTCTCTCCCGGTGTGCCGAATTCAGTGTGCCTGGAGCAGGTAGCCGACCCGCCGCTGTCCGACGGCGCGTTGCTGGTGCGCGCGCTTGCGCTTGGCGTCTGCGCAACCGACCGGGAGATCGTGTCCGGGGCCTATGGCAGTGCGCCGCCCGGCGCGGCGCGTCTTGTGCTCGGGCACGAGTCTTTGGGCGAGGTCGAAACGGCTCCAAATGATTCCGGCTTCGCGCCCGGCGATTTGGTGGTCGGCATCGTGCGCCGCCCCGACCCGGTGCCGTGCCCGGCCTGCGCTGCCGGCGAATGGGACATGTGCCGCAACGGCCAATATACCGAACGCGGCATCAAGCAGCGCAACGGTTTCGGCGCCGAACGTTTCCGCCTCGAACCCGAATTCGCCCTCAAGGTCGACGCCATGCTCGGCATTCTTGGCGTGCTAGGGCCTGTCTTCAGTTAGGGATTCCCAAATCAGTTGTCGAGTGATTCATGGGCGGTCGGCTTGAGGAGGGCCGACCGATGCGGCGATATGCATTACGTGACGACCAATGGGACCGGAT
>Ga0080064_1006371_pt1 | contig 12821 bp, 16 predicted proteins | sample Subgrocontami54m_FD_69260 | JGI IMG/M metagenome (GOLD analysis project Ga0080064, IMG submission 69260) | Subsurface groundwater microbial communities from S. Glens Falls, New York, USA - GMW46 contaminated, 5.4 m (SPADES assembly) (version 2) ...
ATTTTGGCGGCGCCGGCGCCGGCGGAAGCTTTGGGGGCAGTGTCACCGCTACTGGTAAAAAGTTTGTCTTAGTGGGAGATTCATTAATGCCAAAATTTATAGGCCCGCTCTATAATTATGTGACCACGGCGGGAGGCAGTCTGGTAGCTTATTCAATCGGCGGTACCATGGTTAGCGATTGGGTAAATGGCGGGAAAACTAAACCAAGCAATTTATATAATAATCATCCAGCCCAGAAACAAGGACCCGGTAGTCCGACTACGAAAATGAGCGATATTGTCGCTAAAGAAAACCCAGACGTGATTATAATAGTATTAAACACTAATCCTGATAGTAATTACAAAAATTCTATTCCCGCTTTAGTAGCACAAACAGGAGGGAAGGTTACGTATTGGGTAGGCACGCCTAAGTATGACCCTTGTGTAGGGATAATGAATAATTATGATAATTACATTCGGGGAGCAAATGATACTGCCGCCGCCGCAGTAGGGTCAAATTTTTATGATACGTATAACAAACTACCTAATATTAATCCAGGATGCGATGTACATAATGAAGATTCTAAAACCTGGAGTAACGCATTTTGGCAGGCTTATTTCAAGTAATGCTCTAACCTAAGTATAAGTCTGAGAGCTTTTAGCAATTTATTTTGTCAAAAAGTAGTATTTTAAATAAAATTTTTATAATGGTTCTAGGTAATAGTGCTATCCAGAATAGCGTTTATTAATCTTCGCGGTAATCTTTGCTATACTGAAATCACAATGTCATGATAAAATAAATTTATGTTAACTACGGACGATATCAAAAAAATCACAGATGCCCAACTAGATGCCCAAAAGAAAGTCTTTTTTACTAAAGACGAAATGGACGCAAAGTTTGCCACAAAAGAAGAGATTAGCGAAAAATTTTCTGCGCTTCAAGCTTCCCTTGACGCTATATTGAATATTGGATAAAATAAGTTAAAGTAAAAAAACAAGCTTATGACCCCCGAAGATATCAAAAAATTAACGGATTATCAAATAGTAGCATTTAAGGACGTGTTTGCTACTAAGGAAGATGTTAAGGATTTGAAGGGAAGCTTAAACACTCTCCAAACCTCTGTTGACGCTATTGCTAAAGACAAACAGACCAGAGAACAGGAAAGTACTGTCTTAAATAGAAGAATGAAAAATGCCGAAAACTGGATAGACCAAGCCTCGCCTAAAGTTGGTGTAGATTTTAAGCACTAAGTTCAAAAGAATTTTATTAAAAAGAAGCCTGTAAAAAGGCTTTTTTGATTTGGCTCGACAATTTAGGCAAAGTTTGGTATAATTAAAGCAAGATTTATTATTGAAAACCAATTTAATTATTAAATCAACACTGTATGGGGCACATTTTTAATACTGCTTCTCAAGCCTTGGGTTCAGTGGGCGACGATGGCCATATTTACAATCCATCCGGACAAAAATTGGGTAAAATAGCTGATGACGGTCACATTTTTGATTTGAATGGCCATAAGTTAGGTAAGCTTGGCAGTGACGGCCACGTTTACAATGCCGAGGGCGGGATTTTAGGCAAAGTGGGAACTGATGGCAAGGTCTAGGATCACACTGGTGATCATGTTGGCACAGTATCGGGTTCTCACGAACAAATGTCTGGCGCCGCTCTGCTCCTGATGCTGCGTTAGAATAATATGATATAATTGATCAGGGGAGGGTAAAATATATTCATTATTATTAAAACAAAAAGAAAGGGACTAACGGGGTGAACAAAAGAGCCATTGCCATACTTGGCGCCATTTTCCTGCTTATTGTAGGAACTTTGGGTTTTTTAATTTATCAGCGAAGTCGTAAGTCTGCTTCAACTCCCGTGACGCAAACGCCAGCTAATAGTCAGCCGGTTTCCAATACACAGGCTTTCCAGCCTGCTCCTCCGGACAATAGCGCCAGCAATAACGCGGGCGGAGCTAAAAAATTGACTGACGAGGCTGTTGTTTCCCCGGTGTTATTTTATCAGGGCAACGGAGTGTCTTACTTAAACACGCAGGGACAGCTGTTTCAAAACGATTTACAAAATGCCAACGGCACAATTACCCTTGCCAATAAGCGCGAAATTACTATTCCTTTGAAATCGGGAATTGCCAGAATTCTTTGGCCTCCCAGCGGCAACAATTTTATAGCGGAATTTAATTCCGGCGGCAAAAAAACCTGGAGTTTTTTCAACGGCAGCACCGCCCAATATGCCGACCTGCCAACACAAATTACCACCTTGGACTGGCTGCCAGGCGGCGACAAGATTATTTATATTTGGCTGGGAGCCGATGGCAAATCGGTTTTAAAGACGTCCAATGCAGATGGCAGTGGCTTTAAGACTGTCGCGGACATAAAAAAAGACGACGACCAAATTTACGTGTCGCCGGACGGCAAAAGCATTCTCTTCCACGAAACCAAAAACAGCTTGGCGGTAAATTCCATTTTTCTGACAGTTCCAGACGGACAAACTTTTAAGCAGTTAATTGCCAGCGGCTATAATTTGGGAATAAGGTGGGCACCGGACAGTCGGAAGTTTGTTTACGGTAAAAAAGATGCTGCTACAAGCCAATATGGACTGTGGTTGGGAGATATAGTTTCCGGAGAAATAAAATTTTTAGGCATTGCCACTATTCCGGAAAAGGTGGTTTGGTCTTCTGACAGCCAGACTATTTACGCGGCTGTTCCAGACAAGATTGTTCAACTAAAACTTACAAGCGACCTTAAACAAGAGTACGATCTTGGCAGTGGAGTTGACGCACGCGAACTCTTTTTGGACAACAGCCAAAGTAACCTTTTCTTCAAAAATTTTCAGGACGGGGCCTTGTATTATTTGAATCTAAATAATATAAACTTGCCCCGTTAGAGATCCAAAATGGTATATACATATGTCCTGTTGAGTAAAAAGGATAATAACTGGTATACTGGTTGTACAAATGATCTACGGAAGCGTTTTAAGGAACATAGTATAAATAAGGTCGCTTCTACAAAAGGTAGAGGACCTTTTTTGTTAATATACTATGAAGCATGCATTAATGAACATGATGCATTTATCAGAGAAAAATATTTAAAATCAGGACCAGGAAAACGTTATCTCAAAAATCGTTTAAAACGCTTCCTATCTCTAACGGGGTGAAAATGCTAAATTTAAAAACCATTTACATTTGTTCCAACTGCCAATATCAAAGTCCAAAATGGCAGGGCAAATGTCCGGAATGCGGGCAGTGGAATGTTTTTGTAGAAGAGGTCCGGCCGAGCAAAACTGCCAATTCCCAAAAATTTTCCGCTGGACAAATTTTAAATTTATCCGAGATTGCCGCTGGCGCAGCCAAACGCATTGATACGCAAATTTTGGAACTGAACACAGTTTTGGGCGGCGGCATTGTCCCGGGCAGCCTTATTTTACTGGGCGGCGACCCCGGTATTGGCAAGTCCACTTTAGCTTTGCAAATTGCCCTGAATTTGTCCGCAAAGGGCGCTAAAGTTCTCTACGTTTCCGGAGAAGAATCCGGTAACCAAATAAAAATGCGCAGTGAGCGTATTAGTCCAAAAGCAAAGTTGTCGGTTTTGCCGGAAAACGATCTGGAGACTATTTTGGCTACTTTGCAAACAGAACAACCGGAATTAGCCATTATAGACTCCATTCAGACGGTAAATTCCGGCGAAGTTAACGGTGTTACCGGCGGGGTCAGCCAGTTAAGCTTTGCCACTAACTCACTTATGCGTCTGGCCAAAGGTCTACACGTCGCCATTTTAATAATTGGCCATGTCACCAAGGAAGGCATGCTGGCCGGACCAAAAACTATTGAACACATAGTGGACACGGTTTTGTATTTAGAAGGGGATCGGTTTGGCCATTTGCGTTTATTGCGCAGCAGCAAGAACCGGTTTGGCAGCAGCGGGGAAATTGGCGTGTTTGAAATGAAGGAGTCAGGCCTGGCTGAAGTCGCCAATCCGTCTTCGTTATTTTTGGAACACCGCGACAAACCCCCTCCCGGAAGTTGCGCCACGGCAATTCTGGAAGGCAATAAAGTTTTGCTTCTGGAAGTGCAGGCCCTAACCAGCAGCACAAATTTTGGTTACCCGAAGCGGGCCACGTCCGGTTTTGACGTTAACCGCTTGCAATTGCTCATTGCCATTTTGCAAAAATCTTTAAAATTGAATTTAAACAGCCAGGACGTGTACGTTAACGTGGCCGGCGGCTTCAAGTTAGAAGAACGCGCCGCTGACCTCCCAGCAGTTTTGGCAATACTGTCTTCGTTCAAAGGCGTGGCGCTTCCGGAAAAAACTTTGGCTTTCGGCGAAGTGGGACTGCTTGGTGAAATTCGGGGAGTCAGGCAAACAGAAAAAAGATTAAAGGAAGCCGAAAAATTGGGTTTTGAAAAAGTGTTTGTTGGCGGTCAGTTTGACTCAAAAAAATTACGCAACAGTAGTTTAAAGATAGTGGAGGTAGGTAGAATTACCGATATAATAAAATTTTTGGAAAAATAATTTAAAACCGAAAAATGATGAGCGCCGCGGGTCCGAAGACTCGCGGCGCTATTTGTGGTTTTCAGCTAGAGATGGGACTCTAGTCTGGCGGTTTCCTTAAAGGCTTGCCGCAGTTGAAGCATGTACCAGCCGCAAGCGGCTGGATATAGTCGCAACATTTCGTTTCCGGGACGCTGCGGTTACTGCTTTGGGGTTTGATGTCGGGGTGGATAACCCGGCCTCGGTTTGTATCGGCCTCATAGGCCACGGAAATTCCCGCACTACTCATGGGATGGATCCTCATTTCATTTGTACTATCTTTGGGTAGACCTTCTCGAGAGGGGGCACTGCTATGGGAATAGCAGTGTTTAATCGCGATTAAGTATTTTATATCAAATTTTCTTTTAAAAGTCAACAAAAAATCCCGCTCTATGGCGGGACTTGTGCACAGGGAGCCTTATTCCAAATGCATTTGTTCCAGGAAAGGGGCGGACTTTTGCTTTAATTCAGGGGAATTTTTCAGTTCCGGGTCCAGGGAAATAAGCTCTGTTGCGGCCTGTTTGGTTAAAGCCAGAACTTTGAGGGTTAGGAATTGGGAAAATTTAAAGTTAAAACCCGTCTGTTCCGTGCCAAACAGGTTGCCGAAGCCGCGTTGTTCTAAATCTAGTTCCGCTAATTTAAAACCGTCGTGGTTTTTGCTGAAAAATTCCAAACGCTCTAATGTTGTTTTCTCCGAACTGTCCGTGAACCCAGCACCAGCATTCTGCAGGTGCTGGGTGAACAAGAAGCAGTAGGATTGGTGTTGACCCCGGCCCACCCGGCCGCGCAACTGGTGAAGCTGGGCCAGCCCAAACCGGTCCGCTCCTTCAATAAGCATGACCGTGGCATTGGGTATGTCTATGCCAATTTCAATAACCGAAGTAGTCACCAATATTTGTGTAGCCCTAGCGTTAAATTTTTCCATAGCTTTGTCTTTGTCTGTTCCTTTCATTTTTCCGTAAAGCAAATCCAGTTTAAATTCTTGGAACACTTCTTTGGACAACCGTTCAAATTCTTTTTTTACGGATTTGAGATTTAACTGTTCGCTTTCTTCAACTCTGGGGGTGACAATAAAAGCTTGGCGGCCCAGAGCGAGTTGTTTTTTTATGGAAGCGTAAGCTTGCTCGCGTTTTGTTTCTTCCACAACCTCGGTAATTACTTTTTGCCGTCCCAGCGGCAGTTCGGTGAGCGTTGAGACATCTAAGTCACTGTAAAAGGACAAAGCCAAGGTGCGCGGAATAGGCGTGGCCGACATGGACAACAAGTGCGGCACAATCGCTGATTGACGCTGATTAGCTTTCGCGGATTCACTCGGATGACGCATTGATCCGCGGGCGAGCACAGCTCGCTGGGCGACGCCAAAGCGGTGTTGCTCGTCTATAATTACCAAACCTAAATTGGAAAAAGTTAAATTATTTTGTAGCAGGGCATGAGTGCCAATAACCAAATTAACTTTCCCAGTTTTAATTTTTTTTATAAGTTCTGCTTTTTTTAATACATTGTCGTCCAGTAGTTGGAAGTTATTGGTTAACAGCCCAATTTTTATTTCACTATCATACAATCTTGTATGATAGTGCTTGAGATGTTGGTAAAAAGTCTCCAAGTGCTGTTTTGCCAGAATTTCCGTGGGCGCAATAAGGGCAACCTGAAAGTTTTGCTCTATGGCGAGAAGGGCTGCAACTAGGGCCACTAAAGTTTTGCCGCTGCCAACGTCACCTTGAAGCAGCCGGTTCATGGGGTGTTTAATTTCCATGTCTTTGACTATTTGCCACAGGGCCTTTTTTTGGCCAACAGTCAGCTCGAAAGGCAGGGTTCCTAGAAACTTCTTAATTAGTCCAATATTGGGTGAAATTTTCGGGGCTGGCAGGAGTTTAAGCAGGAGTTTGTGGCGCAGAACTGCCAGTTGCTGAATAAATAGTTCGTCAAAAATAACCCGTTGTTTGGCAACTGCCAATTTTTCGTAGGAAGTAGGGAAGTGGAGTTCGGCTATGGCCTCGGGAAGCGCAGCAAGCCGATAATTTTTTATTATGAATTTAGGCAGAATTTCTGGAATAGTATTGGCCAAAAACAAATACTTTTTTATGAGCGTTCGCAGGGTTTTATTGTAAAGGTTTTCAGTAATTCTATACACCGGTACAATGCGGCCGGTGTGCGTGGTTTCTTCACTAAATTTTTCGTAAACCGGATTGCTCATTTGCAGCCCCTTGTAGTCTTCAATTTTTCCCGACAGCAACACTTCATCGCCAGCTTTTAAGTATTTAGCAACATAAGCTTGGTTAAACCAGACAATTTTGAGAGAGCCGGTCTTGTCGGAAAAAATGGCTTCGGCTAGGGACATGCGGCCGCGAAAAGAATAGCGGCTGGCAATAGTTTTTATTACCCCGCGCAGGGTCACGGTTTGGCCTATTTTTGCGTCTTTAATTTCCGTGAATTTGCTAAAATCCAAATACCGGAAAGGAAAATAAAAAAGCAGGTCCGAGACCGTCTTTATTTTTAGCTTGTCCAAAGCCCCGGCTAAAGTTTTACCAATCCCCGGCAATTCCTTTACCGGGGTATTTAAATTGGCCATTTGTTATTATTTAGACAATGAAGTTGACTCCGCAGCAAGCTGCGGAGTATCGGGGCAACTGCTTTATGAGCAGATGCGGCTCCGCCGCTCACTTAGTCTGGCCTTTCATCCTCGGAGCAAGCTCCGAGGTCTTTAGGCCATCATAATAAAGCTACTAAAGCCGCCAATGCTAAAGTAATGCTTAGATCCCGCATCCCTATGCTCCAATCTTTCTGGAACGCGAACGGCACAATGCTGGCCATCCACAGCAGTGCCACCCATGCGGCAACGAGCGAGATAAGTCCGGAAAAAAATATGACCCCGACAAATAAAAATAAGCCAAAGGCAACATTTCCCAAGGCATGCAGGCGCATAAAATTAGTTGGGGAAAAAGGCGATGACTTTAGAAACCACTGCGGCACATAATCCAGCCACGCTTGCGGCTTCCTAAGTTGATTGATGCCAAAACTGACCATAAGCAGGCCGCCACCCAAGCTAATAAGTATTTTGGCAAGTTCCATAGTAGTTTTGTTTAATTATTGGATATGATGAGTCACCTCGGTTGCAAACCGAGCAACTAGCAATATTATAAGGGGTTTTGAGACATTTCGCCAGATGCGATTTCAACGCACCCCGGTCGGGGTCAAAATGACTCAAATCAGAGTAGATTTTTAAATTGATTAGCGGTATAATTAGGCTATGGATACCAAACTTCCTCTCTTTTTAAAGCCCTATTTTTGGTCATATAACTTCGATAACCTTACCATAGAAAAGCATCCCCGCAGTATCGTGCAGGCTCTTTTGCACTATGGTAACCAAGAAGCTACGGAATGGCTGTTTTCTACGTATCCCAAAAATACTATCCGCGATGTATTTGCCACTACTTATCGCGGAGAATACGACCGAAAATCTTTGCATCTGTGGGAAACGGTTTTTAACCTTAAATTAAAAGATCGGGCGGACGTAATTGCCAACGCATAAATATGTTTACTGATGTTTTAGATAATGCGCGCAGTGATATGTTGCCAAGACTGGCCGTATTCAAGACGCAATTTTATTTGGCCGGAGGCACGGCTTTGGCACTGCAAATTGGGCACCGCACCAGTGTTGATTTTGACTTTTTTACGCCACAAGATTTCGACACGGCCCAGATTTACAAAATACTCGGTGAGACTTTGGAAGAAGCCAATCTTTTACGAACCCAAGAAGAACGGAATACTTTAAGCATAGAGACGAGCACCGGAGTGAAATTGAGTTTTTTATCATACCCTTATCCACTGCTCGACCCGCTCGCGCGTGAGGTCCGCGTAGGTCCGATCGAGCGCGACCTTGCGCAGCCGCCACGAGCCCGGGCTCGGGGGTGACGGCGTGCCGGGCAGCGCGCTACCGGGCGCGGGCATCGGCGACCTTGGGCTGCACGGCGGCGGCGCCGCCCGGCCCAGCGACGTCGCGGCGGCGCGCGAGCAGACGGACGAGCCGGGTCAGGTAACGGTGGCACTCGGTCTCGAACCGTCCGATGCGGCTCGTGAAGTACGCGTGGCAGAAGATCAACGGGATCGCCACCATCAAGCCTGCGGCGGTCGTGCCGAGCGCGAGGAAGATGCTGTGGGACAGGTCGTTGACCTCGAACGAGGGCTTGGCCGAGATCTCCTGGAACATCGCGATCATGCCCATGACCGTGCCGAGCAGCCCGAGCATCGGCGCGGTCTTGATCACCACCGCGATCACGTCGAGGTGCTTCTCCAGACGTGGGATCGCGGTGAGCTGGACCTCGTCGGCGAGAACCTGCTTCACCGTCTCGAGGCCGTCGCCCTGGTGCTGGAGCCCGAGGCGCATGATCTCGGGGATCAGCCCCTTCTCGGCCTGGCACAAGGCGATCGCGTCATCGAGCTTGCCGAGGCGGACGTGGTTCTCGAGCTCCGGGAAGAAGTGGTCGAGCGGCCCCGTTTGCCGCCAGAAGGCGAGCAGCCGCTCGATCGCGAATCCGAAGCCGACGACCGAGGCGGCGACGATCACGACCATCACCACGCCGCCATTCTCGAGCATTTCGCGCACGGGTAACCTCAGGTGTGAGCGGGTACCGCGTCTCCAACGACGCTAGCGCAGCGCGCGGTAGCTGCCGCGGTGTTCCTCGGCGAGCGTGGCCATCAGGGACTCGTCGTGGTCACCGATGCCAATGGCGTGGACGATCACTTGGCGCCGCGGGTTCCAACTGCGCGCGGCCTCGGCAATCAACGACGAATCACTGATTCCGTGGGTGGGATAGCCGTCGGACAGGAAGTAGATCGTGTCCGCCGCATCGCCGCCGGCGGCGAGCTCGAACGCGCGCTTGAGCGCGTCGTAGATCGCGGTAGCACCGCCACCCGTGAGTGAGTCGACCCACGCATCCGCCTCGGCCTTGCTGGTCGGTGTCGCGGCCGCAAGGGATTTCGAGGCGGGCCAGTGGAAGACGCGGTTGTCGTAGCACACGATCGCGAACCGTTCCTGGGGTCCCAGGGTGCGATAGGCGTTCTTGAGGTTCACCTTGGCGAAGGGAATGTTCATGCTGCCGCTGATGTCCAGCACGAACACCATGCGCCGGCTGTGAACCTTCATGCCGTAGAACGTGCGCGGCTCGAGATCGCCGATCCCGGCGCGGCCGCCGAGGTTCCCATCGACACGGGCCTTGGCATCCCGGATGCCGCGCCCGCGCCGCGCCTCGGCGGCGGTGGCGGCCGCAGCGGCCTGGGCTTTCTCCTCCTCGAACCGCTGATCCTGGGCAGCGCCCGACTCCGCGAGGGAACGCTCGATCTCGCGCGTGCGTTCCTCGATCGAGAGCTCGTCGGGGGCAGGCGCGTCCGGGTCGGCTCGAGGAGGCGTCGTCGAGTCTCCGGGGATGCCCTCGTCCTCCGGAGCGTTCTCGTCGCCGAGGCGCGGGACGTCGGCGGCAAGGGAGATCTCGGTCAACCCCTCGGATTTGCCGGGGGGCGTCGTCGCGAACAGCACGAGGAACGCAATCAGCGCTCCGTGGAACAGGAACGAGAGCGCGAGGTGGACGGCGATCGTGCGCTGCTCGCGGGCGCGCGCGGCCAACTGCGCCGCGTGCCAGCTCGCATCGTCGTTGGGATCGAAGCTGTCGGAAACCGGGGGTTCGATCCGCTGGGTCACCATGGCGAAGCTAGGATACATCGGTCAGGCGGGAGGGAACAGGCGTCGCCAGGACGGTCTCGGGGGCGAGCGCGCCGTCGTCGCGCACCCGGCCAATCCCGATCAGCGCGTCCGTGGCCGCGACCAGCGCCGCGACCGCGGCGCCGGGTGCGAGGTCGGCGCCCCGAGCGCCGGGTCGCACCGCCTTGCCCTGCCGGAAGTCCGCCGCGAGCCGCGCATCGAGCTCCCGACGCGGCATGGTAGGCATGCCGTCCAGCGGGGAGCGCAAATGCCGCTCGACCGCTGGTCGGTCGACCAGGTCGGCCAACGGGGTGGCGTCGGCCTTGGTGAAAACCCCGCAGCCCGTGCGGTCCAGCGCCGCCAGGTGGGCGTGCGTACCGAGGGCGCGGCCGAGGTCGTGAGCGAGGGCCCGCACGTAGGTGCCCTTGGAACACGCGATGTCGAGGTCGAAGCCGTCGTCCTCGAGGGAGAGGAGCTCGAGCGTGTCGATGTGGATCGCGACGGGTGCCCGCGCGACCTCGACTCCCCGACGCGCGAGCGCATGGAGGCGAACCCCTCCCACGCTCTTCGCGGAGAACATCGGCGGCACCTGATGAATCGGCCCCCGGAACGCCGTGAGCGCGCGCTCGAGCTCGGCGCGAGTGACCGACACCGGGCCGCGATCGACGACCTCGCCCTCGCAGTCGTAGGTCGTGGTGCTCGCACCGAGGCGGACTCGGGCCAGGTAGCGCTTGCGGTCGGCCTCGAGGTAGCGAGCGAGCCGCGTCGCCACACCCACACACACGACGAGAACGCCTGTCGCAAACGGATCGAGCGTCCCGGTGTGACCCACGCGCTTGATGCCCGCGGCCCGACGGACTCGCGCGACGACGTCATGCGAGGTCAGGCCGGCGGGCTTGTCGACGACCAGGAGGCCGAGCATGTCCGGTTGACGGCCCGCGGCGATACGACGCGACTCGCCGGCGGGCGACTCCGAAGGCGTCCGTCTACCCGCTAGCCGAAGTCGAACAGCGGGAACTTCTGTTCCTGGTTGTACGCCTCGCGCAGCGAGAGCTCACCCTCCTGCGGCTCCTGCGGGACGAGCTCGATCTTGCCCTGCAGCACCTCGTGGATCGCGATTTCCTTGAGGTTGTCGGTCTGAATGTCGACGAGCTTGATGTCGCCGCGCATGAGCTCGACGATGCGCTTCTGGAGAACGGCCGCCAGCTTGAAACGGCCGCCGACTTTGCGCTCGGCTTCGTAGTACAGGTTGTAGTCCATCCGGGGACGGGCTCCAGCGCAGGGTGGATATCGAGGGGGAACGAACCACCAAGCCTAGCGATCGGGAGGCGTCGCGTCAACCCGTGGGCGCGGTTTTTGCTTGGAGCGGAAGCCTCGACCGAGCCCAGCGAGGGCCCGCCAGGCCAGAACCGGGAGGCCAACCATGGCGTAGACCAACACCACGAGCGCCCACACGCCGACGTCCCCGACGCGGCGCGCGATGCCGCGCCGGGCGAGCCCCTCGCCCTTGCCTACGGAGCGCCAGCCCAGCGTGTCGTGGAGCGTTTGCCAGCGCATCGGGTGCCGCCTCGACGCTCAGCGCGGGTGGCACGGGCAGCCGCCGCCCGGCCGACCGACCTTGGCCATCGAGGAGCCGACCGTGCGCGGAATCGGCACCATGAGCTGCTCCCAGCGCTCGTAGTGAGGGTCCTCGAAGGCCAGCTTCAGGCCGCGGATGAGCTCGGGATCGCCTTCGTTGCGGTACACGGCGCAGACCTCGAGGATCATCGTGCGCCGCCACGCGTCGAGGTCCGGGTAGAGCTGGAGCAGCGTGCGCGTGCCGAGATCGCCGTGGAGCTTGAGCCAGTAGATGGCCTCGAACGCCGCGTCGCGTTCGAGATCGGGGCGCTGGAGGAATCGCCGGATCACGAGCACGACCTGCTCGATCGGATGATGCGCGATCTGGAACACCATCGCGCGCTGCTTGGGGCCGGGGGCCGCGAGCAGGGCCTGAGCGACATACCGCAACGGCAGGGTCGCTGGCGCGGCGGGATCGCTCGGATCCGGCGGCGATGACACGTCCGAGCCGACCGGAACCGCGACGTCGGAGCCCGCGGCGAGCGTCGTCGGTCCGGTCGCCGTGATTTCCGCGTCGTCCGCATGCGGGCCAGTGCCAGAGACGGCCGACGTCGTCCGCGCCGCCTCCCAGGGTCGGGTCACGGCCATCGCGAGCGACAGCGCTCCTGCGGAGACGACGAGGCAGGCCATGGCCCACCCGGCGAGACCCGACTCCGCGCGCCGTGCGCTCGGGCTCGCGATGGACTGGTGTTGGGGGCTGGGCTCGCGCGAAGCGGTCGGCGGGGCTACGCTGTCAGCGGAGACGGAGGGATCGTTCATCGGACGTCCGTCCAGGATACTACGAACGCGGGCTCCGCCATCCATGACCACCGACGACGCCACCCCCCCGATCCGACCACGGGTCGCAACCCCTCGACACCTGCCCGCGACGGACGACGCCGAGCCCCGCCCGCTCGACGCACGGCTGCTCGCCCGCCGCCTCGAGGCCTGGGCGGGAGACGGTACGCTCGCGTGCTGGGTCGAGGACGACGCCCGCACGTACGAGCTCGCGC
>Ga0080064_1006376_pt1 | contig 12813 bp, 15 predicted proteins | sample Subgrocontami54m_FD_69260 | JGI IMG/M metagenome (GOLD analysis project Ga0080064, IMG submission 69260) | Subsurface groundwater microbial communities from S. Glens Falls, New York, USA - GMW46 contaminated, 5.4 m (SPADES assembly) (version 2) ...
TGAGATCTTGAGCAAGCTTGAGCAGCGCGACGAGATTCAGATATTTTCCCCTGGTCTGGGTCAGGCCCATCCCCCAATAGACGATCCCGAACTTACAGCTCTTCATCTTTTCTACAAGAGCTTTCAATTCATCGACCGCTATTCCTCCAATCTCGGTCTGTTCCAGTTCGTGGCCCTTCACAAGAGCCCTGAGGGCAGAGATGACCTCATAATCAGAGTTCGGTTTCATTTGGATGAAGGCATCCGCTATTCGTGTGGTCGGCGTCGGCCTGACATCGACCTGAATGACCATCCGGTCCTTCTTCCCCTTGGGGGTGAACATCCCCTTTACGGTGACCGAGTAACGAGTGGCGTGCCTTGGGTGAGCCTCGGCAGGATTACAACCCCAAAAGATCACCAGATCGGCCCGGTTCTTCGTCTCTCCCGACGTACAAGTCGGGATGCCGACTGTCATCACCGCCTGGTAGCTTGGCGCGTGACAGACAGAAGAGGTATGATCGATATTCGCCCCGATCAGATCGGCCAGCTCAATCGACGCCCGCTGCGCGCCCAGCTCGGTCGAGTCGAGTCCATAGATGAGGGGATACTTGGCCTTCGCGAGAATCCCTGCCGCCGCGTCGATACACTCATCAATAGTCGCCGGTTTCCCATAAAGCCTCGGCGTCGACAATCCCTCCAGGTGATGGAGAAAGGTGTCCTTACCCAGGACGCAAGCATTCTTGACATCCGTGATCTTCCCATTCTCGACTCGAACCTCAAGATCGTCGCACGTCACGCCGCAATAGGGACACACGACGCCCGTCATCACATACGGTTCTTTCACGGCAACGCTCTCAGCCATAGCGTTCAACCTCCACCTTGATCCCTTTTGAATCCGGCATCCCTGTTGCCTGGGTATCCGAACCGATCAGGGCATTGCTCACTTCCCCGTAGGGGATAAAGATAATCCCTTGCGGAATATCCCACTTTTTTAGTTTTACTACCATCGAACCGTACTTCGATGCGACCTTCACCTGACCCCCGTCCTGTAATCCTAAGGCTTCGATATCCTTGAGGTTCATCTGCAAGGTCGAGATCTCGTCCCGGTACTCTTGGGCTTCCTTGCCGAGATGGACCGATTTTCCCTGCTTGGTCGATCGGCCAGTGATCAATATGAACTGTGTCTCAGCCACCTGATCCTCACTCCTATACGGAAAGACGCCTCTGAGCAATCTCCAAGGCCTGATTCTGGTCAAGAACCACACACTTCTCCGAGGTCCGGATCGTCTCGAGCATCTCTATCTCGACATCGTATTTCAGGACCCCAACGGCGAGCGCTCCAATTCCCTTAATCCCGGGGACGATCTCTTTCAGGTCATCATGAGGCGACAGGTCGTAGATGCCGGTCGGGGGAACGGCATTGACGTCGGCGACAAGCTTACCAGGCGGGAGCGCTTTCAGAACCGCCTCAGAAATCATCTGCACGCCCGCCTTGCCGGTCGTGAGAATCACATCGGCACCCCGCAGGTGCGAGATCTTCTCCTCATCCGTCGCCATCGCAGCGCCCTTTACGGAGCCGCCGGTCTGCGCCGACAATTGCTGCGCCAGACGCTCTACGCCGCTCAATTGTCTGGAGCCGATGATCACCTCGGCTCCCAGCTTCACACAGAGGGTGGCGGCAACCGTACCCACGGGGCCCGTTCCACCCGGGATCGCCACCAGTTTGCCGTGCAACCCACCCAGCGCCTTCTCCGCCTTGGCGACGAGTGCCACGGCCGTCGTATAGGCCCCCTTGGGATCGATCATCATCGACACCTGGAAGGGGGGAAACATGTTCTTCACGGCGGCGTGACGGACCCGCTCAGCCACCTCCATATCGTTACCCCCGATGAAGAGCGCGCTGAACTTGGCTCCCTTCGGCCCTCGGGAGAAGATGATATCCTGCACCAAGAGGGCTGCTAACTCCTCGGTCACGTCACCATATGGAATGACGGCGTGGAAGCCTGCATCATACGCCATATTGATATCAAACGGACTAGGGTGGGAATCAGTCGTCAAAAAATAGAGCAGATGCTTTCGCTCTGTCGCCATTGGCCCTCACTCAACGGAAAAAACCAAGGGGGCTGACGGGCAAGAAGCCAATCAGGTCATCAGCGCTCGCCCGACAGCCCCTTCGGTACACGTGATCCTGTTCTTTACTCCTACCGCTTATCGATCCGACTACGCAAACGGATGCTTGACCTTATCCTTCGCCGCCAGGATTTCAGTCATCGAGGGCTGCTCTGTCAATGCCCGCTTGATTGATTCTTTGGTCGCCTGATAGTTGTAGTCGTAGATCTTCTTATTGTCCGTCGCCTCCCAGTGGATGAAGACGCCGACAATGGCAACCAAGTCTTCAGCATCCTTCGCGGAGATCACGCCTTCAGCAACACTATCCACCACTGCCTTCGCCACAGCCGCCTGGGCTGGACCGAACATCTGAACCGCCTGGGTGGCACCCTTGATCGTCACCTTGTTGAACATTACCGTCGAAGGCTTCGCTGGGCAATTCGGCGCCAGGACCGCCAAGAGGGCGTTGTGGCCCGCAGACTGCCGAGCGAGGCACTGTGCAAAGGCGTCGCCGACCGGGCCGCTCTTGGGGCCGATCATCAGATCAACGTGTGCTACCTCGTTGCCATCACCTACCAATGACTCGCCAACCATGATCTCTCGCATAGACATTCCTCCTTCTCCCTTCCAACCTTACCGGTTAATGTTACCGTTCAAAACGACCTATCGTTGCTCAGCCGCGAAGCACATAATCTAATTTGAGCAGATCATCATGTCAAGCTTTTTCCCTCTGTCGTTGAACATCTCAGTTCAGATATTGAAGCAAGGGCGAGATCAACGGTCAAACGATACCGAGGTGTAAGTCTAGAGCTATAATAGCGCGTGACGGCGGCGCGTCAGGCGCCTAAGGAGAATGGACGATCGGCGGAATATTGGAGTACAGGATGGTGCCGGACGCCTCCGCCTTGTAGATGGGCGGGGGCGGCGCAGAGGCCGGCGGCTGCGCAGTGGCAACCTGTACGATCGCTCCCCGATCGGAGTCGGGGACAGGCTTGATCACCCCGTTTGTGGAACGCTCCCGCTGCCCGCGCCGGTACAGGCTCAGAACCTTCGCTACGTAATCACGAGTCTCCTGGTAGGGAGGCACTCCCTTGTACCGAAGGACTGCGTTCTCTCCGGCATTGTAGGCGGCGAGCGCCAGTGTCAGGTCACCCTGGAACCGGGCCAGGAGCTGGCGAAGGTAGCGGACACCGGCCCCGATGTTCTCGTGGGGATCGTAAGCGTCCCCCACTGAGAGGCGCCAGATGGTGGCCGGCATGAGCTGCATCAACCCTTGCGCTCCCTTGGGTGAGACGGCCTTGCGGTTAAAGTTCGACTCCACCTGAATCACGGCCCGAATCAGGGCAGGGTCAAGCTCGGACTCGGCGGCGAAGGCATCGATCAGTTCTGACATGTTCGCGGCGGTGAGCCGGGCAGTGGGAGGCAGCACCCCTGGTTGGAGCAACCTGTACTGCGGTGTCGTGGGCGCATTGGTAAAGTGGGCGATCCCGTTCTCGTCGATCTGGTAATAGACCTCCCCCAGCGCCGGTCCTGCCGACAGCAGAACCAAGCCTACAAAAACACTCGCGATTAACCCTCGCTTGCTCATACCGCCTCCTGATCGTAACCGGTCATCACAACTACTACCGTATAACAGACCCGGCCTCCGGATGCAAGCCCAATCCGCCCACTTTTGCCTCAGAAGCCGAAACTCGAGAGCAGCCGCTCGGTCAGGTAGAACAGCAGAACACCAACGAACACCATGAGCGCCATGAGGATCCCCTTCTCGCGGTTCACCTCAGGCATTAGGTCAGACGCCGCCACATAGATCATCACCCCGGCAGACAGGGCCAACCGATATCCCAACAACCCCTGGAGGTAAGACGCAAAAATGACACCAACCATGGTCGAGAGACCCAGGGCGATCGATGAGGCCATCGCCATCCCGCGAGACCTGCCCGCAGCCAGCATGATCGAGCCGACCGTGAACCCCTCGGGGATCTTGTGAAGGGCAACGGCGACAAAGATTAAGAACCCCAATCCCACGCTGACATGGAAACCTGACGCGATCGATACCCCATCGAAGAAGGTATGGATCAACAGGCCCGCGAGGGCGAAGAGGCTTACCGAAGGCGCCAGGACAGCCTCCATATGGGTCTCCTCACCGAAGTGAAAATGCGAGGCCATTATGTGTTCGGCAAAATGGATCAAGAGATAACCGGCCAGAATGAGCAGGGGGGCGTGGTCTGTGAGACGCATGCTCTCGGGAACCATGCCAAGGAAGGCAGCCCCCAGCATGAAGCCGGCCCCAAGGGCGATGAAGTACTTGAGCAACGCCTCATCCCATTGCTGTTTGATCGTGACCAGGAGCCCGCCCACCACATTCGCGGCGGCAGCGGCACCACCAAAGGCCAGGCCGATGTAGAAAGAGTCCATTGTTGTCGCCTCGTGGGATAGCCGGTGAAATCGTAAGGTAGCTGTTCGTCTCCCCCCTTGTCAAAGCATTTGTCGTTATACCCGACCACCCGGGGAGATTCGCTTTGTCGAGAGGGCTGCTGGAGGTATAATTGAGTTGAAAAGATACGCAAATCTCACAGCTTTAAGGAGGCCGAATGGCGGAGGCAAGCGGAGAGCGGTTTGATGCGTTGGTGCGAATCATGGAGCGGCTCCGGGCGGATAATGGATGCCCATGGGATAGGGAGCAGACGCGGGAGACCCTGAAGCCGTTCCTAATCGAGGAGGCTTATGAAGTGGTGGAGGCGATCGACGAGGGGGACCCCAAGCATCTCATGGAGGAGCTCGGCGATCTCCTCTTCCAGGTGGTGTTCCACGCCCAGGTAGCGGCCGAGCGGCGCGAGTTCACCATTGGGCAGGTCCTGGCGGCGACGGCCGACAAGATGGTGCGCCGCCACCCCCACGTCTTTGGCGACAGCACGGCCTCCACAACCCATGAGGTTTTGGAGCAATGGGAGGAACTGAAGCGCGAGGAACGCAATGCTGTGGCCGCGATCCCCGCGTCAGCCCTGGATGGCGTCCCGAGAGAGCTGCCTGGCCTCCTCCGCGCCCAACGTCTGCAAGATAAGGCGTCACGGGTCGGATTTGACTGGCCTGAGATCTCTGGGGTGATGGCAAAGGTCGAAGAGGAGCTTGGCGAACTCAAGGAGGCCATCGGATCTGCTGTGCCAGAGGCAGTTGAGGAAGAATTAGGAGACGTCCTGTTTAGTCTGGTCAATCTCGCCAGGTTCCTCAACCTGAGCGCAGAGGACGCCATTCGAAAAAGTATCGCACAGTTCGCGACCAGGTTCCAGTATATGGAGGAGGCAGTACAGCGAGATAGTCGTCGTCTCAAAGAGATGAGCATCGAGGAGATGGACAAGCTGTGGGAGGAAGCTAAGAGCCATGGCCGCTCCTCTGGCGCATGACATTTTTGGGCCATCCATGAGTTGAGCGCGCAAATGATCACACGGCTCGTCGTCTGGTTTGCGCTGATAGGTATCGCGCTGGCGTGGCCTGCCACCACCTACTCCCGGTCGGAGCGCGCTGCTCGTTCGGTGCTGGCGATCCAGGTGGAAGGGGTCATCGCCCCCAGCGCGGCCGACTATATCATTCGTGCGATCAAGCAGGCCGACCGTGAGGCGGCCCAGGCCCTGGTCATCGAACTGGACACCCCAGGCGGCCTTGATCTCTCGATGCGCTCCATCATCAAGGAGATGCTGGCGGCTGAGCGGCCGATCGTGGTTTACGTCTCGCCCGGCGGGGCCCGCGCCGCGTCCGCCGGCGCCTTCATCACATTGGCCGCCCACGTGGCCGCCATGGCGCCGGGAACTAATATCGGCGCCGCCCACCCGGTCAATTTGGGAGGCCCGATGGACAAAGAGATGAGCAAGAAGGTCACCAACGACGCGGCCGCCTATATCCGGACCATCGCCGAGCAGCGCGGCAGGAATGCCCAGTGGGCCGAGGACGCCGTACGCAAGAGCGTCTCGGCGACTGAAAAGGAGGCGCTGAAGCTCAAGATTATTGACCTCGTAGCGGATAAGCTGGATGACCTGCTTGTGGCGCTGGATGGCCGGGAGGTCACGACGGCCCGCGGCAAGGTTATGCTCCACACCAAGGGGATTGAGGTGAAAAGGCTCGAGATGGGCCTTCGGGATAAGATCCTGAAGGTCATCTCCGATCCGACTATTGCGTACATCCTGTTAATGCTAGGCCTGGCCGGGCTCTACTTCGAGCTCTCGACCCCCGGCGCCATCCTGCCAGGGGTCCTCGGGGGGATCTTCCTGATCCTGGCCTTTTACGGCTTCCAGACCCTGCCCATCAATTACGCCGGACTGCTCCTCATCCTGCTGGCGATCATCCTCTTCATTGCCGAGGTGAAGGTGGTTTCCCATGGGATGCTTGCCGTGGGCGGAATTGCGGCCATGATCCTCGGCTCCATGATGCTGATTAAAAGTCCCGAACCGTTCATGCGGATCTCACTGAGCGCCATCCTGATGACCACCGCGGCAACGGCGGCATTCTTCGGCTTCATCGTCACCATGGCCCTCAGGGCCCAGCGCCAAAAGACCACCACCGGCGCAGAGGGCCTCATCGGGCAGATCGGCACAGTCAGGACGCCGCTCAAACCGGAGGGAAGCGTCCTGGTAGGAGGTGAGCTCTGGTCGGCTCAATGCGAGGAGGGAGCTGAGCCTGGCGATAAGGTCAGGGTCCTGGCGGTGAAGGGGCTCATGTTATTCGTCAGTCAAGAGAACGAGGCAGTGGCCGCTGAAGCCGATACAATGTCAACGCAACAGCAACAGGGAGGGCAGGCATGAATCCCTTGGATATTCTCTCAACTGTTTTCGGCTTGGTCCCGATACTCTTTCTCCTCATCCTGGCGCTTTTCATCCTTGCCAGCTCGGTTCGTATACTCCCTGAATACGAACGGGCCGTGATCTTCCGTCTGGGCCGTCTCGCCAAGGCAATCGTGAATGTGGGCGGAGCTGGCAACGGCCCGGGGCTGATCCTCCTGATCCCGATCATCGACCGGATGACGAAGGTCAGCCTTCGGACAGTGGCCATAGAAGTTCCCTCCCAGGACGTCATCACCAAGGACAACGTATCGGTCAAGGTGAATGCCGTGATCTACTTTCGGGTGATCGACGCGGAGCGCGCCATCGTCCAGGTCGAGAATTACCTCTTCGCTACCTCGCAGATCGCCCAAACCACCCTCAGGAGCGTCCTAGGGCAGTCGGAGCTGGACGAGTTGCTGGCCGAGCGCGACCGGCTCAACCAGCGGCTTCAACAGATTATCGACCAGCACACCGATCCGTGGGGGATCAAGGTGACCGTGGTGGAGATCAAGCTCGTGGACCTCCCGCACGAGATGCAGCGGGCCATGGCCAAGCAGGCGGAGGCCGAGCGAGAGAAGCGGGCGAAGATCATCCACGCCGAGGGTGAGCTGATGGCCTCCGAAAAGCTGGCGCAGGCTGGCAGGATCCTGGCCGCAGAACCTGTCACCATCCAGCTTCGATACCTGCAGACACTCACCGAGATCGCCACAGAGAAGAACTCCACGATTGTCTTCCCGATCCCGATCGACATCTTGAAGATCTTCTTGTCCGACCAGAAAAAGTAGCCCACGATGCGGAACCTTGTCCTGAACGATGTCGAAGGGGCGGCCAGGGAGTCAGAAGCATGAAGGCCATCTGGAACGGAGCGACTATCGCCGAGAGCGCCGACACTGTGGTCGTCGAGGGGAATCACTACTTCCCCCTGTCCTCGGTCAGATCCGACTATCTCCGCGAGAGCACCACCCATACGACTTGTCACTGGAAGGGTGAAGCCAGCTACTACAACCTGGTTGTCGGCGCTGCGGTCAATCCTGATGCGGCCTGGTACTACCCTTCGCCCAAGGAAGCCGCGAAGCAAATTGCCGGCCGCGTCGCCTTCTGGAAAGGCGTCCAGGTCATTGAGTAGCAACTGGTGTTGTGTAACAGAGGTTCGCTTACTATTTCACCGTGCCTTCCCAAATCCCCCCTTTGCAGAAGGGGGGCGGGGGGGATTTCAGGCATACCGATGAAGAAGGCCACGTTTGGAGCGGGGTGTTTCTGGGGTATCGAGGCCGCGTTTCGTCGGGTGCCTGGTGTCGTCTCAACAGCAGTCGGGTACATGGGCGGCGCCTTCGAGAACCCGAGCTACCGAGACGTCTGCTCCGGCACGACCGGCCATGCGGAGGTTGTCGAGATAGAGTATGATCCTTCGCAGGTCTCCTACGACGCGCTCCTCGCTCTCTTCTGGTCGATCCATGATCCAACCACCCTGAATCGTCAGGGGCCGGACCTCGGCGCGCAATACCGCTCGGCGATCTTCTTTCACGATGCCGACCAGCAGGCTGCCGCGCTCGCGTCTAAACGGAAGCTGGAGCTCAGCGGAAGGCACCGGCAGCCGATCGTGACCGAGATGACACCGGCCTCGACCTTTTACCGGGCAGAGGAATACCACCAGCAATACCTAAAGAAGCAAGCTCAGTCTCGCTGTACGATCTAGACAACCCCGCCTTCCTCGTGTATTCTCACCCCCGTGGATACTCCAAGAGACCAACTCCTGAGATTGCTGGTTCAACACTCCTTCCAGTACAGCGCCGAGCCCGTCTTCACCCTGGCCTCCGGCCGGAAGAGCCATTACTACATCAACTGCAAAAAGACGACATTCCTATCGGAGGCGATGCCGCTCCTCGGCCAGCTCTTCTTTGAGCGGATCAAGGCTATTGAACAAACAGACGGGAAGCAGATCTCCGCCGTCGGAGGACTCACGCTTGGCGCAGACCCGATTGCGTACGCCATCGCCCATCACAGCGCCCTCGCAGGGGAACCGATCCAGGCCTTCAGTGCCCGAAAGGAGCCGAAAGAGCATGGAGCCCAGAAATGGGTGGAAGGATTCGAGCAGCCAGGCGCGAGGGTTGTGATCATTGAGGATGTCGTCACCACCGGCGCCTCAACCCTCAAAGCGATTGAAGGCGCGCTGCATGCAGGCTTTGCGATCGTCAAAGTACTGGCCCTTGTTGATCGCCAGGAGGGCGGCCGCGAGGAGTTGCAGAAAAGTGGGTATGAGATGGAGTCGATCTACACCACCGAGGATCTGATGCGGGTTGCAGACCGGGCGATGTGACTAACTTACTTCACGTCCTGCCCAAAAAGGCCACTGGACAAACCAGTCGCTTTCCGCTAATTTATGGACGTCTTCAGTCTTGGCGATCAGTGGTTCACCAAGGAAGCCTCACAAACGCTGGAAGCTGATCGCTGAAAGCTTCTTGTATGGGGGGTTAGCTCAGTTGGGAGAGCGCAGCGTTCGCAACGCTGAGGCCAGGGGTTCGAATCCCCTACCCTCCACCAACTTCCATTGTTTCATCGCACCGGGTAGCCCCCCTTGCTTGGTGCTGCCGTTATGGAAAGTCTCTTCCTGGCCGCTAGCCCCGTGGTGAAGCGCCTCAATACGCTCCTGGATCCTTCCCAACTCAAAGGCAGGTGGAAACCAGAATGATATCACCCGGTTTTTTCAGCACGTAGTAGGACGAGGCCAAAGCCGGTATCGACGGTCTGCTTCCTCGATCGGACATCCTCTCGGAATTCCGACCTGGCTTGGTCAGCAACGGCATTGCGATGGGAAGCATGTACTTCTCCAGCCCTTAGCTGATCCGATTCGCCCAAACCCTCTGCTCCGTCCTTTGGGCCCGCAGGGTCCGGATCAGGTTCTCCGCCAAATCGCTACAGGCTACCATGGCAATCCCCGGATTGATCTCAAGGACTTCCGGGACGATCTGGCTCACTCGCCGTGCCTGTCTGGGGCGCGCGAACTAGCACGTCGTATCGTAGCTCTTTCTTGAGTTTTAGCGACCTAGTGGCTAGATCGGCCTTCTCCTTAAGTTCTGCTGTGATGGACCTCGGCGGCTGCGCGGAGACAAGGCCAAAGAAGTAGGTACTATCGCCATGGCCCTGGGAGCCACCAACGCAGAGAAGGGAGTCGAAGTTAACAATGATCCTATTGCTCCACTTGTGCACAGATTCGATGCCTATGTTTCCCGGACCGCCGCTAGTAACGACATAGATCAGATCTCCGGCCTCCCCATCGCCATTGTAATCCAGGGTGTTGATGATGGGACCGAACTCAAGCTCCATAGACCCCAGACAAGGCATGTGCTTGGTCGCAACGCCCTCGATATCAACCATGGTCGCAACGGCCTTCGAGAGATCAATCCGGTACTCATACCCGTACAGACCGCTCGCCGGCGTACCCGACTTGCCCACGAAGGTGCGGGAATGGAGGAAACTCGTTCCCCCAGCCGACATCGGGATGGGAGTGGTACTACTGTCGGTGAAGGTCACCGTACAGGATGGATCAAAGACGCAGTAAATGGCTGAAGAACCTACCTTGACGGTTTTGAGATGGGGATCGCTCTTCCTCGGGCACCCCGTCATGAAGACCAAACCCAGCACCACACCGATGAAGACTGGCACCCTTCCGGTCATTCCTTACTCCTTCTTTCTCCCATGGTCACGCCTGGGTGTTACGTATTCATTTGCTTCTTTACGATCGACTCATAGGCGCTCAGCGGTTTCTCAAGTCTGAACTGAAAGGTGATTATGTCTCCCGACTCCGTTCGTTACCCACGTAACCACACTTAATTGTCAGCTTTGGGCCAGGTCTTTGACGCCTAAGCATGTGGCCCACAACCCGTTTACTTGGCTCGTAGCTTCGCAACGAAATGCTCGTAAATACACTAAGCTGAGCTACCGCTACGACGAATCAATTGCTTCTCCGTAAAATATCCCAGTTGTGCACCATGAGTCAACAGATTGGGTAACACCAAGGGGCTGAGGCCCGATTAGTTGCTTTATTTCCAGGGGCGGAGGAGTCTGACCTGCGGGACGGGAGATCTGCCGACCCGACGAGCCAAATGCGCCCGGCGAGACGTGGCGAGCCGAATTCGAAAGGCAGGGCGGGAAGCCCTAACTGGCGGGAGGGGCGGGGGTGAGACAAGATGCAGGGGGAGTGCGTGAGTGGGGCGACGGTCACGACAGCAGGGCGGCCAGCCGTCCGCCGAAGGCGGACACACGGGGCGAGCCCAAGCGAGGCGGCCTGCCTGTGCCGCGTCCAGTACGGCAGACAGGGGGCCAGGTCCAGAAGGGGGCTACAACTTCACGAAGTCAGTCCAGAGACGAAGGGCTCGCGCGCTCACCGTTTTTCTCCTCAACCTGTAACCAGTATGCTATTGACCCAAAAGAGCAAAGATTCTGCAGTTCGCAGGGCTTCATCGACATCAGGCCCGGTACGTCCAGCCAGTAACCGGGGTAGCGTGTCTCAACGGCGTATGGGGTGAGAAGCCCCGCATTTTCCACAGCCTTCGGAACCGGAAGTCCGCTTTCTTCAACTAGCTCCAGGAGCTCTTCGATGTCGTGCGTGAGTGGAAAACCAACTTGCCGCGACAGGAGCACGGCCTTGATCGCCTTTTCGACAGCCTGCTGGGCATGAAAGCAGGCCTGCTCAGGCCGGATGGAAGCGTCACCGGCCGCGAGGCGCGCTAGATTCAAGTCGCTTCTCGCGTGGTCCAGCCACTCGTCCGGTGACCCGGGCAATTTTCTGGGGTTCTTAGGATTCATAAATTACTTTCCCGTTCACCAAGGCCTCCCGGTAAATCAACCCTGGCATGTCCTTGAGCTGCTCCCACGCAGATTGCGGAACCACAAGAACATCCATAGGCATGGATATACCCCGAAGCGCTCGACGGATCCGGACGCTTTCCTTTCGCGGGCTTTCGATATTGTCACTTGCAATGACGAGAATATCCACGTCGCTGTTGATGTTCGTTTCTCCCCGTACATAGGAGCCGAATAAAATGAGCTTCAAGGGCTGAGCGACTTCTATGATTTTGCGGACAGCCGCCTCGACTTTTTCAGGCGTCACCTCCCACGGATAGCTTGTCTGTAAATTTGCCATTTCTTTCTCCTACCTCCGGTCGAATAGCGTGCCTTCATCAGCGGCGAGCCGCTGGTCGATGAGTGCCCGCCAGTTGGCGGCCACCTCCTCGATACCGACCCAGCCTTCTTTAGAAGTCATGTCCGATCCCGCCTCACGCTTCGGAAGAGTGTCCATTTCTGACCATGAGGTGGCAAGAGAGTATATGAAATCGGCTCACCCTGTCAAACGAGTCTCCGGGGACCGGGAGACGTCTGGGGATACCCCAACACCTTCTCGTGGCGACTGAGTATCTTGAGAGGGCTGGCTCACGAAGGGCGGAAGTGGAATCCGTCGTAGCCTTGGCAAAGATGGATGAGGTCGCCGGACTGACACAGTCAGGGCTGGTGGGGTGGAGAATCGGCTTCCGGCTGTTGACAAGTAGTCGGTGCGGGCGGGTCAGAAGGCACCGTGATGCCAGAAAGAGTTGGCGGCGCCCCCCTCAAAAAGAAGAACCCTTCAGGACCGCCCGCAGGCCCTGGCGTACAGTCGGGGCTCAGCCGATGCAAGAGAAGGCCGAGCGGCCCAGCGAGGCGGCCTGCCGGTGCCGCGTCCGGCACGGCAGGCAGATGGCCCGGCCCAGAGGGGGGGGCTATGCCTTCACTGAAAAGCGACTACGAAGCCGATTTCGGACCGCCTAGACGTGTGCTACGTCCTCTGAGCGCTCCGTGGCTCTGTGGTGGAGCTCTTGCCTTGCCAGTCAGCCCTCCCCCCGTGCAAGCGTCCACTCACGGGTCGGCTGAAGGACCTCCC
>Ga0080064_1000552_pt1 | contig 12807 bp, 16 predicted proteins | sample Subgrocontami54m_FD_69260 | JGI IMG/M metagenome (GOLD analysis project Ga0080064, IMG submission 69260) | Subsurface groundwater microbial communities from S. Glens Falls, New York, USA - GMW46 contaminated, 5.4 m (SPADES assembly) (version 2) ...
TGTTAAGGTACTCGAGAACGCGGCTTCTGGCCCAATAAATGTCCGTGCCGTCCTCGAAGATAATGTAGACATAAGAATAGCCGAAGTCGGAAAACCCGCGCACGAACTTGACCTTCGGCGCCGAGATCATGGCAGTCACAATCGGGTAAGTGACCTGGTCTTCCATGATCGTCGGGTTTCGTCCCATCCAGGTGGTGTAGACGATGACCTGGACATCGGAGAGATCGGGAATCGCATCAAGAGGCGTATTCTTCAGCGCCCAGACTCCCCCGGCGCTGAGAAATAGAACCATGAGAAAGACGAGAAACTTATTTTTCGCGCTGCCTTCGATGATTTTTTCGATCATAGCGCTATCCTACTGTGCCGTGACGGTGAACTTTTCCTGCACCGGTTTTTGCCCCGGACGCTGTACCGAGACGCCAATTTCCCACGCTCCCGCCATGGCAAGATTCACCGTCGCTTCGTAAACGCCGTCCTTGAGATGCTTGGCGACGGCTTTGCCGGGCGCCATACCCGGCATTGTCATCGTCGAGGTGATGTTCACGGTGGCGTCTTGTACGGCTGCGCCCTTGGCGTCGCGAATCTTGAGTCGAATTACGTTTTCGCCGAGCTTTGGCTTTGCCGGTTGCGTATCAAGAGACAGCGTCAGGTCGCCGGACTTTTTCTCTGTCGCTGTCGCGGCGGCGGGTGCTTTCTTTTGCGTCTCGCCCATGTCCATTCCCGGCATACCCGCCATCGCCCCCATCGCCTCTTTAAGCCGGCTCTCGGAATCCAAGAGAAAGCTGGCGCTGGCGATAATTCGCTCTCCTGGGGAGAGGCCGGAGAGGACTTCGTAGTAGCCGTCGAATTTACTGCCGAGCTTAACCTCCGCGGGCGCATAGCGCCCATCGCCTTTGTCGATAAAGACGATTTTTCTGATACCGGAATCCAATACCGCCTCATCGGGGATCGCCAATTTCTTTCCGCCATCCACTTCAATTTCAACATTGGCGTACATCTCCGGCTTGAGCTTGAAGTCACGGTTAGCAAACTCAAGTCTAACCTTCGTGGTACGGGTTTTTTCTTCGAGAACCGGTGAGACCCAAGTTACCTTTCCGGAAAACGTTTGGCCGGGAAAATAGGACAGGGCGATCGTCGCTCTCTGCCCCAAGCGGACATTGGCCAGGTCAAATTCGTAGATATCCGCGTTCACCCAAACAGCGGAAAGATCGGTAATGGTATAGAGTTCCTTGTCCGGCATGACTTTCATTCCCTGGACAGCATCCTTCTTAATCACGAAGCCGCTTGAGGGTGCGTAAAAGGTGAGGGTCCTGGTTAGCTGACGGGATCTTTGGAGTTCCTTGATCTGCTCATCGGAAATATCCCAGAGGCTGAGTCTCCGGCGTGTCGCTTCCAAAAGTGAGGCTGACCCCGCGCGGATCTCCTGGAGAGAACTGGACGCGAGAGATTCTTTCGCCTGCAGGGCAAGAAGATATTCGTCTTGGGTCGCAACCAGATCCGGGCTGTAAAGAGTGAAAAGGGGTTGCCCTTTTTCCACCAGTTTGCCGGTGTAGTTGACGAAGAGTTTTTCGATCCATCCCTCCACTTTGGTGAAGACTTGCGCCACCTTGGTTTCATCGTAGGTGACGATCCCGACGGTTCTGATCTTCTTCACCAAGGGGCGGACCTCCGCCACGGCGGTGCGAATACCGACCAACTGCTGCTTTTCCGGGCTCACGCTCACCGCCCCATCCGACATGTCATGTCCCGCCATGGATCCCGTTTCCGCCTTAGGCTCGGTCGACGTCTGAGACGAAGCGGGATCGCCGGTGCTCATATCGTTCCGCCCCCGCCAGTAGTAACCAAGAACAAAAGTTGCCGATATCAAAACAACTAGCCCCAAAATTTTTGTGCTTTTCATATCTCACTCCCAGTTCTTAATTCGACCAGACCATCATTGCCTACGGCAGTTCTTTTCCCACCGCCCGCTCCAAATCCGCCAGACTTTGCAGAACACTCGCCTGAGCCTTAAAATAGCCCATGCGCGCATCGCGCAGCGCCCTTTGCGCCTCCAGCAGGGTGACGAACTCCACCCGCCCCGTCTGATATGCGGCCAGGGCGGACCGGAACGTGAGCTCCGCTTGTAAAAGGATCGCCTCCTTGTAAAGCTCAAGGGAGCGCCGTGCCGAGACTAATTTAGCTTGCGACTCGCCCACCTCTTTCAACGCCGTGACCCGCATCATTTCCCGGCTGGCTTTGGCCGCGCGGATTTCCGCGAGAGACTCCTCAACTTCATAGTTACGTCTGCCGATAGTCCAGGGAGAAAAGGGAATTGAGATGTTGACCATGGCGGCGTACCGATCTTTCTTCATTTCCATCGGCATTCGCATGTAATCCCAGCCGACCATGAAGTCGGGAAACTTCCGATTCTTGTCCGCCAGCTCGTACATTCTTTCGCTTCGCTGGATTTCTTCTTCGGCGCCTTTCAACTCCGGGCGAGTGGCCAGCGCCAGTTCTTCGATACCCGCAAGCGCGACCGCGCCGTCGGGCAGCGCCAGATCCGCCGGGAGGCGAATCGGAGTGCGAGGCGGGCGAACCATGGCGCTATTTAACTTAACCTCGGCGGTGCTGCTTTCCTGCTCCGCGACGATCAGTTGATTCATCAGTTCGCTCTGCTCCAACAGGGCTTTGAAAACATCTTGTTGCGTCACCCTACCGACCCCATAGCGCGCCTCGCTGGCTCGGATGATCGTCCGCATGATTTCCAATTGCTCACGAAGAATCTCGATGGCTCTTTGCGCCATGAAGAGGTCGGCGTAGGCCATCTTGGTCATCGCAACGACTTCTCGCTCCTTCGCGCGCAGCTCCTGTTCGAGGACTTTGGTTTCCTGCTGGGCGATTTTTTCTTTCAATCCGAGCTTGCCGAAAAACGGCAGCTTCTGGCGGATGCCGATCAGGTTGGCGTCGGCTTGATTGAAGCTGGTCGGGTTTGAAAGCGGCACGCCGCCGAGCTGGAAAACGATCTCAGGGTCTTCCAAATAGGGCGCCTGCTTGGCTCTGGCCGAGACAACTTGAAGGCGCTGTCTCGCCAGTTGAATCTCCGGGTTCTTTTCCAGCGCCTGGGCGACAAACTCCGAGAGAGTGAGGGGCGTCCCAGTTTCCACGGCCAAAGCCGCGAGCGAATCGGTGGGAAGCGCCAGCGCCGCCAGTGTTCCGATGAGCAATAGTCCAGCTTTTGTCATGACTCCTCCAAACAGAAGATCTTCCCCGCGGGCGCCGAGCCAGCGAGGAGGTATTTTGACACCGCTCAATAATATGAACGAACGGGAGCGGCGATCAAGATGGAGGAGATTGTTAGATGCGAAGAACGGGGAAGAGAACGGTCAACGCAAGCTTGGGGGGTGATTTCGACCTCCAAGCTGGAAGTTGCGCGAAGAAGATAGGGACACCTCGAACCGAATTGTCAGCAGCCGCAAGCGTCCCTCCCGGGTCGCCGAGCGGTCCAGAAATGGTTGCCGGCGAAAAAAGCCGGTCGTGGAGCCCCCGGTAGCAGGGGGATTGGGGCGCGTTGTCATCCATGTCCCGGCAAGGATTATGATCCATCGCCCCTCCCATTAGAGAGGAAGGGCGAATTAATGACGGGAAGTTGTAGAAATCAGGGCATGCAAACGCCATGGATGAAAGCAGGAATACAAAAGCTGAGGTATAAATCGCGAGCCGTTTGCCCATATGTATGAATATATCCCTGATCCTTGATAACAGCAATGCCTATGCCAGAGGTCCAGCCATGGCTATTCTTTCATACAAATGCTTGATTACCGACTACGTCCCGGTTTGTTAATGGACACAGTTTTGAAAAAGAGTGCAATTTTGTTCCCAGCGTTGGGAGGCGCACGGTCTTTCTTTCTCAATTTTGGAAACAGAGTGGAGATTCGATTTCCATTGGTGCTGCCAGTTGGCGGTGCCGTAGCTTTCTTATTCCCCCAAAGATCGTTTTATCCGGTTAGTCGCGACCCAGTCGTCTTCCGGCGAGAGTTTGTCTGATAGCAATCCGGTACGTATGGCTTGCGCATATCCGGATCGTAGAAACTGAATCAACACCATCCACACAAAGATTAACCCCAGACAAATGAAATGAAGATAGGTTTTGTAACCTGCCACTAAAGAGAGGCTGAAGAAAAGAATGATAAAACCCGCACTCGCATCGCCGACTCGTTCGACCACGACGTCGAGAAAGGTCTTGATCGCTTTTTTTAAGCCGGCGGGCACGCCCATATAGATAATCTCCATGCCACTCCGGTGAATGCTATTGCGAAGCGTCGCGTCGGCTATTCGAGTCAGCGCAGCCGCAAGAAGGCCGGGCCAAACCATGATGGCCAGAGAGCCGGTCATGAGCGCAACGGGAGTCACGTAGAGGCTTAAACGGAGACCAAATTTGCTTAATATCCTGCCGGTAAGTATAACCTGGGCAAACAAGGTCGCCACATTGAGCCAACCATAGTAGGAGCTGAAAAAGCCGGCGAGAGCCGACTTAGACGGGTAAATCTCTTTTGCCGCGGATTTAAGCTCGAAGTCGATTAGCGTGGAGACGATGACTGACACCAGGATTACTACGCCAATCGTTTTGAGGTATCGAGAGGCTACAAGTCGGGTAAATACATTGTCCGCGTTTTCCAGTTCCTCATTGTTCGTTGTTTCTGTTCCGTGCGCAGTTGACGTTTCCCGTAGCCGTCGCCGGGCAATGAAAACCAGCAGCGACGCCGCCACATAGATACCCCCGACAACCCAGAGCAGGTGGTTGCTCTCAACCGAAAGGTGAAGCGTCCAATTGGCCCCGAAACCCGCGGCAATGCCACCGACTGTTCCGCCGGCGGCAAGCAGCCCAAATAACCGCTTACCTTCTTCCGGACTAAAGATCTGGTTGGCGAGCGTCCACAATTGAGCCACCGCGATGACGCTCGCCATGGCCGACCAGATATAAAACGCGTAGTGGCTCCAGCCTGGATCGATATAAGTTAACAGAAACCAAAAGCCGGCAGTCATCAAGATAATGAGTGCATTGGTTGCCAAAATGAGCCGGACGAGCGAGAGGTGGACCGTATATCTTGTGTATATCGAAATAATGGCGCCGGCGAAGACTGCAACCAGAATGTAGAGATAGGGTAGCTCGGAGACTGAATGGTGGCCGAGAAATATGCTGTCGCGGAGGATCTTGATGAGATTATTCGCCGCTAACAGCAAAAAAAAGAGCGAGGCCATAATGCCCACGCGGTAGGCGTCCCCAGGCCGGATGGCAAAAAAACGCGACAGCCCTTGTATCATTGCAATAAAAACCCTCGCCTTATGGTCATGAGTAGCAATCCGTTGTCTTCCGGTTGACCGGGCTTTAGCTAAATGGAAAAGCTAGAATCCGCATAGTAGCCCGGTTGGGAGTTTTTCTTCAGCTAGGTCAACATGACTTGCTTCAGTCATGCTTGCCGCCCTGTTAAGTTCCTGTCTTTCCGAGGCGATAGACAAAATCGATACGCCCGGTACTTTTCTCCCTAACGCTCACTCTTTTCACTTGTCGTCCTAGCTTCTCATGCCAAACTTCCATTTCGTATGTGCCGGCGGGAACTCCCTCGATGATGAAATCCCCTTTTTCATCAGTTACAGCGAAATGGCGACTTGCCGTAACCACGACATAGGCACTCATCCACGTATGTAGAACTTCGCACTGAAGAGCAACAATCCCCGTCCGCGCTAGGCGCTTCTTCACTTGCCGCCAAGTTGGTAGACCTTCATTAAAAAGCGTCCCAGACCCAAGACGTGCATGGACATCGTGGAGAATCGGGTCGCTGTTTAAAAGCAATATCTCGCTGCCTACTGGCGCTATCTGGACATGGGGAACAAAGGCGCAATTTCTGTTATCGAGAACGGGGCTCCCTGGCAGAATGGCGGATTTATCGTCACGAGCCTTAGGGATGATAACGACCGCGTTGTGAACACCTCCGTCACGACTGACGAGTAAGCTTTCGTTCGAAACTTGAGGGCCGCAGAAATCTCGGTTCTTGTACACCTTTAGCGGTCGAGGTTTTTCAAAATGGCCCGCAACCTGCACCCTCCCGACAATCCTGCCAACCTCCATTGATGATTGGGCATTCTTCAACTGGGAGCGAAAGCCGGCGTCGGCGGGATCCTGAGTTGAAATCAACAAAAGAAGGCCCGCAATCAGGATGGACTCATATCTCCTTTTTGTTTTCACCGACCCGCCCTTCGGGACTCAGGATAAACCGACCATAAAAACAATAGCCGTTTGACAACGCTAAAAATCATTAGAGTCTCTTGATCAGCCACTCGGGAGTAAAACGGATTGCGTAGATGTTCAGTAGGGTCATGTAATCGGTTATGAGAAGGAGACCAACGATGATCAAGAAAATACCCGCCGTCACGTGTACAGCTTGAACGTAGCGGCGGAATTTCTGGGAAAACTCGAAAAAGGAATTCACGGCCACGGCGCTCAGAAAAAACGGCAGGGCCAGTCCTGCCGCATAGGTAGCTAGATAAAAGATACCTCTGCCAATTTCACTCGATGTCGCGGCCAGCGTAAGGATTGCTCCTAAGATCGGCCCCACACAAGGAATCCACGCCGCGCCAAAAGTGATCCCTACGAGGGCTGATCCCAGGTAGCCCCCGGGCTTGTTTTTAAGATGGAACTGCAGGTAGCGATCCAAGACAGGAAACTTGACGACACCCAAAAGATAGATCCCCACAGCCAGGATAAATATCCCACCCAAGACGCGAATCAAGCTGCGATAGCTCAGAAAGAAGCCCGCTAGAAAACTTACCGAGGCGCCAAGAGATATAAAAACCAGAGAAAAGCCCGAGATAAAAGCGAGGGAGTTTAACAGCACCCGTTTGCGAATGTGACTGGCGACTTCGACAGAGCGCATCTCTTCTAAAGAGACGCCTGAAATGAAAGAAAGATAGGAGGGAATCATAGGCAACACACAGGGAGAGAGAAATGAGAAGATCCCCGCTGTGAAAGCGACAAATATATTAACGTCAGCCATTGCTCTCTAACACTCCTTTTGCAAGCTCCCTTACGGTTTTCCCCCCTCTAGTTATGTTTGCTGCGCCGTCACCTGACTCACTGAGCACGAACCCGCCAAAGCCTTGGCTCGTAGGAGTAGCGTCCATCCTAGCAGAAGGACAGAAGCGACCCCAATGTAGAGCTGTAACGGCGCAAAAAAGGTTAAAGCCCCGGTAGTGCCGAGCAACAAGACTACGAGTTTATTGCAGGTTGGGCAGCCCACAGCGAGAACCGATAACACTCCGCCCGATACGATCTTTCCATCACCACTCGTCGAGCTGGCCACGAAGTGACTTCCAACGATCAAGCCAACAAGCACCGATGACATTATCCATATAACGTAATCTTGGGCACGCACCGGCGTCATACGCACAAAGAACGGGTTCTCATAGATCGCTGTTGGCAGCCCGATAACAAACAGTCCTATGGCCGCAGTCAGGCTCGTGATGGCCCAGGCATTGACTGTGAACATGCTGAAAGCAAGCGCCAGCGTCTTGAGATGGTTGCTAATAGGCAAACTATATCCGCTCATGACCCCTCCAATACCGACAGTGACTGAGCTTAACGGGCTGCCTCACCTCGAAGCAAATCGTCAGCGGACCGCTTCGATGGTTTCATTAAGCTTTCAGGCGGCTTGGGCAAAACTGCCGAAGGGGAACTAAGCCCTGCTTTCGCCTCGGCTATCCACTTTTTAGCTTGGACCACATCGGATGAATCAGGTGGGAAAAGTCCTGCAAAAGCCTCCCACGCTTGGATGGCTCCCGCATCGTCTCCCCTGGCCCGAAGGGCAATCCCTTTGTCCCAAAGAGCGTGCGCGTAGGAAGGGTCCTGACGCAACGACGCCTCATAATACCGAAGGGCAAGGTCAATATCCCCGCGTCCAAAGGCAACATTACCAAGATGGGTTAGCGCTTCAGGATTGGCAGGATCACGAACAAGGATGGCGAGGTAGCTCTTTTCAGCCTCGGCGTCCAAGCCCTTGTCAAAAAAACGATGAGCCTCGGCGAGGGTGGCAACAAGAGGGAGCGACGGAGAAGTAGTAGGCGGGGCGAAAACCCTCAGGGTCAAAAAACCGCCAACAACCGCTCCGCAAAGAAAAAGACCGGCGCCCCAGAGGACCAGCACGTTTTTAGACGACGAATTACCCACTAAACCAGACAAAGGACACCCCCTAAGTATCAGCAGCGCGGCTCATTGAAAATGCAAATTGATTTTGCGTCATACATTCTTTAACCATCTTAAGGGCCTCCGCCATCAGAAACGGTGGCCAAATTTCATTTCTCTAACAGAGCCCAACTCATCCATCCATATCCGGAGAGATAAGGGGCCGCCGAGAATGCCCAGCGGGTGGTCGGCAAAGGCTAGCTCGCGGTACTCAACGAGTCGAAGACCTTGGTCGTACACTTCTCGATTCCATGGAAAGCTAGCGAAACTCAAGAAGACTTGCACTTCTCTAAGCCGTTCCAAGTCTCCGAGGTCCGCGTTGGTTTTCAAAAACAAGTGAGGGATCTCGGTCTTCGATCCATAAAGCCAAAAGGACTGTTGATAAAAGGCATTCTCTGTTTCTGACACCCCCAAGAGCCTGTCCAAGTATGAGGTCGCTTGAAAAAAATCGACCTCACAGGATGCCCCAGGATCGACGATCGGCAGCTCGGCAAGGGTTTCCCTACTCCGGAATTTGCCGATTTTTCGATTACTCGGGCACGCTCCTAGCCAAAAAAAGACGAGACAAAGTGGAATAGAAACAAAAGCTGCCGGCGCTGGCGGCAAGAACAAGAAAGCCGCAACAGCAAGAAGGGGAAGCAAAAAAACGATGTGGCACATAATTTCTTCAGCTAAAACGCAACTTAAGGCTTCGGTTTTCCTGATGAGGCTAGCTTTTTTAGCTCCTCTTCAATGAGCGACTCAAAAACCTCAAAGGGCTGAGCCCCGACAAGCAGTTGGCCATTGAGAAAGAATGCCGGGGTTCCTCGGGCGCCCAGAAGACCCGCTATAGCGGTTTCACCTTCCACCTTCTTCAAATGCTTTCCGGAATCGAGACATTGATTGAACGCCTGGCTCTTAAGCCCCACCTCTTTGGCGTAGCCCTTAAGTTTTCCGTCGGTAAAAGCCAAAGGGGAACCGGCGCTGGCAAAGAGCTTATCATGGTATTCCCAGAACTTTCCCTGTTCTCCGGCGCACTCCACCCCCTGAGCCGCAACCTCCGAAGACTTACCGAGAACGGCAAAGTGGCGGTAGATAAATTTGAGCTTTCCCGTACTAATGTATTTTTTATCAAGCAAGGGCAAAGTTGTCTGCCAGAATTTTCGGCAGAAGCTGCATTGAAAGTCAGAGAACTCAATGAGTGTAACTGGAGCTTTATCAGTTCCTCTCTTCGGGCCGTTCTTGGCCAGATATGCAAAGATCTCGTCTCTTTTTATTGGCTGAGCCAGAGCGCTTGTGCTAAAGAGCAAAGCCACTACCAAACTCAACGCCGCGACCATACTTGTATTAACTCTATTCATTGCTTACCCGTTCCTGACACTGAAACAAAATATCAGCTCCCGGAAAGCGGCAAATTCCTGCAGAAAAAGGAATCAGAGAATTTATCAACGAAGGAACTAAACCCGGTAAACGTTCTTCAATTGATAGATGGGAACTGACGAAGAAACTAAAATGGAGGATGGAGACCGGAGACTTATAAGATGGAAAGTTCCCGCTGGCAACAACCCGTTATGATAAATATCACTGGATGCCTTTTCTATCTTTGAAAAATGGATCCTTTTATCTCGTTGGGGAACCTGGGCAAGAAAAGGGTGTTGTTGATTATCCAGGCAGGAAATAGAAACTGGAATCTGGCGGCTGCTCGCGGTCAGAAGATCATGGTCTAAAAAGCAATGGCTAAAAGCACTGAGGAGTCCTGCCAGAGAAAAAAGGAAAATCAGAGATAGGATTATAAACCGATGCTTTACCACAGGAAAAAAGTTACCGGTTGTTGCTCATCATGTCAAGACGGATAACGCAACGACCATTATGGAGGAATGAAATTCAAAATTACCCAACCGCTTGTAACTTCAATGGTGAGAAAAGCGGATGTGCTGCCACGTATCTTTCATCTTCAGGCTCACGACCGCGGTGTCCCAATCACTGACGCCTTTGATGGGCTCGCCTTTGAACAGCGCGCCTGCCCTTGCCAGAATATCGAGTATCAGCCACCAAGTTTCACCCGGCATGACCGCCTCCTCTGAGTTCTAATTTGCTTTCTTCGTCCCTTGACGCATCCGCTCAGACATTTGCTTCATCATACCGGACATGTCACCCATCATCTTTGACATGTTCGCCATCTCCTCCGGTGTCATCTTGCCGCTCCCCATCATCTTCCCCATGTCGCCCATCATTTCTGAACACTGGCCCATCATTTTTCCCATACCCTGCATGTCGTCGCCCTTCATCATCCCCTTTTCCTTCATCATGCCGCCCATGCCCTTGTGCATCTCTGCCATTTTTCCCTGCATCTCTTTCATCTTGTCCATCATCATCCCTCCACCTTTCATCCCCTCACCCTTCATCGGCATCCCCTCTTTCATGGGCATCGCTTTTTTCTCTTGGGCTAAACCCGGAAGAGCACCGAGAGCCACAGACAGTAGTGCTACGACAAAAATCTTTTTCATAACAACCTCCTCTTTCTTTTTTAGTTTACGAATTTTGCTGTTATACATTTCGACCTCTCACCGTAACTATCCCCACCGCTTCTGATATAAGTTGTAGATGGGTGTAAAAAACAATCCCCTACAGACTGGATCAACAGCCGTAAAAACCTCCTCCAAATCGCAACTGCATTAGAGTCTTTTGATCGGCCACTCAGGGGTGAAGTGGATTTCTCTACCATCCCCCCTGATAACACTAGCGGCAACCCGGATGACCGCATGGACACTTGCCCGTACCGGATGTCCCGGCATTCGCGCAATTATTGTTACAATAGTTCTTACCGCCTTTAGGCACGCCTTTCCCCTGTTCAACTTTGCAGTTGCAGCCGGTATGAGCGCAATTTTGGTCCGCCATTTCCATCACCTCCTTTCCTATAATCTGCTACTTTCATGAATAAGCGTTGTTCTCCCCCTTCTTGAGTGATGCCAGGTAGGCTGCGAGATCCACAACCTGTTTGATGGTCAGGACGCTATTGTAATCCGGCATCTTGGACTTTCCGTCTTCCCCCACATAGCTGAGTTTCTTCGCGTCGGGATCAATCACCGCGTTGGGGTCAATTGCTTTTCTTTCTTTCGAGCACGACACAAAAGACGCGATCAGTACAATGTCAGGTCTAAATTGCTGTCCCTAGGACATAACCGATTCAATGTCCTCCCTTTCCGTCCGAGTGATGGGAGAAACGGATGTGCGTCCAACTGTCTTTTAGCTTAAGGCTTACGACTGCCGTGTCCCAGTCCGTCATCCCTTTAATGGGATCGCCCTTAAAGAGCGGCCCTTCCTTCGCGTCCTTGGAGAATTTCAGAACCCGGGTCTCCTGGGATCCACCATGACCTTTAACCGTTAATTTGGCCTCAAGATCGCCCCGCTCCAACGGTTTCATAGACTTATCGTAAAGATAAAGTTTGGGCTGACCGCTCTTGTCGATTAGGAATTCCGCGTGCATTCCCTCAGCTTCTTGAACCACCCCCCCATGAGGCGTTTTGTGTCCATGCTCCTTTTCGGCCGCGTTTGAAAAAGAGTTGCCTGCTAATGCAATGACGATCGCAACGGTTAACAACAAAATTTTTCTCGCCATAAATTCATTCTCCTTTTCTGAAATTAGTTTTTCCGACGCTTACTTTCCGTACGGTCCCTTCGAAACTTTACACTCCTCAGCAGTCGGCCCTTTCTTGATGTAGATCGTCTGCGTATAGTGCTGGATGCTTCCGTCATGGACCGTAGGTTTCCCCTCGGGTTGATCGTACCAGGGCCTCCAACCCTCTTTCGCATCAAGTTCGAATATGAACCCGATGACCTCACCATTGAAAACTCTGAGATTCATCTTGGGATAGGTCGAAGGATGATTCGGCGCCTCAGCACTAAAGCTGTACCCGCGCCCCGGAGAGCAGCTGCCACTTCCGGGCTTATAATGCGGCGGAATCCTGAGGTCAGGTCCCAGCGTCACTTCGGCAGCATGGAGTTCCGCCAGCGCAATCCCGATAAGAACAGATGCAAGGCTGATTATCCTCTTGGCCATTGTCCCCCTCCTTTCCAGTTTGAACTCGGCTAGGGTTTTCTAGTCTACCTGTTTTTTCGGCCGAATATCGACGACAGACCCAAGATCAAATACCGAGAGCACTCCGTCTCCTTCGCGTCCCGTGGAGCCATTGTCGACGATTTCTCTCACTGCCATTTCTAATTGTTCCTCTTCCACAATCGCCTCCAACTTGTGGTGCCCTCCATGCATGAGCGGCTCGTAGAGGTGCCACTCTTCACCGTAGCCGCGTACGGGATATACAGTGCATCCACTGACTCCGATCTTTTTCAATGCTCGTGCAATTGCATCAACTTTGCTGGACCGAACTACAGCCCAGATCATCTTCATAGGCGACCCCTCTTTCATTCTCCAGTGACACCGAAAATCTCTCCCCGCTCGATAGCGAGCTGCCGCACAAACACCTCTTCTTTCTCCCATCCGTACTTCAGATACAAAACTGGAACGACGATCATATTTAGAACCGTGGAAGTGAAGAGACCGCCGATAATCACCTGCGCCATGGGCCGCTCCAGTTCCTTCCCGGCAAGTTCTC
>Ga0080064_1006379_pt1 | contig 12807 bp, 11 predicted proteins | sample Subgrocontami54m_FD_69260 | JGI IMG/M metagenome (GOLD analysis project Ga0080064, IMG submission 69260) | Subsurface groundwater microbial communities from S. Glens Falls, New York, USA - GMW46 contaminated, 5.4 m (SPADES assembly) (version 2) ...
GGACTCAGCCGCGTGTACGGGAACGGGCTAGGCGTAGGGCGAGATATCGTTTGGAATGCGCGTGGGTATCTTGACCGGCCCTGCGGTCCGCGAGGGCAGCAGCACCCACGCCTTCCCCGGCGCGGTCAGCTCGCCGCGCTGGTTCTCCGCCCAGAGGTCCAGCTCGACGAAGTGTTCCCCCTCCTCGACGTACTTGTTCGCGACGCGTCCCTTTATCCACATCGTGTCGCCGTAGAAGCAGAAGCGGCGGAACTCGACGCGCAGCCGTCGCAGGAAGGCGTCGTCACCCATCCAGTCCGTGGCGGCGTGGGAGAGCCAGGCTATCCGCTCGCCGCCGTAGTCATAGTACGCCGGAAGGCCGGTCTCCCGCGCCATCTCGTGTTCCCAGTGCACGCGCATGATGACGTCAGGGAAGCCGTACTTGGTCAGGGGGAACGCGTTCGGGTGGCGCTTGCGGTACTGGTAGGCGCTGCTGTGCGCGCGGTGGAACTCGTTCCGGTGTCCGGTGCCCTCGCAGAACACGATGTACGCCGTCGCCGTCCACGGCCCCTTCACGACGGGCGTCAGCTCCTGTCCCACCACCACATCCTCCCAATAGCGCGGGTTGGCGCCGCGTATCTCCTCTTTGGCGTAGTCGGCGTCAATGCGCGCCATGTCCTCGGTGGTGTATGTCTGGGTCTGGATGTCCTTGTACTTTCCCGCCTCGCGCGCGTTGTGCCGCTCCACGCGGATTTGCAGCGTGTGCCGGACGCCGACAATCTCGCCTTTCTGGTTGTGGTATACGCGGTCGGTGGTCATATGAACGGAGCGCGTGCCGGTCATGCGGCTGCCCTTCGGTTCCACCTTGGCGAGGCCGCCGCGCACCGTGAGGCGGTCGCCGCGAAGCACCGGGCGGAACCACTCGATGTCATCTCCCGAGTAAAACGAATGCACGCCGGCGAGGCCGCCGCCGCGTCCGAGTTCGCGTTCCTCGGGCGTGAGCTTCTTCTTGTTGGCAATGCCCATCTGCGTCATCATGGTCGGATGCGCGACGAGGTCTCCCCATCGCGTCTTCCGTGCGTACTCCACGTCCCGGTACAGCGGGTTGAGGTCGCCGATTCCCTCCGAGTAGTTGCGGACGGGGTCTATGTCCGCGTACTCCCAGCCGGGCCGGTCCTGAGGCATCTCGATGCCAATGCGGCGCCTCGCCGCCTCAATGGCCTCATCGGTTATCAGGCCCTCCACTCCCTGGGGTTGCGTCGTCTTCTGTTGCATGTCAATTCCTCCTTGGAGTTATCGCTGCGCATGTTGCTTGGGGCAGGGCCGCGCCAGAGTGCGCTATGACAGCGGGGTTCCGGCGGAAACTCTTGTCAGCTCGATGCATCTTTTACACGCGCCGGGGGCCACTGTCAAGTGCGGCGCGCTCCGCGGCCTTAGCGCGCCCTCAGTCGAGGGTCGAGCACGTCCCTGAGTGCGTCTCCCAGAACGTTGAACCCGAAAACGGTCAGGGTCAGCGCGATGCCCGGGAAGAGGGGCAGGAAAGGGGCCTGCTGGGCGTACTCAATGGCCGAGCCTGCCACCATGTTGCCCCACGAGGGGGCCGGGGGCGGTACGCCGATGCCCAGGAAGCTCAACGACCCTTCGATCAGCATGGCGAGGCCGAGGTTCACGCTGGCGATCACGATGGTGACGGCGGCCGCGTTGGGTGCGATGTGCCGCAGCATGATGCGCGCGTCCGAGCACCCTATGGCCCTGGCCGCGTCTATGTACTGGTTTTCCTTGATGGAGAGCACTGCGGAGCGCAGCACGCGGGCCGTCCTCGGCATGAAGACGATTGCTATGGCCAGCACCACGTTGTTAATGTCCTGCCGCAGCGCGGCCATGATGGCGAGGCCCAGAATCAGGGTAGGGAACGCCATCACGGCGTCCATGACGCGCTGGATGATCAGGTCCAGCTTGCCGCCGAAGTAGGCCGCCACGCCGCCAAACAAAGCGCCGGTCGCGATGCCGATGAGGACGGACGTGACGGCCACGTAAAGCGAAATCTGCGCGCCGAAGATAATTCTGCTCAGGACATCCCTGCCAAGGAAGTCCGTGCCCATGATGAAGCCCTGATTGCCGGGCGATATCAAAATACGCGTTGTGTCAAGCGCGAGAGGGTCGTAGGGAGCGAGCCACGATGCGAACACGGAAGCCCCCAGCGCGAGGACCATGATAACTCCGCCGATAGCGCCGAGGGGCTTGGCGCGGCTGAATTGCGCCAGCACCTTGACTATGCGCAGCGAAAAACCGATTGCGTCACCGCGCCGCCCCTTTGCCAGGCTGATGTCCACAGACTGTCACTCACCAACCGATTTCTACTTGTAGCTCACCCGCGGGTCAAACCATCCATACAGCACGTCCACGGCCAGGTTGACGATCAGGATGATGACGGCGAACACCACTATGCCGGCCTGCACGGTCGCGTAGTCGCGGAAGCGGATGCCGTCCACGAGCATCCTCCCGATGCCCGGCACGGAGAAGATCGTCTCCATGATGACGGTCCCGCCGAGAAGGACGGCGAACTGCAGGCCGATGATGGTGATAACGGGAAGCATCGCGTTGCGCAGCGCGTGCCGGACGATGACCACCTGGTCGCGCAGTCCCTTCGCCCATGCGGTGCGGATGTAGTCCTGCCGCATGACCTCCAGCATGGAGGAACGGGTCATTCGGGCGACCACCGCCGCCAGGTGGTAGCCCAGCCCAGCGGCCGGCCATATCATCTGTTGCAGATTCGTTTGGGGGTCCTGCCATAACGTCGCGTACACTAGGGGAGGCATCCAGTCAAAGAGGCGGACGAGGGCGATAAGGACAAGCGTGCCGATCCAGAACGTGGGCGCGGCCAGCCCTATTATCGTGACGATGCGCAGCACGTAGTCCGGCAACGAGTCCTGATAGACGGCGGAAATGGTCCCCGTGGGAATCGCGATGGCAGTGCCGATGACCGCCGTGAGGATGGCGAGTTCAATGGTGATGGGGAGACGCTGCGCGATCTTGTCCCAGACCGGCTTCCCATCCCTCAACGAGTTCCCGAAGTCGAAGCGGGCCATGCCGGTCACCCACTCCACGTACTGCACGTGCAGGGGCTTGTCCAGGCCCAGCCGTAGGCGAACAGTCTCCAGGGCCGCGGGCGTCACGATGCCCTCGCCGCTCGGCCCAGCCAGGACGGCGTAGGCCACATCCCCCGGCAGGACGCGCATAAGGAGGAAGATGATGAGCGACACGCCGAACAGGGTCGGAACGAACAGGAGGAGCCTTCGCGTCAGGTAGCGGAGCATGCAACCTCACAAACAGGCGGGCGTCTTCGCAAACCGAGGGCCGAGCCTAGCGGCCACGCGCCGCATTCGGTCACCGGCCCTCAGTCCTCTGGGCAACCTTACGTTGCAGCCTGTCCTTTATTTGTCCAACCACGCATACTCAAGGTTCTCATCCGCGAAGAGCGGGCCGCTTTTGAAGCCTTTGACGATGCGCCACCGCGGCCGCAGGTAGTCCTGCCAGGTCATGATAGGAGATGGATTGAGCTCCAGGAGCCTCCTCTGAATCTTCATAACCATGTCGAACCGCGCCTGGTTGTCCGTAAGCGTCGTCTGCGTCTCAATCCACTCGTTGATCTGCGGGTCGTTGAGGCCCGTCGCGTTCCGCACCCCGTCCTTGTGGTACGACTCGAACATGACGGAGTCGGGGTCATCAAACGCCGCTCCCTGCCGCTTGAGGAGCATGGTATGTTCGCGCTTGGCGCTGAGCTCGTCCTGCACGTTGGCCGGGACGGGGCGGAGCCTCACGTTAAGCCCAATCTTCGCGAGGTCGGACTTGACCAGCGGCGCGAACTTCTCGCAGTCCTCGCCGGCGCGGCAGACCAGCTCGACGTCCAGCCCTTTGGCGTAGCCCGCGTCGCTGACCAGTTGCTTCGCCCGAGCGATGTCCTGGTCCTTGGGCTGACGGTACCCGGGCAGCTTTTCAAGCTCGCTGATGGGTATTCCCCAGCTTGTGCGGGGGTTGATATATCCGGCCAGGATGCCGATCTCCATGACTCTGTTGGCCGCCTGCCGGTCGAGCGCCAAGTTCACGGCCTCCCTCATGCGGGTATCCTTGAACGGGTCCCTCGTCATGTTAAGCTCGACTTCCAGCTTGGTGACGGAGGCGTAACGCTCAATCTCAATCTTCTTGCTCAGCTCAGGGTCGCTCTCAATGAGTCTTGCCTCGCTGGGCCTGATGGACCGCGAGCCAACGCCGCCCAGGAGCACGCGGCCGGTCCGAAGGGCCGCGAAGGCGGTCCCGGCGTCCGGGATGATATAGACCGTGATGCCGTCAAGGTACGGGCGTCCCTTCACGAAGTAGTCGTTGTTCTTGACAAGCTCGACGCTGAGGTCCTGGGTGTACGACTTGAACTTGAACGGGCCTGTCCCGATGATCTCGTTGAACTCCAGGTTTTTGCCATTCTTCGGCTCGACAATGCGCTTCGCCAGGACGGGCGTCCAGTCCGTTGCCACGGCGGTCAGGAATGACGCCCTGGGGGACCCAAGCGTCATCCGCACGGTCTGGGCGTCCACGGCCTCGGCCTTTATCAGCCCCTGCAGAGACGCCTCTCCGCGCGGGCTTACCACGCCCTTTGGAGGATAGGCCATGCGGTTGAAGCTCCATGCCACGTCCTCGGATGTGAGAGGCTTGCCGTCATGCCACCTGATTCCCGGGTTCAGCTTGAACGTGTAGACTTTCGCGTCCTTGCTGACTTCCCAACTGTCCGCCATGAGGCCGATGATTTTGGAGTCGTCCATCGGATTCAGCCGCAGCAGACCGATGTACACGTTGGCGAACGGGACAGCCGTGTCTATGCGAATGCCCTGGTGCATGTCAAAAGTGGACGGGGGGTCGAAGTTGGCGACCGTCAGAATACCGCCGTACTTGGCGCCGGCGACAGGCGTTGGCGCGGGCGCGACCGCCGCTTGTGTCGGCGTGGGCCGGACCTGCACCAGCGGCGTGCTGGTTGGCGCGGGCGCGGCAGGGGCCGCGGGCGCTCGCGTGGGCACTGCCGCCGCCGGTGCGGAAGGTGCTGAAGGCGCGGGAGCTGGCGCGGACGCCGCCGGTGCGCATGCCGCAGCCGTCAAAATGAGCGCCAGGGCCAGGGAACCGAGGCCGCGCCTGCTGGCCTGCTTCGGTCTAAGCATATGATCCCTCCTTCGAATATCTAGGCGGATGGACTGGCCGGAGCGAGAATCGGTTGCTAACCCGTCCTAGCACGTGGGGGCCGCTAGAATTGAGCCGTCGTCGCGAAACGCAAAAAGGAGTAACCGGAACCGACCAGACGGGGATGGTCGAGGTTTGCATGATATTACTCAGCGAGTGTCCGCCTGTCAAGGGGCATACCAACCAAAAAGAGGCAAATCCCGTGAGCCTCAGCCGAATCGTACGGCACGCGTGGTTAATTGCCGAACACCGCGCGAAAGGGCAAATAATAAGGCGCCGTCCTGTTAGGAAGGACCGCGCCTTGCAGGTTGCCTGGCCACTTCCAGGCTCCCCGGGTCCCGTACCCCGTTTGCGGTGACTTCCGCCTCTTGGGGCTACCCGGCTCGCCTCGGGAGGCCTCCTCGCTGGGGCCCGGAACTTCCGAGAGGAGACTTCAGGCCGTTTCCGTCGAGGCCGGGGCCCGGGTTCCAAAGGAGGGAACTATCATCTATATCCCAGCCTCCTTTCAAGAACCCTGTGCGCCTTTCGTCCTCTTTCTCACCCCTCACTTACATTATAGACCAATCGTGGCGTGTCCATAGCTGAAAAAAGCAATCCGGCGGCGAGTTTCCCGAAGGCCCGGCTTTGGCCGACGGCTTCGCCTGCCGTTTTGCCCGCCGCGCCAGCCTGGCGGACGCCTGCGGGCGGAATTTGACAGAGGCATGGCTCTCTCGCCCATTGTCCTGTTCCTCTGCATTTTCGAGAGATTGGTCATAAAGTCCTAGTCTTATGCCTTGAAGATGCCGACGGACGGGTGTTACAATCAGCTTGCGCACCATAGGAGGGCGTAATGCTGAAAAAGAGCCTCGCCGTCTGTTCCTGGTGCAATGTAAAGTTTGAAGACGAGCGCACGCCGGAAGAAAAACTTTTAGATAGTGTCAACGGCCTGGTTACCTGCGCGCCTTGCAGGTACGGCTACCAGAAGCACACCGCCGTTCGCACGATTCGCCGCCGGAGCCTGCGCCGACGGTGGTACCAGGGCAAGTGCGTCCGCGGGAGGGTCTAGCCCGTGCCCATCTACGAATACCTCTGCGCCGGATGCCGCACGACCTTTGAGGTCATGCGACCCGTCAGCCAGTCCGGCGAGTCCGCCCCCTGTCCCGCCTGCCACGAAACGGGCCGCCGCGCCCTCTCTCTCTTCGCTACGCTGTCCGCGTCCGCAGAGCGCCCCGGCTGCGCGCTGGCGCGGGAAGGCGCGGGGCCTGCCTGCACCCCGTCCGGCTGCGCGAACTGCGCCGGCGATTAGTCCTCCGTCACCATCGGCTTGATTCCCGACTGGTCTTCAGCCGACCGCCTTTAGCCTCCGCAAACGCGCCCGCTGCGCCCGAGTCAGCGCCACTCCAACGCCTGTCGCCACGGCGGCCTGCGCCGCTATCATGACGCCCAGCGCCAGCGCGGAGTCGAACCAGAAGCCTGCGGGGAACAGCATGATCAGGTAGTCCCGCGCCGGGTCCAGCGTCCAGAAGTCGTTGCTGAAGCTGAGCAGGTGGAACAGCAGGAAGAGCTGCGAGAACGCTACGGTCACCAGCGCGGCGAAAACGGCGAAAAGCGCCAATGTCAGAGCGCCGCCCCAGAAAAGCGCCCAGCCCAACTCGCGGGCGAAGCGCCTGCCCATCAGCGCGAACCCGCCGACCATGTACACGCCCAGCGCAATGAGTGTGGCGATCTGCCAGCGGAAGAAGTCGCGCACCAACGCGTGCACGTCCCGCATGTGCGCGACTTCGCGATCGCTGAACAGGGGGCGCTCCACGCCGGAGACGCGGGCGCGGATGCGCAGCGTGGGATCGTCCCCGTTGAAAAACGCGATGAATTCGCGGCCTACCTGCTCCAGGTCGGCGGGTGTGACGTGTGTCCGCTCGGCGGCCCCGTACCGGTCAAACCCGTACGTGTACAGAGGAAGAGCGGTAAAGGCCAGCCGGACGCTGGTGGTGATGAAGAGCGCCGGTAGAAGCAGGACGACAACGTAGGCGAGGATGGTGCGAAGGACGGGCCGCGCGCTGGACATGGACACCTCGCTCGCCGAAAGTTCGGCTGTGCGCTTTTCCTTGTCATCGCAAGGAAGGCCAGCCTATAATACAGCTTGCGCCGATCATCGCGCCAGCCCGCAACCTGGCACGGGTCGCGCCGCGCGCGCGGCGGAGTGCCTGCCGGACCGCTTCGCGCACAAAAGCCGAGGGAGAGTGTTGCTCATGGCGCGCAAGCAGTCGGATAGGGCGGTGAAGCCGGGCCCGGTCTCCGTGTCAGCCGTGGCCGCGACGCGCGCAGCCGCGCGGGCCGCGGAAGCGCTCGGCCTCGACCTGTCCTCGGGGCTGCTCCTGTGCGGGCCGGACGCGGAGATGCGGCCCTATATGCCCACGCTGCTCGGCCCGTTGGCCGCGGGTGGCTTGGCCGCTCTGCGGGAGCGCCTGCTGGCCAGCTACCCGCGCGACCATGGCGTGACCCTCGTCAATGTCCCCGCGCGTGGTGCGCCGCGCGTGCAGCCCGCGGCTCTCGCTGACATACCTGAATCAGGTGTGGGGAAAGCCCGCGTTTTCCTCTATCTGCCACCTCTGAGCGGGGTGGAGAGCGGGGCCAGCTTTGCCGAGCTGGTCGGCATCATGGCCCGCCTGCGCGGCCCCAGCGGGTGTCCCTGGGACCGCGAGCAGAGTCACCAGTCGCTCCGCAAGTACCTGCTGGAGGAGTGCTACGAGGCGCTGGAGGCCCTGGACGCCGGCGACGCGCGCAAGACCGCCGAGGAACTGGGCGATTTGCTCCTCCAGATCGTCTTTCATGCGCAGATCGCCCGCGAATCGGGCGCCTTCACGATGGACGATGTTGCGCGCGGCATCAGCGCCAAGCTGGTCCGGCGGCACCCGCATGTCTTCGGCGATGCGCACGTCGCCTCGGCGGGCGAGGTGTACGCTCGATGGGAGGACCTGAAGCGCCGGGAACGAGGGGATGGGAAGTCCATCCTGGACACCGTGCCCAGGTCCATGCCCGCCCTGGCGTACAGCCAGGAGGTCCAGGCGCGGGCCGCCCGCACTGGGTTCGACTGGGACGACGTCCAGGGCGTTCTGTCCAAGGTGGAGGAGGAAATCAGGGAGTTCCGCGCTGCGCGGGACAAAGGCGAGCAGGAGAGCGAGCTGGGCGACATCTTCACCGCTCTGGTGAACATCGCCCGGTGGCTCGGCTTCGACAGCGAGACCGCCCTGCGACAGGCCAACGAGCGCTTCTACCAGCGGTTCACCACCATGGAGCGCCTCTGCCGGGAGCGCGGTCTTGACTTCGCCCGGCTTCCGATGGAGCGGAAGGAAGCGCTGTGGCAAGAGGCCAAGCGTATTCTGGGCCATACGCCATCATAGGCCGTTGGCGAAGGCATGCGGCCATCATAATTTGCTATAATGAGCCATATCTTTTAGGCCCGTCTTTCTCAGCGGGCGGTTCGTGAGGAGGTGCGTCATGACGCCAGCGAGTCTCGGCCTGCATGATCTGGCAAAGCGGCACCGCGAAATGAGCAGCAGCGTGGGCCGCCTGTCTGAATCGGCCGTCCACCTCTGGTACGCGGACCTGAACGTCGAAGTGCGCGGCGAGCGTGTCCGGTACTCCTGTCCCAAGTGCGCCAGGCCCATGAACACATCCACGGGGGAGTTCATGCATTACGAGCGGGACGACATTCACCTGCTATGTCTGCCGTGCCGGGGAGACCCCGATGAGCGGAACGCGGGTCTTTAGACTGACCAACAACGAACGCTAACGAACGCTAAGGAGACGCCAATGGCAATCAAAGCATATGTCCTGCTGACCACCGAGCCTGCCAAAACGAAGACAGTCGTTGCGCACATGGCGAGCGTCCCCACTGTCAAGGAAGTCAACGAAGTCCTCGGCCCGTACGACGTGGTGGTGGAGTTGAGCATAGAGCGGCTCGAGGAGATGACGGATATTCTGCGCCGGTCCATCCGCCCGGTGGATGGCGTGCTGAGCACGCTCACCTGCGTCTCCATGAAGCCGTCGTAGCGACCAGAGCGCACCCTGCCATATCCGGCCCGCGCAGCCCCCCTCCGTAAGGAGCAGGGCTTTGCGTTGGCGGGCGCCAGGCCTGTTCGGAAGCAGGCAATCTCCCGTATCTCTTCTCCCCCTCTCGTCACGTCCGCGCCCACGAGTCCGTGCCTGTAGAATTGGGAGAGGCCAGCCGTTGATGGCACTCACGCTGCCCCCTCATCCGTGTACAAACGGGCTTTCAGGACGGGACGACTGACGGTATGGATACAGGCGCGTTTCTGGCCCACGTGAAGCGTCAGCCCTGGTACAAGGACCAGGTGGCCCATGTTGAAGCGATAACGCCACGGGCCGCCCGGTACGCCGACCTCGACGAGCCTTTGCCCTCCGCGCTGAGCGCCGCGCTGGAAAAGCTTGGAATGGCCCGTCTCTATGTTCATCAGGCGCGGGCCATCACTACGCTGCGCGGCGGACGGAACGTCATCGTCTGCACTCCGGCCGCCAGCGGGAAGACCCTCTGCTACAACCTGCCCGTGCTGGAAACGCTGCTCGCCGAAAAAGGGGCGCGCGCCCTCTATCTGTTCCCCACGAAGGCGCTGGCCCAGGACCAGTTGCGAGCATTCGAGGGCCTGATCTCCGCGGCGGGAGTTCCCGTCCACGCCGCGACCTACGACGGCGATACGCCGTCCGTGGAGCGCTCCGCCGTGCGGAGGAGCGCTCAGGTGCTCATCACCAACCCGGACATGCTGCACGCGGGCATTCTGCCGAACCATAGGGCGTGGTCGCGTTTTCTGCGGCGACTGCGCTACATCGTGGTGGACGAGGCGCATACTTACCGGGGTGTCTTTGGCTCTCACGTGGCGCTGACGCTGCGTCGCCTGCGCCGCCTCTGCGCCTTCTACGGCGCGTCGCCGCGCTTCGTGCTGTCGTCGGCCACCATCGCCAATCCGGAGGAGCACGCCGAGCGTCTGACGGGCCTGCCGTTTCAGGTGGTGGACGAGGACGGCGCCCCCTACGGCGGCAAGGACTTTGTTTTCTGGAACCCGCCTCTGGTCAACGAGGCGCGGGGGACTCGCAGGAGCGCCAACTCAGAGGCGTCCCAGCTCTTCACGGAGCTGGTCAAAGCGGGGACGCGCACCATCCTGTTCGCCCGCTCCCGCCGCCTGGCGGAGCTGCTGTACGTTTACAGCAGGGAGCGTCTCCAGGAGACGGACAAAGCGCTTGCGAAGCGCATTTCACCCTACAGGGCGGGGTACACGCCGGAAGACCGGCGGCGCATTGAAAAGGCGCTCGTCCAGGGCGACCTCCTGGGTGTCTCCGCGACAAACGCCCTGGAGTTGGGCGTGGACATCGGCGACCTGGACGCGACGGTGCTGACCGGCTATCCGGGGAGCATCGCCAGCGTATGGCAGCAGGCGGGCCGCAGCGGACGCCGCGGCGCCCGCTCCCTGAGCGCGCTGGTGGCGCTGGACAACCCGCTCGACCAGTACTTCATGCGCCACCCGGACATCTTCTTCGGCAAGACATGCGAGCACGCCCTCATCTCGCCATCCAACCCCCACATCCTGCAGCCGCATCTGCTGTGCGCCGCCTACGAGTTCCCCCTCACGGAACTGGACATAAAATACTTCGGGCCGGAGATGAGCGGGCACGTGGCGGCTCTCGTGGAGCAGGGCCTCATGCACGAGCGGCGGGCGACGTGGTACCTTTCGGCGACGGTGGCCTATCCGGCGGAGAGGGTGAACCTGCGCTCAACCTCCAACGATCCGTACACCATCGTGGAGGAGGGCACCGGCGCTCTGCTGGAAACGGTGGAGTCGGCTGTCGCGTTTTTCCAGATTCATCCGGGAGCCGTCTATTTGCACCAGGGCGAGACATACCTCATCACGGAGCTGGACATTCCCGGCAGGACGGCCCATGCGCGTGCCACGGACGCGCCCTACTATACGCAGGCGATTGACCTGACGGACATCCGCATCCGCAAGGTGCTGGAGGAGCGCGTCGTGGGGGCATCCCGCGCCTACCTGGGCGAGGTCGAGGTGGTGAACCGGGTGCTGGGCTACAAGAGGAAGCGTCACGTGACGGAGGAGCTGGTGGGCGCGGAGCCGCTCGATTTGCCGGAGCAGCCCTTCTCCACCGTCGCGCTGTGGTGGGACATCCCGGAGCCGCTGCTGAACGATGTGGCGCACGCGGGGCTGGACCTGTCGGGCGGGCTGCACGCCGCCGAGCACGCCGCCATCGGGATGCTGCCGCTGTACGCTCTCTGCGACCGCAACGACATCGGCGGCGTGTCCACGCCGCTGCACCCGGACACGGGGAAGCCGCAGGTCTTCATCTACGACGGCCATCCCGGCGGCGTGGGCATAGCGGAGAAGGGGTTTGAGCTGCTGGAGCAGCTCTGGTCGGCCACGCTCCGCGCCGTCGCCGAGTGCCCGTGCGAGGACGGCTGCCCGAGCTGTATCCAGTCGCCCAAGTGCGGCAACAACAACGAGCCGCTGGACAAGGTCGCCGCGCGCGTCATCCTGCGCGGCGTGCTCGGCGTGATGCCGGGCGCGGGAGCGGCGTCCGTCTCCGGCTAGTGTAGTGTTCCGATTGACCGTTACTAATGGCATTCACTGGAGGCTGCCTTTTGAGAACGCGGCCACGTCTGCTGCGCATGCACCTCACCCCCTTGTCCCCCTCTCCTTCAAGGGGAGGGGGAGGAAGAAAACGGGTTCGGGAGGTGTCCTCCCGAACCCTCCGGCAGGGACTTCGTCCCTTGCGGCCCTCGCAGACAGCCTATCTATCTCAACTCCCGGAGTGTCATGTCCACAAGCTCATCTAACGAAGGTTGGAAGCACTACACCAAGCTGCGCGACGACCAAGTGCGGAAAAGGGGGAAGCATGCTATTCTTGAATGCGCAGACGCGCACGCCGGAGAACGGCGTCATGGTGAAGTTGGAGCGTTGCGGGATGTCCATTCGGTGAACCAGCGGTTTTACTACGGCGGCCAGGCGGTCATTGAAGGGGTACTGATTCGCGGGCGCCGGTACGTGGCCGTGGCCGTGCGGCGTCCTACTGGCGATATCGCTACGTGGACGTCGCCGCTGGGGGCTACGGCCACCACGCGATGGCGGAAGGTGCCGTTCGTGCGGGGCATCCTTGTCCTGGCGGAGACGTTCACCATGGGCATGCGCGCGCTGCTGGACTCGGCGCGTGTCGCGGGCCAGGAGCAGGGCGATGAGGAGATATCGCCCGCCACAGTGGGCGTCACCATCGCCTTCAGCCTCGCGTTCGCCGTGCTCGTCTTCTTCGTCTCGCCCACGCTGCTGGTGCGACTCCTGGACCCGCTGCTGCAGTCGCCCCTGTTGAGCAACGTGGTGGAGGGGATTGTGCGGCTGGCGTTGTTCCTGGGCTATGTGGTGATCATTGGGCGCATGGCGGAGGTTCGGCGCGTCTTCGCGTATCACGGGGCGGAGCACATGACGGTGCACGCCCATGAGCACGGCGAGCCGCTGGAGACGCAGGCCGTCCGCCGCTATCCCACGGCCCACGAGCGCTGCGGCACCGCGTTCCTGCTGACGGTCATGGGGGTCGCCATCGTGGTCTTTG
>Ga0080064_1006380_pt1 | contig 12806 bp, 12 predicted proteins | sample Subgrocontami54m_FD_69260 | JGI IMG/M metagenome (GOLD analysis project Ga0080064, IMG submission 69260) | Subsurface groundwater microbial communities from S. Glens Falls, New York, USA - GMW46 contaminated, 5.4 m (SPADES assembly) (version 2) ...
GGCCCTGGTCAAGCGCGTGGAAGTCGACCACGAGCAGGTTCAGGTCGTGTTCCGGATTGACCCGGGATCAGCGAACCGGGACCCTGAACACGCATTTATGCAAGATCGTGGGAGGGGTGATGAGCCCCCTGCTGGCGAACCTCTACCTGGACCCGCTGGACAAGCAGATGGTGGAGCAGGGCTACCAGATGGTGCGCTATGCGGACGACATGGTGGTGCTGTGCCGAAGCCGAGAAGAAGCGGAAGCGGCCTTGGGACTGCTGCGGGAATGGGTGGTGGCCCATGGGCTGACGCTGCACCCGGAGAAGACCAGGGTGGTGGATGCGAGCCAGCGGGGCGGATTTGACTTTCTGGGGTATCACTTTGAGCGAGGGATGAGGTGGGCGAGCGCGAGGAGCGTCAAGCAATTCCGCACGGCCATTCGGACCAAGACCCGGCGGACGAGCGGGCAGAGCCTGGCCACGATCGTGGCAGAGGTGAACCCGATCGTGCGCGGCTGGTTTGGGTACTTCAAGCACAGCCACAAGACCACGTTTCGGCCACTCGATCAGTGGGTCAGGATGCGACTTCGAAGCATCTTGCGCCGCCGACACGGAGACAAAGGGCGTGGTCGTGGTCGAGACCATCAGCGCTGGCCCAATGCCTACTTTGCCGAGCAAAGGCTGTTCACCATGACCGCAGCCTCTGCCGCGGCTCGCCAATCCCGATGATGGTGAACCACCAACTGGAGAGCCGTGTGCGGGAGATCCGCACGCACGGTTCGGAGGGAGGGGGGCCTCACGGCCTCCCTACCCCTATCTCGTATCGCCGCAATGCCATCGCAACGGTCGTTCGTCGCTTCGGTCATTGGCAGAATGAACACGCGTTGCAGGCAGGCGGGTGACACCCATACACTCCGACGCGACGTGTCTCGGTGCCGACACGATTCCCCAATTTGTGGTGTTGAGGTGGTTCATGAGCCTCGCGTGGCTCTTTCATTCCGTACCTGGCGCTAGGCCAGCGCCGATCATTCTCCTGGTGCTCGTGACACTCGTGGTCGGGTGTGCGACGCCGCAGGGGCGCGACGTCAGCATCGCGCCCGGCACGGCGAGTCAGCCGGAGGCCCCCCGCCGCACCCTTGTCATCGTGGCGCGCGGTGAACCGCCCATGCTCGCGGCGAAGCCGATCCGCGGCACGGGCGGCGCCCTGGATACGTTCGTGACGCTGTACAACGCCACGCTCGACTGGACCGACGACGACGGCAACGCGCGGCCGTACCTCGCCGAGAAGGTGCCGCGGGTCAACGCCGATACCTGGCGCGTCTCCCCTGACGGCCAGATGGAGACGACCTACAAGCTGCGGTCGAATCTGACGTGGCACGATGGCAAGCCGTTGAGCGCTGAGGACTTCGTCTTCGCGCACCAGGTGTATCGCACGCCGGACCTCGGCGTTGCCGCCTCACTGCCCATCAGCGCCATGGCTGAGGTCATCGCGCCCGATCCGCAAACGGTGGTCATCCGCTGGGGCCGGCTGTTCCCGGACGCGGGCTCGCTGAAGCAGGGCTTCCAGGCCCTGCCGCGGCACATCCTCGAGGGGCCGTTCACGCAGCTCGACTCGGACTCCTTCGCGAACCTGCCGTTCTGGGGGACGGAGTACGTCGGCCTGGGCCCGTATCGGCTCGATCGCTGGGAGCCCGGCGCCTATCTCGAGGGAACGGCGTTTGACGGCCATGCCCTCGGCCGGGCGAAGATCGACCGGGTCCGCGTCAACATCGTCAACGACACCAACGCCGCGATGGCCTCGCTTCTCAGCGGCGATGCCCATTTCAGCGCCGAGTACATGCTCTGGTACGAGGAGGCGGCCACGCTCCAGCAGCAGTGGCAGGCCCGCGGGATGACGGGGGTGGCACTCTTCAGCCCCACGCTGCCGCGGATCACGCAGATCCAGCTCCGGCCGGAGTTTGCGAATCCACCAGAACTGCTCGACGTCCGTTTCCGGCGCGCGCTTGCTCACGCAATCGACAACCCGACGCTCGTCGAGGTGCTCACCGCCAACACGGGCGCGGTATCGCCCAGCGTCACGGCGCCGCTTGCGGAATACGCTCCGCAGGTGCAAGGTTCGATTGCAAAGTACCCCTACGATCCACGCCGCGCCCAGCAGCTCATCGATGAGGTCGGGCTGACTCGGGGCGGTGACGGCATGTATGCCAACGCTGCTGGCCCGCTGAACCTGGCGGTCTGGCACATCGAGGGCTCCACCAACGAGCGCGAGAACGCGATCATCACCGAGAACTTGAAGCGCGCGGGCATCGGCACCAGCTCCAGCACGCTTCCTACCGCCCGGCTTCGAGACAACGAGTTCCGTTCGAAGCTGCCGGCGCTCTTCACGGGCGGCGGTCCGGGTGGCGAGGCGAGTTTGCTGGAGTACGGCACCACCGCGATCCCTGGACCCGAGAATCGCTGGCAGGGTGGTAACCGGGGCGGTTGGATCAGCCAGGAGTTCGATCGCTACTGGCTAGCATTCAATACGTCGCTCGATCGCCCCGAACGAGTGCGCCAGATCGTCGAGATGGAGCGGGTCCTGAGCGAGGACGTCGGCACACTCGTCCATTACTACAGCCCGGTCGTGAACGTGCACGTCGGCAATCTCGAGGGGCCGACTATCCGCAAGATCCCCGAGACCGGCGCGGGCATCCGCCAGGTGTGGACCTGGAAGTGGACGAGCTGACCCTGCGCATTGGGTTGCGCGGCGCAGCGCGGTCTGAAGAGCCACGGCGCCGCCAGTGATGCGCGAGCTCCGCCGCGGCGCGTTGCACGCGCTCCTGCTGCTCCTCGTCCTGGCGACCGGCTGCGGGCCGGGGCCGGACCGAGCGCCGCGTGCCGGTGGCGAGGCCGGCAACCAGGTCGACGCTGCGCCGAAGCGCATCGTCGCCGCGATCCGCTCGGAGCCGCCCACCCTTTACACCAAGGTCGCGACGCGGACGACGTCGCTCCCTGGTCTCGATGCGTTGGACGACATGCTCCACGCCGGCCTGAGCGTCGAGGCGCCCGAAGGGGTCCAGCGGGCGCAGCTCGCGGAGGCCATGCCGACGGTCGAGAACGGACTATGGCGCATCTTCCCCGATGGCCGCATGGAGACCCGCTGGGTGATCCGCGCTGACGCCCGCTGGCACGACGGCGTTCCCGTCACCGCGCATGACGCCGTCTTCACCGCGACGGTCGCGCAGGATCCGGAGCTTCCGACGTTTGGCGATGAGGCCTACACCTTCCTCGATCGGATCGAGGCGGCCGACGATCGGACCGTCGTCGCGTACTGGAGTCGTCCGTTCATCACCGCCGACGCGCTGTTGGGCCGTGAATCCGGCGTCCCGCTGCCGAAGCACATCCTGGAGCGGCCGTATCTCGAGAACAAGGCCGGCTTTCAGCAGCTCCCACACTGGGCGGACGAATTCGTCGGCGCGGGCCCGTTCCGACTCAAGGAGTTCCAGCGCGGCAGCCACGTCATCATGGAGGCGCATCCCGGCTATGCGCTCGGCCGGCCGAAGATCGACGTCGTCGAGGTCAAGTTCATCACGAACACGAGCACGATGGTAGCGAACCTGCTCGCCGGCACGATCGAGCTGACCCTTGGGCGTACCCTCTCGCTCGAGGAGGCAGTGCAAGCCCGCGACCAGTGGCCGGCTGGGACGATGGTTGTGTTGCCCAACACGCTCATCCGGGTCTACGCGCAAATGGACAACCCCCAGCCGGCGATCCTAAGCAACGCCCAGATGCGGCGCGCGCTGCTCCACGCCATGGACCGCAAGCAGATGGTCGACGCGTTCCAGGACGGGCTGACGTCCGTGACCCACACGATCCTGCCCGATCAGCCCCGTTTCGCGCCGATCATCGCGCGCACGCCGAAATACGATTACGATCCGACGCGCGCCCTGCAGCTCATCGACGGTCTCGGCTACACGCGCGGCCCCGACGGCATGCTGGTCGACGGGTCGCGCCGCCCGCTGCCGCCGATCGAGATCCGAGCGCCAGGAACGGCGGACCTGCAGCTCGACCTGATGCACACGATCTCGGACTACTGGCAGCGCGTCGGCGTGGCGACGGAGCTCGTGCCCGTGCCATTGAGTCGCAACCAGGACCGCGAGTACCGCTCGACGCGCCCAGCCTACTACGTCGTCGGTGGGCCCGGCGGACTCGAAGGCATTCCGCGCCTCTTCCCCAGTTCGGAGATCCCCTCGCCCCGCACGCGCTGGGCGGGCAACAACGCGTCGCGCTGGTCAAACGCCGAAATGGACGAGCTGGTCGAGCACTACCTCGTGACGATCCCCGAGCGTGAGCGCATGGACGTGGTCGAGCGCATCATGCGCCTGGCGAACGACGAGCTGCCGCTCTACCCGCTCTTCTTCAACGTCGAGCCGACGATGATCGCGAATCGCCTCGCGAACGTAAGCGGCCGCTCCAGCCCTGGCACCCAGGCCTGGAACGCCCACGAGTGGGACGTTAAGTAATAAGTGAGTTGAGGAGGTAGCTCCCCGGTGCCGATGTCGATGGTTAGGCAGGCACCCCGCCGTTCGTCTCGAGGTGGAAGAACTCGATCGCGTTGCCCGCGGTCATCCGGTGCCGTTCGTCGTCGGGCACGCCGGCGAAGATCTCTTCGACAACGTCGCGGGAGTGAGGCCAATCGCCCACCGCGTGCGGGAAGTCGTTGGACCACATGGCGTGATCGACCCCGACCTCGTGCCGGATCTGGACGCCGCTGCGGTCCTTCACGAAGCCCCAGTAGTTGTGCTCTTTGATGTACTCGCTCGGCTTTCGCGCGAGCGGCTGCATGCCGAACACGCGCTCCGACCAATGCCGGATGCGGATGTACTCGTCGTCGAGATGTTCCATGGCGAAGGCGAACCAGCCGAGGTTCGTCTCCGCCCAGTAGATGCGCAGGTCGGGGAAGCGGTCGAAGACCCCTGCGAGCATGAGCTGCACCGCGTTGGCGGCGCGCATCCCACGCTGGGTCAAGAGCCAGGCCGGGTTCGCGGTCCGCGCGAGTCCCTCGGGTGATCGCGGGAAGCGCACGAGTGGCCCCTCCTTCTGCCGGAACCCGATATGGGTCGTGATCGGCATCTTCATGCTGATCGCGGCGGCCCAGAACTTGTCGTCCTCGGGCGTTGGAAAGCCCTTTCCGCTGGGAAACGTTCCCAGCGCGACGCCCTTGAGCCCGACCTCGGCGCAGTACTCCAGCTCGGCGATTGCCGCGTCGACGCCGGCATCCGGAATGATCCCCATGGCCAGCAGGCGGTCCCGGTCCTGGGCGCAATACTCGTCGCCGAGGAATTCGTTGTAGGCCCGAATCACCGAGAGATACGCGCCATCGTCGCGGATGCCGCGCCAGAAGTCGGAATTTCCCGCGGACGTGAACAGGACCTCGGCGTCCACGCCGTCGAGGTCCTGCTCCTTCAACCGATCCTCGGCCGTGCCGGCGCCAGGACTGCCGGCGTAGCTGACGCCAAGCGGCGAGTGCTCTTCGTAGGGTTTGCCCGTCACGGCGAGGCCGAGCGTGTAGAGCGGCCGGTTCTCGACGATGATGCCATCGCCGCCATCGGGCAGCTTGACGAGACGGGGGGCGAAATCTCGATATTTGGCCGGGACCCGGTTGGTCCACCGGCTGGGATCGATCTCCAGATGCGAGTCCGCCGAGATCAGTTTGTAGTCGCGTGCCATCCTATTTCTCCTTCGTTGCGTTCAAGGCTATGGGACAGACGAAAGGGCGAGAAAGGACCTGGCGTTGGAGTAGAGAATCTTCTCTTTCGATTCTCGGGTCAGACTAGCGTGCGTCCAGAGCTGGTCCAGGCTCTTCGGGAACTGGCTGTCCCAGTGCGGCAGGTCCGATGAGTACATGAAATGGGTGTCGCCCAGGTAGTCGACCGTCTGGGGAAGGAGCGTCTCATCGGCTTCGATCGAGAAGAAGATGGGCGATGCGCGAACGACGTCGCTGGGGCGCTGCTTGAGGTGCGGCGTCTCGACCTCACCGCGCTGCTCCCAGTGGGCGTCCATGCGATCGAGCCAGTAGGGGAGCCAGGAGGCGCCCGCCTCCAGGAAGCCAAGGCGCAGGCCAGCGAAGCGCACGGGCACGCCGTGAAAGATGATGCTCGTGAACTGGAGGAGCAGACCCGCGGGGATCGCGTAGGTATGGACCTCGTTGAACGTCGTGAAGCTGCCAGCGCCGACGTTGTCCGAGTGGCTCGGCGTGCCGCGAACGATCAGCGCCGCGCCGAGCCGAGCGGCCTCCTCGTAGACCGGGTCGTAGAACGATTCGCCGAGTGCTGTCGGGAGGCCGGTCGGCAGGATCTCGAAGGCGGTGATGCCGAGCTCGGTGACGGCGCGACGGAGCTCGCGCGCCGCCTCCTCAGGCTGCCGGATCGGCAGCACCCCGAGGACGTGGACGCGATCCGAGAGCGGGTTCCAGTCCTTCGCATAATGGTTGTTGGTTGCACGGCAGACGGCCGCGGCGAAGGCCGGCTCCCGCAGCTTGGGCGCCGCGCCCTGACCGGGGAAGAGCGCCGCGTGCGCGACGTTGTGTTCGTCCATGAGCCGAAGCCAGAACTCGACCTGCTCCGCTGGTCCGAGACTCCGCGAGAATCCAGGGTAGAGCGGGATGGTGCCGAAGTTCTCGCGGTCCCACGGTTGATCGCCGGGCACGAGGCCCGTCGGCCTGCGATCCCACGGCGGCTCGAGATGCTTGCGAATGAGATTCGGCTGGTCCTGAACGTGCCCGTCGACGTCGATGACGGGCGGGCGGTCAGCCACGAATTTGGGCCCACGTGTCCACGTCGATCTTCCAGCCCTTACCGCCCGACAGGTCGATCCGGTTCCCCTCCGGGTCCTTTACCCCGTACTCGACCATGCGCGTGGCCGGGCGGATGTCGCTTGGGCTGCCGTCGTCCTCGGCTTGCCCCATCGCGCGTACGACGCTCAGCGGGTTGCGGACCAGGATGCCGAAGTGATCGAACCCGAGCTGGCGCGAGCCGTTGTCGCCGCCGATCGCCTTGGGCTCGGGGAGCATCGCGAGGTTGATGAAGCCATCGCCGCCGAAGTGGGAGGGCGTGCTGTACGTGAAGCCCTCGGGCACGACGCCCGTGCTGTGGAGCAGGCCGACCTTGACCTCCTCCTCGCTGCGCTTCGCATCCCGCATGCCGAGGACCTGGGTGTAGAAGGCGAACTTGCGCGGGATGTTCATGTTGCACGTCGCGACGTGGCGGATGCCCGGGACCCGGGGCTCCCCCTCGATGCCATAGCCCTTCTCAGACAGGTCCACGATGATCCCCTCGGGATCGGTAATTCGATACTCCGCGTACGGGTCCTCCTTCGGGCGCTGCTCGATCCGGATCGATGGATCGAAGTCCTCGAGATTCCGCTCGACCTCGAGGATGCTCTCGATCTGGAAGCCGAAGTGGTGGAGGCCGGGATTCTGGGTCGCCTCGCCGACCGCCGCGCCGCGCTTCAACAGCCCGACGTTGAAATGGCCGTCGGTGAGGTAGATCGTGCCCTCCGGCGTGCGGTTCAGCTCCTGGAAACCGAACCACCGCTGATACCAATCCCGCATCGTCGTCGGGTCGTCACACATGATCGCGATGTAGTTGAGCTGGGACATCGGGCACTCTCCTGATCTCGAAGATTCCTAGCGAAGCTCCCACTCGTGGATGTTCCAGTACGGCAGCGTCCCGCGCTGCTCGCCGTGGCCGACCGTCTTGTTCGTCGGGCCGTGGAGCGCCGCGCTATAGCTGTTGATGCCGATCGCGAAGTTCGTGACGTACATCGGCACGTCGTCCGTCAGCACCTTGATCATCTCCGCGTAATGGCGCGTGCGCTCGCGCGGATCGAGCGTCGTCGCATACAGGTCGAAGAGCCGGTCGTACTCGCGGCTCGCGTAGCCGCCGCGGTTCTCGCCAAACCACCGATTCTGGGCGGTGCCGATCTCCGAGCTCAGCGGCACGCGCTCCGGGTCGCCCGAGCGAAACGCGATGCCCGGGAAGTTGTGCCGCGACTGCGTGTCAGGCGACCGCGCATTGAGCGATGAGCTCATCTGAAAGCCGGCCCGGCGCCACGTGTCGACGAGGATCGCCTGCCCACGCTCGAACTCGATGCCGGGCCCTACGCGAAGGTCGGTGTGAAACTGCTGGCCGGCGGCGTTCGCGAAGAACCCCTCGCGGTCCTTCGTGTATCCGGCTTCCGCCATGGCTTGCTCCGCTCGCCGGGGATCGTACGGGTACTTCGTGACCGTCCGGTCCACCTCGGCGAAGTACGGTGACGCGGTCGGGACGAAGGTTTCGCTCATGAACCCCTGGCCATCGAAGAGCGCATCGTTCAATGCCTGGCGGTCGATGCCGTACGCAAGCGCCCGGCGAATGCGCACGTCGAGCTGGCCTGCGTGCTCCGCGAACTCAGGTCGCATCTGGACGAGATACATGCGCGGGAACCCGCGCTCCAGGATGACGTTGCCCTTCCCCGCGGGGACCCAATCGCGCTGCAACACGAGTGCGTGCTCGAACCGGAGCGAGGTCTGGCCGGTGAAATCCACGCCCCCGGCCAGCACGTTCGTAAGGACCGCGTTCTCATCGCCGACCATACGAACCATGATGCGTTCGATCCTGGGGCGACCCAGCGCGTGGCCGTCGAACGCGGACCCCTCGAGGTGCGAGCCGGGCACCCAGCTCTCGAGCTTGAATGGCCCCGCGCCGACGTAGTCCTGAGTCCAGAAGCGAAGGCCGGCAAACGCTTCGCGCGCCGCGGGGTCCTGCTGGACCGCCTGGTAGGCGGGTTCGAGGATGTGGCGGGGGAGCGGCTCCAGCTCCTCCACGACGATCGAACCAGCCTCGGGATACGGCAGGCGCCACCGAATGACGAGCGTCCGCGGATCGGGCGCGGCGACTCCGTCCATCTTGTCCTGCGGCGTTGGCCCGAAGACGTCCGCCAGCTCGGAGGCCGTGTAGAGCGAGTAGGCGAAGAGGAAGTCGTCGGCGGTCAGCGGCTTCCCGTCGTGCCAGATCAGGTTCGGCCGGAGCTTGTACGTCGTCTCCATCCGACCGTCCGGGAACACCTTCCACGTGTCCGTGTTGAGCCGCGGAAGCGCCTCCGCCAAGTAGGGCCGCGCCACCTCATCGCCGTCGATGAATGCGAGCGCCGCGTTGAAGAGGCGCTCGGTCGCGACGGGCGTCTGCTGGCCCGGGATCTTTGGCGCCAGATCGGCAACCTCATAGCGGACGATCATGTTCATGGTGCGATGCGAGGGCGCCGGCTCCGGAGCCGTGCCGACCCGCGCGATGTCACGCGCCGCCGGCGTCGGTGGGCCCGCGCAGCCGACCAGAACCACGAGGCCCGCGCCCAGGCCAAGGAACCGACGGACCCACACTTCCCGGGCTCTGCGGCTAAACCGCGGCAGGAGTAGCTGATGCGGCCGCCGCGGCCGTGGCCATAAATTGGGCGACCTGTTCCTCGTTGACGGCGTGCCGCGGCCCTTCGCGGACCCGGTAGTTCACCCGCAGGATCTCCAGCGGCTCGTCCGAGATGCCTTCGAACCAGTACTTCGTTCCCGCGGTGATGAGCACGCCCTGATGCTTGCCGAACTCGCCGATGATCGAGTCGCCCTCGCCGTGGAAGCGGACCCGCCCGCCGAGGACGAACCAGTACCCGTCCTCAGTGAGGTGCATGTGCAGGTTATTGTGGACGCCTTTCTCGAAGATCTGTACCGTGCTGATGACGTTGTTGGTCATCGCCATCGGGAATGACTTGCGTCCCTCGGCGGAATCGCGCCCACCCTCGGAATCGGGCCCACCGTACTGGTATCGCTGAATGGGCTCAGGCATGAAGCGGCCCTCCTATTGCTCTTGGCAGCGTTGGTACGGCCATATCGGCACGAGTTACTCCATGCCTTGTACATCGGGCTGGGCCGCCAGTCAAGCGTCGTATACTCGGCCGGAATAGTTCCGTGCAGCAAGGGTTGGAAGACAAGCATGACGATTACCAAAGAAGAAAACAAGCGCTTGACGCAGGTTGGGTCTGGCTCGCCGATCGGCGAGCTGTTTCGCCGCTACTGGCAACCGGTCGCGGTCATGACCGAGCTGACCGATGAGCAACCGACCAAACACGTCCGCTTCCTCGGCGAGGACCTGGTGCTCTTCAAGGACAAGAGCGGGAACGTCGGCTTGCTCGCCGATCACTGCGCTCATCGGGGTGCGTCGCTCCTTTATGGGCGCGTCGAAGAGCGCGGCATTGCCTGCGCCTATCATGGCTGGCTGTACGACACGAAGGGCGATTGCCTCGAGTGCCCGGCCGAGCCCGCAGGCAGCCGGTTCCACCTCACCGTGAAGCAGCGCTCCTATCCGGTGCGACCGCACCTTGGGTTGTACTGGGCCTATATGGGGCCTGGCGGGCCACCGCTGCTCCCGACCTGTGGGCTGGAGCCCAGTTGGGGCGTGGCTGGCATCGAGGAGCAGATCGGGATCCGCGCCAACTGGCTCCAGGTCATGGAGAACAACATGGACGGCGCGCACTTCCCGATCCTGCACCAGGAAAAGGGCGGCAAGCGCTGGCCAGACGTTCGGGTCGAGAGCACGACCCGCGGCTACATCGACCAGTGCGGCGAGCTCACCTACTGGGAAGAACCGTGGGGCATTATGCGCCGGTACCCGTACCTGAACGGCCGGGAGGAGACCGATGCGCTCATCTTCCCGAACATTCGGCGCCACCACAACGACGTCTCCATCAAGCTCCCCATCGACGAGCACAACACCCGGAAGTACGTCATCTACGTTGCCGCGGACGTTGATCCCGATCGCCCGATCGAGCACTGGGTTCGGCAAACCCACATCGAGGTCCGCGCGACGGGCGACGGCCGGCACCGCATGGATGACATCCCCTACCAGGACATCGCGATGATGGAGAGCCAGGGCCGCCTCAGCGAACGCGAGAACTGGCGCCTGGCGACGACCGACCGCGGACTCGTCCTCTTTCACGAGATGCTGCAGCGTGAGGCTGCCGCGGTTGCCGAGGGGCGCGACCCGATGGGCGCCATCCGTGAGCCAGGCGCGCCAGGCGCGACGCCGGTGCTCTGGGAGCCCAAATCCCATTTCCGCGGCAACGGCATCCGCATATACCCGCCGGGTGATGCCGCGATACCAGCGCCCACCGAGTGGACCGAACGCGTCGGCCCGCTCCCCCCGCCCGTCTCTGGCGAGCGCCGCTAGGCCAGCCCCATCCGCTTCTGGGCGGAGTCGTTGTAGCAGTGGCAGAGCTCCTCGCCGACGGCGATCGGGCGGACCGCGACGAGGTAGGTTCGGTCGCCCTCGACAACCTTGAGCAGGTTGGGCTCGTCCGAATGGTTCGCCATGCCGCCGAAGCCGAGAGGAACGAGCACGTTGTCGCCGACCCGAAACTTGTGGTGGTCGGCGAAGGTGCTGCAGTGGTCGGAGACGGAATCGGCCGGCACGAGGACGCCGATGACCTCGAGACGATCGCCTGGCGCGAGCGGCACCCGCGTGAAGACCCCCTGTCCGGCCCCCGGAATGGCTGAGGGCGCCAGGTAGAGACGGTCGTCATCTTCGACCACCCGAGGTGGGCTGCCTCGGTCGCTCCCGACCGAAGCAGGCTGGTTTTCCACACTACTCACGAACCCACCTCGCCGGCGATCGCTAGGCACTAAACAGCGAATTATGCGATCTTGAGGGAAGCAGGCTCGTGGTGCGTGCGCGCCTGAACGCACCTGCCATTCGGATCGGAGTACGCAGTCATGGATCCCGCGCTGCTCGGTACCGCGTCCGCCTTCGGGCTCGCCGCCTCGGCCGGCCTGAACACAACCCTGCCACTTTTTATCGTCGGCCTGCTGGCTCGGCTCGGCCTCCTGACGCTGGGCCACCCGTTCTCGGCCCTGTCGTCGGACGTCGCGCTGGCGGGCCTGCTCATCGTCGCGATTGTCGAAATGCTCGGCGACAAGATCCCCGGTGTCGATTCCGCCGTCCACGCCGTCCAATGGCCACTCGCCGCCGCCGCGGGCGCGATTTTATTCGCCAGCCAGACTTCGGTGATTAGCTGGGTCTCGCCGGAGCTGACGATCCTGGTGGGGTTGCTCACGGCGGGGAGCGTGCACGCTGCGCGCGCAGCCGCCCGGCCCGCGGTGACGGGGATGACGCTCGGCGCGGGCAACCCCTTCGTTTCGTTCACCGAGGACCTGGTGTCCCTGCTCCTGACGTTTACGGCGGTCTTTGCCCCAGTGTTGGGTCTCATACTGATGATTGTTGTGCTTGTGGTGATCGGCCTGCTCGCGGCCTGGTCGTTGCGCCGGGGCGCCGCCGTCTCCCGCTCGCTCTTCTCGCGCGCCCGCGCGTAGCAGTCCCGCTCGGTGGACGAGTTGTTGGCGTTGGATACCCTCGCGCTGGCCGCCGGGCTGATGGGGATTGGTGGGCTCTGGTGGTGGGCACGTCGCCGCCAGCGATGGGTCGTTGAGCACCGTGGCGATGCGTTGGTGCTGACCCCGAGCTACCGTGGCCTGGTGCGCGACGTCGGAACCATCGGAGCGGTGCTGGCCATGATCCTGGTGTGGCTGGCCGAGCGTCTGCCCGGCCCCGCGCTCTGGCTGATCGTTCCTCTGACGGCCGCTGTGGCCGGAGAGATCGCGCGCCTGGCGCTCCGCCGCTATCGCGGGGGCGTGCTGGTGTTCGACGAAGCCCGCGACGAGCTGCACCGGGGCGGGCGTGTGGCGGGGGCCCCCTCCCCCGTCCCACGGGGCGGTGCGGGGGGGGGGGGGCAGGGTGGGGGCGCGCCGCGGCGCCCCGGCCGGCGCCC
>Ga0080064_1006382_pt1 | contig 12802 bp, 11 predicted proteins | sample Subgrocontami54m_FD_69260 | JGI IMG/M metagenome (GOLD analysis project Ga0080064, IMG submission 69260) | Subsurface groundwater microbial communities from S. Glens Falls, New York, USA - GMW46 contaminated, 5.4 m (SPADES assembly) (version 2) ...
AGGCTTTTCACCCAAAAGCGTAACGGCAGCTGCATCACCAAACAACAATGCCGTATTTTTATCACTCGGATCTATTATTTTTGAATATGGGTCAGAAGTAAACAATAAACCTTTTTTAAGTCCGTTTGCTGACATAAAAGCCTGTATCACAGATAGCGCATAAACGTAACCTGAACAGCCAAGAGAAATATCAAACGCGGCACAACGATGATTCAATTTCAACTTACCATGAACTATAGCTGAAGCTTGGGGAATGCTATAATCTGGATTTTGTGTAACCACAACAAGTGTATCTATCTCTGCATCTTTTATCGCTATTTTTTTCTTTAAATTTTCATAAGCCTTTACACAAAGATCAGAACAATCCTCATTTTCATCCATAATGGAGATTTCATCTACACCAATTTTTTCAGTGATAAAATCATCCGTTATAGCAAACTTTATCTTTCTGTCATGGTTTGAAACTCTTTTAATTGGAATATAAGAGGCTATTTCCTCAATCCCCAGCATACTAAATCCCTTAATGTTTAATTTGTTAAACGAAGCTAAATTTGAGATCGGCAACTCAACAAATAATTAACTACAATAACTATTTGTAACTTTCCTAAAACCAACTTATCAAAAATATACTATAGCCTAAGTAAAAATATTTTTCCATAACATGTTAAAATATTAGGAAAGCTATTTTGTTTTGTTAATTCTTACGCTCGTAATAGAAGTAAAATTAGTGACAATGACACCCACAGCCTGTTCCAGCATGCCCGCATGAAGATGCAGATACGCATTTTGATGCACCGTTTGATATCTTTACTCCTCCGATAAGAGAAAGCTTTTTTGCTGTTTTTAAAGAACCGCATTTTGGACATTCGGAACTCAAATTACCTGAAGCTGTAGAAAAAAATTTTTCGAACTCATTATTGCATTCGCTGCATTGGTATTCAAAAATTGGCATTTTAATCTCCATTAATAGATTAGTATTTATAAACAGTGTATAATATAAGTCTAACTTCATTAATTTCGAGAAATGACACATTACAGTCTAAAATATTGTTTATGTTTTTATAATTGTCAAGGTTTAAATTTATGATAACAATTTACACAAAAAAAGACGACGATTTACATGAAGTTCCGTCTATCGAAAATGAATGTTGGATAAATATAGCACAGCCAAATTATACCGAAATAAGCGAAATTAGCAAAAAACTTGACATACCAGAAGAGTTTCTCACGGATCCATTAGATACTGATGAAAGATCTAGAGTGGAAATTGAAGATAACCACCTCTTGATAATTCTAAGAATACCATATTTTGATAAAGAACATCCTGAAACACCGTACAACACAGTGCCGCTAGGAATCATATTATCACCGCAAACCATAATTACTATTTCTTCTATGAACCATGAAATTCATGAATCTTTTTTAGGGAGAAAAATAAAAAACCTCACACTGAAAAATAAACAAAAATTTATATTAACGCTTCTACTAAAAACCGCATTACTATACCTAAAGTATTTAAAACAAATCAATAATATCACAGGCGAACTTGAAAAAGAACTCCACAAGTCCATGAAAAATAGAGAACTAATAAAACTTCTTGATTTAGAGAAAAGCCTTGTCTACTTTACTACGTCTCTAAAAGCAAATGAACTTATGATTTTAAGGCTTGCAAGAACGCAAAAATTTAGACTGACTGAAGAAGACCAAGATTTGCTTGAAGATGTAATAGTCGAGTACAAACAAGCTATTGAAATGGCTAATGTTTACAGCAATATTTTGAGTGGAATGATGGATGCTTTTGCCTCAGTTATTTCAAATAATCTTAATGTAGTTATGAAATTTCTCACCAGCATCACTTTTATCATTATGCTCCCTACGCTTGTAGCAAGCATATATGGAATGAACGTCGATTTGCCGTTTCAAAAATCTCAAAATGCATTTTTAATTGTAGTTTTTATAGCTGCACTTTCAGCCATTATGGGGGCAATATTTGTAATAAATAGAAAGTGGTTTCGATTATGAAAGAGAAATTCAAACTTTTTGAGGCAATTAGCGCATATAAACAACTTCCTACGCATATATGGTCTAAAGACTGTTTTTGTTGCGGAACAGACAATTTAACAGGACTTCATATGCACTTTTATCTCTGTGGTGAATATCTGCTTTCCACTCTTACAATACCAGGAACAATGCGTGGATGGGATACGATAGTTCATGGCGGAATACTATCTACAATTATGGACGAAATTATGGCGTGGACTGCAATTTTTTTTACTAAAAAAATTACATTTACAAAACAAATGCGAACAAACTTCATTCATCCAATACATATAAACTCTGAGATAAAACTCATTTCATGGATTGAAAATAATAATGGCAAAGAGGCTGAAATAAAAGCTGAAATTTATGACTCTAAGGGTCGATTATCAACTGAAGGGCTCGGAACATATGTTCTTTTTAGTGAAAAACTTGCAACTAAATTAAAAATGATGAGCGAAGAAAGCATCATTAATTTTAAAAAATTTATTGATGCATCAAAATGCCTGGTTTCTGCTCCATATAACCACGAAAACAGCTAGGATTTCAAAATTTAATGGATTATCTATTAGGAATAGAACTTGGAACAACCAGACTTAAAACAGGTCTTTATGACACTTTTGGCAGCAGAATAAACGAATGTATATCTGCATACCCTCTAAACTTCGATAAAAGAACTGGAAAAGCTGAATCAAATCCTATTGATTGGTGGAATGCAGTTATTAAAACGGTTAAATCTGTTATTTCTAAAATAGAACCTACTAAATTAAAAGCCATATGTGTGGGCAGTCACGGTCCATCTCTAGTAGCATTAAATGATGCTAATCAAATAGCATGCCCTTCAATACTATGGATGGATTCCAGAGCCAACAGTGAAGCTGAATTTATTTCACAGAAACTCAACCTAAAAGTTAATGATGTTGCATGGTTTATTCCAAAAGCTTTATGGCTGAAAAATAACCACCCTGTTATATTTGAAAATATTTCGACACTATTTCAACCTCTTGATTACATTAATTATTGCTTAACAGGAAACAAGCGAACAGTAATTGTATCAGACTTCGTAAAAATATGGGATAATCAACTTTTAAATGTTTCCAGACTGCCTGAAAATCTTTTCCCTGAACAGGTAAAAATCGGAGAAATATTAGGATATATCACTACTGATGCAGCTTCATTTACAGGTTTGTCTGCTGGAACTCCTGTTATTGCTGGCACTGGTGGGGCTGATTGCTTTGAAGTGCTAATAAGTACAGGTGCAATGTCAAAGGGGATAATATGTGATAGAGGAGGAACCTCGCAAGGAATTAATTTATGTTGGGATAAAAAGTTTAATGATAAAAACTTTTTTGAAGCACCTCATCCATTCGTGAAAAATTGCTTTCATATAGGTGGTTTGATGGGAACAACAGGAAAGGCACTTCAATGGTATAAAGAGCTCTACTATGGACAAAATGAACCTTATGAATCCCTTTTTAAAGATGCCGAACAAGCAAAACCAGGATCAAAAAAATTGATATTTCTTCCATATCTCGCAGGTGAAAGAACTCCATGGTGGGATAACAAAGCTAGAGGTGTATTTTTTGGTCTCTCACTGGACCATGATAAAAATGATATAGCCCGATCGATACTTGAAGGTGTCGGATATGGGTTAAATCATGTCTTGAATTTATTTAGAAATTATGGAGTTAACATCTCCGAAATAAGATCTTGCGGAGGTCAATCTTTAAGTCCGCTTTGGAATCAGATAAAAGCAGATATAACAGGAGTTAAGGTAGTTACAAATAAAGTTACTGACGGCTCAACTCTTGGATTGGCAATTATTGCAGGTGTTGGAGTTGGAATATATTCTAATGTAAAAGAAGCCTCAGAACAAATAATTAAATTTGATAAAATTTACGTACCTTCAGAAAAAAATCATACACTTTATTCCGAACTACAGGAAATTTATGAATCTCTTTATCCTTCTTTAAAAAATAACTTTGCGAAACTTAAAAGTATCGAATATACTTAGAAGTTATCGAAAGAGATTCCTTTAACTCAATGTCGTGTAATTAAGATTTTAATAATCATGGATTTTCGTATTTATTTCAAAAATCCTTTAATATTACGTTTAATGATTAGATATCATTAATCTTTACTAAATCAGTTTTAGGTATAATTAATGAACTTCCTCAAAAAAAACTCTCATCACACAGTCGGTTCGTATCAGTCAGTCAAAGAGCACAAAAAATTAGCTATTTCAATACTGGGAAAAGAATTTATTGAGTATGAAGGACCGATAAAAAATCCAATAATTGTTATACCTGGACTTTTTGGTTCGCATTTAACAAATTCAATAACAGGTAAAAATGCGTGGGGGACATTTAACGGTGTTGATCTTGTAAGAGGGTTCTCAGATAAAGAGTTAAAAGAACTTGCCTTGCCTATGGAGTATAATAGGCCACTAAAATATTGCAAAGATAATGTAAGCTCCACATCTCTTTTGAATAGTTTTGATATTAATCTTTTAGGTTTTCATATAAAAAAAAGCGCTTACGATAAGCTTATCTCTATTCTAGAAGGAACAGGATATACAGATTCTCAAAAAGAATTACCCGAAGGAAAAAATTATCACACCCTCTTTACATTTTTCTATGATTGGAGACGAGATATAACAGAAAATGCTATTTTATTAAGCGAATTTATAGAAAAGAAAAAAATATATATCCAAGCTGAATATGAAAGATTTTATAAAATTAAAAATTATGAGATTCATTTTGATATAATAGCACATTCTATGGGAGGGCTCCTTGCAAGGTATTATCTTAATTTTGATAATGCTGAAATGCCACAGGATGGTTCAATTCTAAGGCCAAACTGGGGTGGAAGCAATAATATTGACAAACTAATTATAATCGGCACGCCAAATTCAGGCTATCTTGATACTTGTTTTGAACTTGTTGGCGGCTTGCAGATGGCTAAACATGTACCAACATATCCACCAGCCGTAATTGGAACTTTCCCATCATATTATCAAATGATGCCGTTATCATCCACAAAATCCATTTTTTATGACAAAAATCAAAATGATATTTTAAATATTTTCGATATCAACACATGGATTAGGCTAAAATGGGGATTGGCAAATCCTAATCAAGATAAATATCTTAAAATACTTCTCCCTGAGCTTCGTTCGAAAGAAGCAAGACGTAACACAGGCTTAGATCATCTCAAAAAATCTTTAAACAGAGCCAAACAATTCACTGAAACTATGGGGCAGCATATCGATGAATGGCCAGATAACATTACTCTTTTACTGTTTTGCGGAAATACAATAGAAACAAGCAGCAAGGCATCAGTTGACAGCTCCACTGGCACATTAAGTATTGTAAAATATGAATTAGGAGATGGCAAAGTCCTTTCAAGCAGTGCAAGAATGGATGAAAGGATAGGACCTGACGGTCTTCCATATTCGATTTCTCCAATTAAATGGGATAGCGTAATACATCTTAATGCAGCGCATATGGGAATAACAGAAAGCCCTGATTTTGCCAACAACTTAATCTACAATCTATTAGGAACACCACCCAAAAAACTAATTGAACGAAACATAAATATAATTAAATCTGAGAAGAAATAAAAAGAGCAGAAGAAAAGCAGCTTTTTAGTTATAAACTGTGATGTATATATTTTTCATCAGGAAAAGAACGCAGCTTCTCCATCAAATTTACAAAATCATATCTTGATGAAATCTTAGAAGCAGATATTCGAATATCTGCAGAAAATCCTCTCCCTTTAATATAATCTAAAATGATTTTCCTGCTTAATTTAAAAGCAATATTATCGCCTGCATATTCCAAAAGCTCCATAAAATGCGTTTCTATCTCATTGCAAAGCTCATCTTTTGTAGGTGGATATTTTTTAAAACCTTGCAGCACATCAAATAACCAAGGATTTCCCATCGCCCCTCGAGCAACCATAATTTCACTACATCCAGATATTTGCCTCAATTCTTCGTATGTTGCTTTATTAGATACTCCGCCATTTGCAATTACCTGAATTTTAAGGGATTTTCGCACTGCTGAAATAATATCTCCATAACATTTGCCTGAATATATCTTTTCAGCAATTCTACCGTGAATTGTCAAGGCAGATGCTCCTGCATTTTCAATTTTTTGCGCAAGATAAATAGTTGATTCTGGATCAACTTCACTTTGAATTCGAATTTTAGCACTGACAGGAATGTTTAATGAAGCAGCAAGCAATTCAACAATAGCTGCAGCTTTATCAGAGTCTTTTGCTAAACCTGCACCTTTCCCCTTCCCTGCAACCTTTCGCATTGGACACCCCATATTTATATCTACAGCGGAAAAATTAAATTTTTTCAGATTCTCAATTGAATATTTAAATTCTTCCAAACTGCATCCTACAAGCTGTACTCCGAGCCAGTCTTCGTCTCCTCCTCTATCAAAAAAACGCACACAAGACTTTGAGGCGTGCACAATTGCACCTGTATCAATCATTTCAGTAAAAGCATAACGACAACCATGTCTTCTCAGCGAATTTCTATAAGGTAAATCTGTGTAACCAGAAAGAGGAGCCATTATCAAAGAATTTTCTTCATACAACATTTATACGTTACCTTAAATTTCCTAAAAAAACATTTTTGAACCCATACGAGGAAGCAATGTCTCTTATACGATAAAGAGTATTAGGAGATGTAGGCGGTGAACTCAAATATTTATAACATGGAAAGTAAGCACTAAAATGAAGAGAAATCTCATGCCCAAAATTATCTGATACCCATTTAAGATAATTTTGAATCATCTCGTCCGAATCATTTTTATTAGGAATTACCAAATTTGTAAGCTCTATATGTTTATTCATGGAATAAAGAAGTTTGATAGAATTCAAAACAGGTTCAAGTTTACCGTCTGTCATTTCTTTGTAAAACAGTTCGGAAAAACCTTTCATGTCGATATTTGCAGCATCTATATGTTTATAAAATGCAGCCGCAGGTTTTTCATTTATATATCCGTTTGAGACGAGAACAACAGGAAGTCCGTTTTTTTTTGCTTCTACGGCAATGTCAATACCATACTCAGCCCAAATGGTAGGTTCGTTGTATGTAAGAGCGATCGATTCACATCCAGCCGAAATTGCTTTTTCAACGATTTCTAAAGGATTTAAAAATCTAAATTTTTCTTTAAAATTTTTTGGAGGAAGATTTTTTGAAATATGGTAATTCTGACAAAAACTGCAATTTAAATTGCATCCATAACAACCTACGGAAAAAGTCCTCGTTCCCTGCATATACATAGCAAACGGTTTTTTTTCAATAGGATCAGCATTAAGAGCTGCAGGATAACCGTAAACGTTAAGATACAGTATACCATTATGATTCTGCCTGGCTCCACAATAACCACTACTGCCATTTTTAATAATGCAGTTTCTAGGACAAAGTATGCACTGCACGTCTTCTGTCGCAAGCTTTTGCCAAAACTTCGATTTAATATTTTTATTCATCAATAATGATAGCTAAACAAAAATCAAGAATTTTCAAGCTCAAACTCATTCATAAAATCAATTAGTTTTTCTACACCTTCAAGAGGCATTGAATTATACATACTTGCGCGCAACCCCTCTACAGCTCTATGCCCTCTCAAACCTATAAGCCCTTCTTTTTCAGCATCAGTTACGAATTTTTCATCTAATACTTTTGAAGGCGTTCTAAACACAACATTTACTCTCGATCTATGAGAAGGAACGACAAAGTTTGTATAAAAAGGAGATGCATCAATTCTTTCATACATTGTTTGAGATTTAAGTGTGTTAATTTTTTCCATGGCATTCATTCCGCCCTGTTCTTTAAGCCAATTTGTAACCAACATTAAAAAATAAATCGAAAAAGTTGGGGGAGTATTATGCATAGATTTTTCATAAACATATGTACTGTAATCAAGCATTGTGGGAAGATTTTTTCCCTCTGAACGCTCAATAAGATCTCTTCTGATGATGACTATTGCAAGTCCAGTAGCACCAAGAACTTTCTGTGCACTCGCATATATTAATCCAAAATTATTTACATCTATATTCCTCGACATAATATCTGTAGACATATCAGCAATTAAAGGAGCATGTCCAACCATTTCAGGAATAGCATGATATTGAGTCCCATATACTGTATTATTAGTTGTAATATGAATATATGATGAATTACTTGAAAGTTTCCACTTTCTCACAGATGGAATACGATCATAATTTGTATCTTTACTGCTGCCAAGTATTTTAATCTCTCCAAATTTTTTTGCCTCTATTAAAGCTTTTTCAGACCAATATCCGCTGTCTGCATATTCAGCAATACCTGTTGACATCAAATTCATCGGAATCATTGCAAACTGAAGGCTAGCTCCACCCTGAACAAAACAAACGGCATAATTATCATTTATACCCATTATTTCACGTATATTAGATTCTGTTTTGTCTATTATGGCTGCAAACTCTTCCGTACGGTGCGAGAGCTCTGTAATACCTATTCCCATCGAATTATAATTTCTGAATTCTTCCTGAACTTTTTTCATTACAGGAGGTGGAACCATGGAAGGACCGGCTGAAAAATTAAATATTTTCATCTAAGACTCCAATGTATTATGGTATATAAAACTAGTAACTAATTATGAAACATAGGGATAACTTGAAAGACTAAAGATAAGATAGCCTCAACATAAGTTATTATTCAGAGTTCAAAATAAAAGGCTTAAGTCTATAAATTTACAAATAAAATTGCAAGAGCATTCAAATGATACTTTAAATTAAGCTTAATGTTCGACTTTTAAATTAGCTTGTGATATTTGAAAGCCGAACATTAGGTTAATATAAATAATCTGTTTTTATTTTTTACTTTTGTATTATAATGAAGCTAAGATAATTGTTTTAACTTCATTCTCAGGATAAAAAAGCTTAAAAATATTCCAAATCGGGTTCACAAATGTCTTCAAAACTAAAAAAATCTGTATCGTACGCATTATTGTCTTTTACAGACTTAGTTAACTCATCAAAAGATGACCAAAATGAAAAGCAAAAAAAAATAGCTGGCTTCATGTACATTACAGCCGCGATGCTTGAGCTCAACAAATCAAAACACGCACTTAAGGCCATTATCGATTACATGGCAGCTAATTTTACTCTTTTTGCTGAAATAAACAGAGAATCCTTGTTAAAATCAATAGTCAAAATTGATGAAATGGAGACAGCCGTAGAATACTTAGGTTCACTTCATAAAGAAGAAAAAGAGCAAATTATACGCCTTCTCATAGAAACAGCTAGAATTCACGGCACTCTTGAAAATAAGTCTGATTTCTTCATTCTTGATCTGGGCAAATATTTTTTCGTCTCAGAATATACAATTAGCCAAATGCTTTCGACAAACACACAAAAAAATTCAGCAAAAACAAAGAAAAGACTGCTAGAATCAAGCACAGGATTGATTGCGGCTATAATAATTATTATTATATTTATACTTGCTGCTACATTTTTTAAATCAGTAGTTTTTGGCTTAATATTAGCCTATTTTTTCATACCGCTTCAGAGATTCTACAAACGATTTTTATTTCAGTCAAGACCTGCAATAATACTCGGGAAAATAGTTGAAACGTTATTTCTGCCTGTTACTATACCATTGCATAAATTAATGGTAAATTTCAATCAATTTGCCAAAATCAAAAAACATAAGAAGAAACTTTCAGAAGCAGAGTTGCATAATGAACGTTTAACTACTATATCGTGCCAGCTAACTATCTTAACTGTAGTTATAATATTCATAGTTATTCTTGGTTCCGCTTATTCAATCTCATCTTCATACATAAAAGAAGCAAGTCACTCAATCTCGACATGGACTCAAAATGCAACAAGAGACTATGAAATACATGTGATGAACCAATCGCCAGTTGAAGCTGAAGCTACAGCTTCTCAAGAACTAAAACAGGGGTATATTTATAATTTTAAACAATTTATGAACGTGGCACAATATAAAATAAATTCCATTAAACCAATGATCGAAAAATCTCCTGCCTTAAAATTTTTGCGAAAATATGCAGCAAAATATCTCAACAATCCTGATGACCTAAAAAAAATTACTTTAGATATTATAAGCAAAAGTGGAGGCATTTTTTCTTATGCCACAGGTGCCATATCAACTCTATTTTATGTCGCCATGAATACAGTTTTTACATTCTTTTTCTTTGCATATTTTCTTACGAGGCTTGCAAGATTTAACGCACATTCAAACACAAAGGCAACAGCTGGAGAATATATTTCGAACGGGCTAATGAAAAGCAAATGGTTTCCATATACAAATTTAGAATCAATCTCGACGACATCTCTTATTTTAGATAACGTTTTAAATAAGCTCAAAGCATGGATTAGAGGCTATTTGACAATAATCATTATTGAGGTGACATTTTACACTCTAGCTTTTACATTCATAGGAATACCATTTGGAATATTGCTGGGAGTAATCGCAGGATTTACAATATTATTACCATATCTTGGCCCTATAATGAGCATTATTATTACATTAGTAGTCTGTTTATTAGTAGGTAATGTCAGCATGGCACAAATGGGAATGGTTATTTTGGCCTATGTTATTATGACAGGGGTCTTAGACCAACTATTCATTTACCCTGCTGTGGTTGGCGGAGCATTGGGACTAAATGAGTTAGAAACTATTGTTATAGTACTTTTAGGCGGAATAATAGCAGGAATTACAGGTATGATTTTTGCAGTACCTGTAGCAGCTGTATTAAAATACCTAATTCCTGAAATATACAGGCTCTACAAAAATGAAACAGAAAGTAGATCAAGCGAGACAATTATTGAAAATACCCCTGAAAACAATAAGACTGTACCATAATAAATTATTTTGATTTATACAAAAAAGGTTATTATTTATGGATAAAGAAAAAAAATCGGGAATAGAAAAAAGAGATACATCTCCAATAGGACAATATAACAGAAAAAAGTTTGGCGATATTCAAGAAGTAATGAAGGTTGAAGGCCTCAGCGATGGCGAATCGAGAACCGAAATTCTAAACATGATAGAGGTGTTTTTAAATAAATATTCAAAAACAAAGTAATCTCAATTAATATTTCTTAAAACTTCCAAAATTTTTAAAAGTTGTCGTGTCTGCTGGACATCATGAACTCTTAGTATGTCTACATTGTTCATAAAACACCAAGAAGCAACAGCCAAATTTCCATTGATCCTTTTTTTGGGATTTGACTCTCCTAATATTTCTCCTATAAAACCTTTTCTTGATGCTCCAATTAATATTGGACAGTTCATTTTCTTTAGCTCAGAAATTGAAGAAAGAAGCTGAATATTTTCATTTGTGTTTTTTCCAAAACACCCTCCACCAATGCCTGGATCAATAATTATTTTACTTAAATTAACTCCACATTTAAGTGCTTTTTCAACACATTCAGACAAAGATGTTTTTACTTCATATATAATATTATCAGATTCTCTAAACTCATTTTTGCTCTTTGGTAAAAATTTCATGTGCATCAATACAAGATAAGCACCAGTTTTTGCAACAACGTCTCCCATATTTTCTGAATATTTTAACCCACTGACATCATTAACAATATCTGCACCATTTGTTACTGCTTCATAAGCTACATCAGCTTTAAATGTATCAACACTTATTACAGACTCAGGTCTTATTTTTTTTACACCCCTTATGATAGGAATAATTCTCGCCAGTTCATCATCTGAAGATAGCACAGAAGATGAATCATTTGGATTTGTTGATTCACCACCTATATCGATAATATCAGCACCTTCATCAAGCATCAAACAACAGTGCTCTATCTCTTTTCCAATGCTTTTGTAATCGCCTCCATCTGAAAACGAATCTGGAGTAGCATTATGAACGCCCATTATTAACGGCCTTTTGTGAGATGATAATAATCTATTTTTGAAAAAGAAATCCATGCTTTATAAACCACCAAATTTAATATGTCATGATGCTTACTCTGTTAAATAGGCATTTTTTCAGAATCTACAATTTTTTCAATTTCGCAAAGAATATCAGTTGAAGTTGTGGGAGAAGTTAATGCAGAGTCTTTATAATAACCGCTATTTTTTATACATTTAACAATTGAATCAACAGCCTCTTTTATAGTTTCATGCGTGCAATTAGAGTTTTCTACGGTTTTTCCTAGTCTAATTTTTTCAAAATATTTAGCATTATAAAATTGATGATTGTCTGAAGCAAATGGGTACGGTATTAAAATAGACGGTTTTCCATAATAAGATAATTCTGCTAGGGTACTTGCACCACTTCTGCATACAACAAAATCTGAAGCTGAATATAAAATTGACATCGTGTCACAATATTCTAAAACAAGTGCTTTTAAAGAATTTTCAGCATAATATTTAGAGACCTTTTCCTGGTCATTTTTCCCTGAGATGTGTATTACTTCAATTTTGTCTTTATAAAGTTCTACAAAAATTTTGGGTATAATAGTATTCAAAGTTTTAGCTCCTTGGCTGCCGCCAAATATCAGCATCAATTTTTTATCTAAATCAAAACTAATTTTATATTTTTCTGATATTTTATTGAGTGCATCTTTTTTATCCAATTTTCTAAACATCTCTTCGCGAACAGGAATGCCTAAATTGCTAATACAGCATTTTACCGACTCAAAATTAACTATTGGGAATGCTGTAAACATTTTTTTTGAAAAATTTGACAAGAGGAGATTTGCTCTCCCAGCCACA
>Ga0080064_1006387_pt1 | contig 12795 bp, 6 predicted proteins | sample Subgrocontami54m_FD_69260 | JGI IMG/M metagenome (GOLD analysis project Ga0080064, IMG submission 69260) | Subsurface groundwater microbial communities from S. Glens Falls, New York, USA - GMW46 contaminated, 5.4 m (SPADES assembly) (version 2) ...
TGAACTGCACCCAGCGACGCGAATAAAGCACAGCCAATCGGTCAACCGCGGAACACGCAGACTACGCCGATAACCCGCCTGGTTTTCTCCCCTCATCCGCGTGATCCGCGTACTCCGCGGTCAAAATCAGTTCGCGTAATCCGCAGTCAAAGTCATCCGCCCGTTTCGCGGACCGATGCTCCCCTATTGTGAACTGCACCCAGCGAGCGAATAAAGCACAGCCAATCGGTCAACTGCGGAACACGCAGACTACGCCGATAACCCGCCTGGTTTTCTCCCCTCATCCGCGTGATCCGCGTACTCCGCGGTCAAAATCAGTTCGCGTAATCCGCGGTCAAAGTCATCCGCCCGTTTCGCGGACCGATGCTCCCCTATTGTGAACTGCACCCAGCGACGCGAATAAAGCACAGCCAATCGGTCAACCGCGGAACACGCAGACTACGCCGATAACCCGCCTGGTTTTCTCCCCTCATCCGCGTGATCCGCGTACTCCGCGGTTAAAATCAGTTCGCGTAATCCGCAGTCAAAGTCATCCGCACGATTCGCGGACTGCATTCCACGACTACTTGCTGATGCAATACAGGGTGGTGGCCGTGCGCAGGAAGATTTCCCCATCGGCGAACGCCGGCGTGCTCAGCGTGTACGTGCCGTCGAGGGAGTTTTTCGCGAGCAGCTTGTACGCCGGGCCGGCCTGAACCACCGCGGTCTCCGCCGTTTCACCCGTGATGTAGATTTTCCCGTCGGCAAGAATCGGCGATCCCCACGTTCGGCCGATCCCGGTGTTCTCGGGTCCGTAAATCACGGCGCCGGTCTTCGCGTCGAGACAGGTGATTTGTCCCTCGTCGCCCACCATGTAGAAACGCGGCCCGTCGCTCACCGGCGTCGGCACGTCCGGCGCATTGTCGCCGGTCCATTTCCACGCGAGATGGCTCGTGCTGATATCACCCTTGCCGCCGGCCTTCAGCGCGAGCAGCGGCACCTTCCGCGTCGGCGCAAAAATCATCCCGTCGCGTACCGTCGGCGAGGGCACGATGCGATAATCGCGCTTCTTCTGCGGATTCAGCCCGGCGGAGCGCCAGATCTCCGCGCCCGTCTCCGCATCGTGGCCCGTCACGTAGTCGCCGCCCGACACGACGAGCTGTTTCTTCCCGCCCACCTCGAGCACGGCCGGCGTCGTGTAGGCGTCGGGCGATTCGTAGAGCGCATCGGTCGGACGCTCGACCCGCCAGAGCACCTTGCCGTCGGCGGCATTGAGCGCGAGCAGGTACGACGGATCGTCGGTCTTCATGCCGTGCAAGACCTCGATGATCAACTTGCCGTCGAGCAGGACCGGCGAGGAGCCGTAGCCGTGGTTGTGGCCGAACTTCCCGAACTTGCCCGGCACATCCAGCGTCCACTTTTCGTTCCCGGCAAAGTCGTAGCAGCGAATCACGCCGTTGCCCGAGATGACCCAAACGTGCCTGCCGTCGGTGACGGGCGAAGGACTCGACGAGTTGTGCTTCATCCGGATCTGGTTTCCGCGATCGACTTCCTTCCGCCAAAGTTCCCTGCCGGTCGCGCGGTCGAGGCAGAGCAGCAGCAATTCCTGCCCGCCGGGGCCACGCGTTGCCGGACCGCGAGGACCGCCACCGACGAAACCGCCGCGGCCGCCGGGCGGCCCGCGCCGGCCCTTCGGCGCGGGCGCGGTTGGCTCGGCCGCCGGCTGCGCCTCTTCCTTCGACGGCGAGTTGATGAAAATCCGATCGCCCCACACGACCGGCGACGATCCGCTCCACGCCGGCATCTCCTGCTTCCATTTGATGTTCTTTCCGGGACCCCAGGTTTCCGGCAGATTCCGGGCGGTGGTCGTGGTGCCATCGCCATTCGGCCCCCGCCACGCCGGCCAGTTGGCGGATCGCGCCGGCGGCAGCGCAGCGCACACGGCGAGAAATCCGACGGCGCAGAACTCGGAAAAACCACGTAAACTTGAACGGGGCGAGGCGGGGAGAAAGCTCATGACAGCGGTGGGGGCGGGAAAAATCCTGAGGCCGGCGCGAACGCAGCGCAAGCCGCGGAGAGCTGCCCGCGAATCACGCGAATTGACACGAATCTCAGAGGGGAACGACAGGACATGGTTGGCGCGGTGTGCCTTCACCTTTCCGTGGAGCGAGTTCTCTCGACGATCTCATTCGCGTTTATTCGCGTCCATTCGCGGGCTACGGCATTGATCCGGCTAGGCGTCGATGGTCTGACAGAATACGGAAAACCGATCTGTTTCTGTGTATTCCGTGTTTTCCGTGGGCCCAAATGCCTTCGCGTTCATTCGCGTGATTCGCGGGCGATCGCCTGGATGACTTCGCTTCCCTCCGAGCCGCGCAGTTGCCAAACGCACGCGCCTTCCCCACACCACACGTCATGCGACTGCTTTACCCCATCCTGGTTTTCCTCGCGTTGTCCCATGCCGCCGGCGCGGCCGACTCACGCGGTTTCCGCGCCGGCGCGTTCGCGCAGGACATCACGCCGACGAAGTTCCCCTCGCCCATCAACGGCAACCTCAAGGGCAACTTCGCCAGCAGCGTCACCGACCCGATGCACGCGCGCAGCCTCGCGCTCAACGACGGCCGGCAGGAAATCATCCTCTGTGTGGTCGATGCCTGCATGATCCCGCGGGAAATCTGCGAGCAGGCGAAGGCGATCGCGGCCCAGGCGACGAAGGTGCCCGCCTCGCACCTGCTGATCAGCGCGACGCATTCGCACACCTGCGCGACGATGGCGGCGGTTTTCCAGAGCGACCCCGATCCGGATTATGTGGCGGCAGTCCCCGCCCGCATCGCGCAAAGCCTGATCCAGGCGCATGCGAATCTCGAGCCGGCGGAGATCGCGTGGAACAGCGATCAGGATCCGACGCAGGTGTTCAACCGCCGCTGGTTCGTGAAAAGCGGGGAGTCGTACGAGAACCCGTTCGACGGCACCGCCGACCGCGCGTGGATGAACCCCGGCGCGAAGAACGCGAAGGTGACGCAACCCGCCGGGCCCGTCGATCCCGAGGTGGCGATTCTCGCCGTGCGCGCCAAGGCCGATCGCCGGCCCATCGCGGTGCTGGCGAACTACAGCCTGCACTACGTCGGCGGGTTGCCGGCGATTTCCGCGGATTACTACGGCGCCTTCGCGCGCGAAATCGGCGAGCGACTCGGCGCCGGCGATCCGCGCTACACCGGCAAGCCGGCCTTCGTCGGCATCATGAGCAACGGCACCAGCGGCAACATCAACAACGTGAACTACGCCGCGCCCGCCGCGATCCCGCGGCGCGCGCCCGGCGAGCAAATCAAGGTGGTGACGAAGAGCGTGGGCGATGCCGCGATGCGCGCCTGGGAAAAGTTGCAGTGGCACTCGTCCGCGCCGCTCGCGACCGCGGAACGCGACATCAAGCTCCGCGTGCGCAAGGCGACGCCCGCCGAGCTCGAGCGCGCGCGCAAACTCGTCGAGACCACGCCGCGCGACAAGGACGGCCAGTTCTCCGACCGCAAGGCACTCTACGCCCGCGAGGCGCTGCTGCTCGACCAGTACCCGGACGAAGTCCCGGTCAAACTGCAGGCCCATCGGATCGGCGGGCTGACGATCGCGGCGATTCCGTGCGAAGTCTTCGTGGAAATCGGCCTCGATCTGAAAGCCACCAAGTCGCTCGCACAGCATTTCACGATCTCGCTCGCGAATGGCTACAATGGCTACCTGCCCACGCCCGAGCATCACCAGCTCGGTGGCTACGAGACCTGGCGCGCGCGCAGCACCTATCTCGAAGTCGACGCCTCGACGAAGATCGTGAACGAGTTGAAGCCGATGCTGACGAAAGTGGCGAAAGAGTAATCAGCAATCGGTGTAGCCCTGCGCGTGAGCGCAAGGAACGTTGGGGCGAGGACGAGACGGAGCTCGTCCCTCCAGGCTCATGGTTCGTTCGTGGGGCCGGCCGCGATTGCAACTTTCGGTTCGTGGTTCGTTCCTGGAGGGCCGGTCTCCGTGCCGGCCGCAATCGGCGAACGACAACAGGTCGCAGCCCTGCGATAAGCGCAGGGACTGCAGCTTGGCCAATCGCGTTTGTCACGTATTACGTGACAAACTCCAAGCACGGCGGGCGATCGGTTTGTCATCTATTAGATGACAAACCTGCCCTGCACCACCGGCCACGCTTCGCCGCGCGGACTCGGCGACAAGCCTGTAGGGCGGGGTCTCCCGACCCCGCCGAATTCGGTTCGTCACAGCGGCGGAGTCGGGAGACTCCGCCCTACAAAAATTGTGCTGGCACCGACAAATGATTACGACTCACCGCCCGCCGCACCGTCGCCACAGCTCCGCCATCGCAAACAGCGGGTTGTGCCCGAGGTAATCGCGGCACGGCTGGTTGCGCGCCGGTTTCCGTTTCAGCGTCTCGGGTTCGCCGCCGAGCGGATGATAGAATTCCCAGACCGTGCCGGTCCGCTCGAACTGTTTCGCGGTATCGTCGAGCGCCGCCTCGATCAACCGGCGCGCCGCCTCCTTACGGCCGTAGCGCACACAGCCGCGCGCGGCCCAGTACGTCATGCAGTTCCACGCCGGCCCGCGCCACATCCGCAGCTCGAACTGCGGGTCGCTGAGCGCGACCGTTGCGATCGGATGCGGTGCGAAAAACTCCCGCGGATTCAGCAGGTGTTCTTCAATCACCCGCTTCGCCTGCGCTTCCGTGGCCGCGCCCACCACGACCGGCCACATGCCCTCGAACGCGAGGTGCCGCGCGCCCGGTGAGTCCATGAGCCATGCATCGTAGAAGAACCCGGATTTTTCGTCCCACAGTCGCTGCTGGATGAACGAGCGCAACGCCGCGGCCCTGGCGCCCCACGCCGCCGCCGGCCGCCGCAGCCGTTCGCTCCAGCGCGCCGCGTGCTCGTAGAGCAGATACAGGTGCGCGCAGGCGTCGACCGCCGCGGCCCGCGTCGCCGGCCGCTCGTCGTATCGAATGCCCTCGTCCATCCCGCTCTCCCACGTGTTCTCCTTCTGATCGAGATAGTAGAAGCCGCCGCCCACGACGGCGCGTTTCGCCTCGAACCAACCGATTTGTTTTTCCAGCGCCGCGAGGCATTCACCGAGAAATGCGGTATCGCCGCTGACCTCGACGTAAGCATCGGCCGATACGACCCAGAGGGGCGGAAAGCCCTTGAAGTTCTTCCACGACGGCTTGCCCGCCGCATTGAACTGAATGATGCCGGGGATCAGCCCGTCTTCCTGCTGCCCGGCGATTTCGTTGCGAAGCTGGTTCCGCGCGTGCTCCGGCGCCGCGCGAACCACGTCGAGCCGGATGTGCGTGAGGTCGATGTGGCCGAACACCATCCCGCCCTGATAGCCGGGCCCGATCGATTCGAACGGATATTTGAAATGAGCGATCGGCGGAAACACGCTGCGGCCGTGCAGCTCGGCGAGGAACCGCAGCATCGGCCGCCATGCCGGCTGCACGGGCAATTCCGCCTCACGCAGCAGCGCATCGCGCAGCGGCGCCCCGAGCTTCGGATCGCCTTCGGCCGCTCGACAACCGATGGCGCCGACCAAGATCGCCGCAGCAAATACCCCCGGCCGGCGCAAGCCGCCGAATTCGCGGCGGCACACACCCCGCCCTCCGGGCACCCCTCTTGCTAGAGGGGATTTCAGATACGTCGTTCGTTCTTGGATCTCCTCTAACAAGAGGGGTGGCGCAACGCGCCGGGGTGTGTCTGCTCTCATTCGTAGCTCCATTTTCGCACCCAAGGATCCTTCGTCGCCGCCTGAAACGCTTTCAGTTTTTCGATCAACTGCGCCTTCACCGATTGCTGCGCCGGATGGTCCGCGAGATTATCGATCTCGTCGGGATCGCGCTCGAGATCGTAGAGTTCGTATTCGGGCCGATGGAGAAACTGCGCGATCGAGCGCCGCCCCAGTTTTCCACCGGTTTCGCCGACGCTGATCCACGTCGGCGATTTGATCAGGTCGAGCGCCGAGGGAAACGTCAGCTCGTGCGCGACATTGTGAATGAGTTTGTACCGCCGCGTGCGCACGACGCGCATCGGGTAGTACATCGTGATTTCGTGAAACGTGTGCGATGCGTACACTTCGTCGCGGCCGCGCAGCTCGCCGCCATCGAGGCCCGCGGCAAACGAGCGTCCATCGAAGGCCGCCGGTTCACGGAGCGCGCCCGCCACGTCGAGCATCGTCGGCGTGAGATCGGCCCAGCTGACCATCGCGTTCTGGACGGCGCCGGCGTGCTGGCGGCCGGGCGCACGGACGATGCACGGCAGTTTCATCCCCGCATCGTAGAGCGTCGTCTTCGCACCGGGAAAAGCCATGCCGTTGTCGGAAACATAAACGATCAACGTCGTTTCGTATTTCCCCGCGGCCTTGAGAATCTCGATCAACCGGCCCACGCCCTGATCGAGCCGCGAAACCGCCTGGTAATATTCCGCGAGCTCGGCGCGGCACGCGGCGTTGTCGGGCAGAAAGGGCGGCACCCGGACGTCCTCGGGCCGATAAACGATGGGCTTGACGCCGGGATAACCCGCCGCGCGGTTTCCGAACGGGTTCGGCTTCGGCCACGTGTCGAACGTAGGCTTGCCGTCGGGGAGCACGGCGTTGCCGCGATGCGGATCGTCGCTCGCAAAATAGAGGAAGAACGGCCGGGCGTCCTTCGCCTCGATCACGCTGCGCGCCTGGTTCGCCATCTCGACCGGGCTGCGGCCAATCGTCGCCGGGTCGTTCGCCTGGCCGCCCGAGAGCACGGTCTGGAAAGCGTAGACCGGCTCCGGGCCGACGTGGAACTTGCCGATCCGCGCCGTCCGATAGCCGGCTGCCGCGAGCAGCCCGGGCAGGCTCTTGATGTGATCGAACGACTGGAAGTGGTGGTCGTCATGCTGCAGCCCATACATGCCGTTCCGGTGATTGTGCAGCCCGGTCAGGATCACCGAGCGCGACGGACTGCAGCTCGCCGTCGTGCAGAACGCCGACGTGAACCGCGAGCCGTCCGCCGCGAGCGCATCGAGATGCGGCGTCTTGATCACCGGATTGCCATAGCAGCCGAGCGCATCCGTGCCGTGGTCATCGGCGACGATCAGGACGAGGTTGGGACGCGTCGGCGCCGCAGCCAAGACGTGCGCGCAGAGCGCCAACGCGATCAGCGGGAGTTTGTACATGACGACGGCCACCGGCTTGTGTCCTGTGGGCGCGATGCCCCCACCGCGCGGCCTGCCGCCTGCGATCGCACTGGATCGCGGGGTGAGGGCACGCCGCCCACACGACGTAGCGCGCAACCGACATCGAGTCATGGCGTGCAACCTCGCAGCGTCAGTCGGGTCCATGACTCACGGATACAGCTCCGGCGCCCGCCTGGTCTCCTTCGACAGTTTCCAGCTCATCGACTCGACCCATGCCTCGTGATTCAGGTTGGCGAACCAGCGTCGCTCGTTCGCGCGGCGGAAGCGCAGCAACTCCGCCAGTGCGCGCTGCCCGCGCTCGGTCGTGGCGGCGGGATCGGCCAGCGTGAGCTGCGCCGCCACCCGCGACGCCAGCTTCGCGTGCTCGAGCCCGATGCGAAGGAAGTCGACCCGCGCCGCGGCGTCGGCATCGGCTTTCGCCGCGACGGCCGCCTGCGCGAGGAGTTTTTCGCCCGCCGCGAAACATTGCTCCGGATACACGGTGTGCGCGGCCTTGGCCCAGCTCCGCCAGCGCGACGCCTCCAGTTTTTCGAACGCCTCCGCGATCAGCGGCCGGTTGCTCATCGTGTAGCGCTCCCACTGATCGAAGTATGACTTCACCGTCGCCGCCGCGGGCCCGAAGCCGGCGTAGTACTCCGCCAACAGCGCCTCCACGTCCGTTTCCGGCCGGTTGTGCAGCCGCATCAGCAGATACAAGTTCGGCCCCTGGGTGCCCCACTGCCCCGTCAGCGAATCGAAGTCCGTCGCCACCATGCCGTGCCGCACCTCGTTCTGGAAGTCGTCCGCGAACTGGTGCGCGAAGATGAAGGGCATGCAGTAGCCGTCGAGGAAGTAGTTCGTGCGCGAGAACAGCCGCGCGCCCGTGTCGCCCCACCCGCTCCACTGGCGCTTGAACCAGGCATGTTCGTCGTCCGCGCGCGGATACCAGCCGCCCGACGGACAAAAGCCGAGCAGGACGTTGGAATTCAGCTGCACGCCGCTGGTCGGCGCCTGGAAATAGTTGAAGTAGACGTAGCCGATCACGACCGCGTTCGGATTTTCCCGGGCGGCGCGCTGCTGGACGCCGAGCAGGAACTTCGCGTAGCGGTCCGAAACGAACTTCGTTCCCGCCACCTTGGATTTCGCGGAGTAGAATTTCAGCATGTCCGGCGGCGGCGGCCCATCGAGCGCCTGGCACTGCTCGCATTGGCAGAGCCCGACGATGTCGTTTTCGACCGCGTTGATGTAGGTGCGGCCCTTCGCCTCGGCGCCGCCCTTCGCCTGCCAGAGCCGCACGATCTCTTGCTGCAGTTCCAGATTCGACACGCACATCGAGAAGCGGGCGCCGGACTTCACCGGTCCGCGTTTGCCGTTCACGAGCTGGAACCACTCGGGGTGCGCCGTCCCGTATTTCGTCCACCAGTCGGCGAAGGCGTGGCCGTAACTCATCTTTTCGCTGCGACCCATGCGGTGCCGCCGGAGGAATATCGTCTGGTCGCGGGCGTACTCCTCCGCCGCCTTCGGCGTGAAACCCAGCGCCGGATTCTCGCTGCTGAAGCTCAAGCCCGACCGCAGATGCCGCTGGAAGAAGCGCGGGGCGATGGTCGCTTCGGCGGCGTGCGCCACGACGGTGCGCGTCCGCGGCACGAACGTGCCCAGTTCCCCCGGCCACAGCCACCGCACGCCGAGTTCGCGCTCCAGCCACTCGTAGACGCCGAAGAGTGTCCCGGCCGAAGTATCGCGCTCGAGGGGATCGCCGGCTGAATCGTGCCCGACAATCAGGATCGCATCGGCCGTCGCGCGCAGCGCGAACGCCTCGCGCGCGAGCGAACTGACGGCGATCCCCGCCGTTTGTGCGGCCCGCGTCGCGCCAAGGTAAATCCTTGTGGGCGGGGTGCCCTCACCCCGCGAACCAAGTGCCGCTTCACTGACAATCACGAGCTTCACGCCCGTCGCTTTCTCGACGTGATAGACGAGTTCCTGCGCGGCGTAATTCACGACCGCGGTCGGCTGATCGGCGATCACTACGACGGCCGCTGGCCGCCCGTCGCGCACGATGGTCAAGTCGGCCGCAGAAACGATGCTCGTAAGTGCGAAGCCGCCCATGACGCGCAGCCATCGCAAGGTTTGAAGATTCGTAATCATGATAAAGGGTGGGCTGGGAATGGCGCTATACGGAAAAATTCAGAAGAGCGCCCGCGAATCACGCGAATCGAAGCGAATTTCAGAGCAGAGGAACAGGACATGGTTTGCGCGGCGCACTTTCACTTTTCAGTGGACCGAATTCTCTCGATGATCCCATTCGCGTTTATTCGCGTCCATTCGCGGGCTAATGCATTGATTGGCTCAGCGCCATTCGGGTAGGCCGGCCACGCGTCAGCGCGTCAGCGTGTCCATCAGCAGCCGGTGGACGGCGACGACGTTCATGTCGCTCGACACGACGATGGGCGGAGCGGACGAACTCGGGGCCGTGATGCCGCGCGCGTCGACGGTCCAGCCCTGGGCCACGGTCGTGAATAGCTCGGGAGCGAAAAGCCAGGCCAGCGGGCACACGTCAAACCCGACCGGACCCGGCTTGGTGTTCTGCTGGATCCGCCAAAGCCGGTGGAGTTCGACCAGCGCCCGGGCCAGCGGCGTGTCCGTCGCGCGCAGCCGGTTAATGTCCGGCAGCGGCACCAACAGCCGCCGCGTGACGTCGTCCGTCCCCGCGAACTTCAGCAGCCCGCTGCGGCACACGATCTCCGCCGCCGCAGGATCGTTGCCGATGTTCGTCTCCACCGACGCGCGAGTCGGCTCGCCGCCCATGCACGCGATGCCTTTCAGTCCCGCCGCCAGTTCCGGATGATCACGAATGAGAATGGCGGCGTTCGTCATCGGGCCGACAACGACCAGCCACACTTCGCCGCGATTCGCCTCGATCACCCGGCGAAACAACTCCTGGGCCTCCGCACACGCCGGTCCGGGCCGATCGGATTCGGGGCCGGCAAAGGGAAACTGATCGACGGGCTTGTCGCGCAGCACGGAGCCGTCGACGCGTTTCGGCGAGCCGGGTGCAAAGAGCACGTCCGTGCGACCGGTCACTTGGAGGAGCCGCGAAACGATCGCGGCCCGCTGGCCGACCTCGCCGCGCGACGTGGTGACCGCGCAGACCTTCAGCTCCGGACGGCCCAACGCGAACGCGAGCGCGATGGCGTCGTCGATGTCTGTGCCGATGTCGGTGTCGAAGATGACCTTGATCGGTGGCCGCGTGCTGTCGGCCACGATCGCCTTCCAGGCGGTCGTGATCGGCGGCAGGTCGATCGGCGGCCGCCGCGGTGCCAGCGTGGTCGCGATCGTCCGGTCGACGTCGGCTGCGTTCTCGACGTCATAGGGCTGTTTCGGCGGCAGACTTTCGGCGGCATGGGCGATTACCGCTGCCGCCAACCCGACGGCGATTTTCCACCACAGGGTCCTCGCTTGTAGCGACGAGCGCCAGCAAGTCGTCTTGCACGCTCTCGGCTCGCTGGTGCTCGCCGCTACACGAATGGCGCTGTTTCCTGAGAGTTGGCTCAAGGTGGAACGCGACGTCTCCCTCGACAGGCTCGGGACCTTGAGCTTGTAGAAACGGCGGGCGCGTTCTTGCTGCGGACGCAGCCAGACGGCGCCCGGAGGTCGCCGTCCACCAGGTAGCATGCCCATCCCTACGCACTGCGTGTCACGCCGCGGCCTCACAGATCAAACGTCGCCGTGAGGATGAATTGCCGCGGTTCGACGATGCGATAGGCGTTCGGCGTTCCGTCCGGAAACGCGCTGATCGGCTGCAGCCGGCCGCCTTCCTGCAGGTTCTTCACGTTGAGCTGCACGGTCAGCCCCACCTTGCCGGCGAAGATCTTCGTCCGGTACGCCGCGAACATGTCGACGTAGAGATGGCTCTTGTCGTAGCGCGGATTGTTCTTGTCCAGTTCGGTGATGATCGCGGGAAGTTGCTGCACGCCGTAGTAGCCAATGGCGCCCTTGTCCTCCCAGCGGAACGCGCCGCCGACGTTGACGTTCTTCAGCCAGCGCTGATCGGTGATCCCGCGAAGATAGTAATTGGAGGCAAGGTTCCAGCGGTATTTGCGGATCTGCGGTTTGCTCTTGCCGACGGTCTGCTGGACGATCTTGAGGCCGCCCGTGACATTCCCCGGCAGGTAGCGCTCGGCCGTCTGGCCGCCCGCGTAACTGCTGGTGAACCATGGCTGGCCGGTTTCCCGATCGATGATGCCGCTCCAGACCTTGCCGCGTTCGTCGAGATAATCGAGCAGGTCCTGCGCGATCGCGGCCTGGAACGTCTCGTTCTCGGTGACGTTGGCTTTGATCGTCCAGTAATTCGTCGGGTTGTAATTCAACTCGAACTCCTTGCCCTTGCTGAGCGCATCCTCGGGCTCGACGATCGGCAACCCGCCGAAGTTGATGCTCGTCTGCAGCGTCGAGACGAGCGCCGGATCCATCTTCATGGTTTGCGCGACCGCCGCGTCCAGCGCCGAACCGGAGAGCCCCTGCGTGGCCTGGATCCATTGGCGCGAACGGACGTCGAGCGAGAAGTTGCGCGCCGGCTGGCCGTCGTAGATGTCGACCTTCACCGCGCGCGTCGCGTACGTGGACGAGCTGCTGTTGCGGTCGTTGACCGTGCGGGTGGTGAACTGATTCGCGCGCAGGTTGAGCTTGCCGCTGAACAGGCTGAGCGTGAAGCCCCAGTCCTGGCCCTTGCCCTGGGGATTAGGCACGAACTTGCCGTGCAGATTGATCGCCGGATCCGCCGGAATGAAGCTGTCCGCCTTGTTGGCATGAGCGTAGAACCACGGCGTGATCTTGAACACGCCGCCGGCCGTCCGCGTGTAACCCTGGTTCGACTTGTAATCGCCGGCTGCCCACTGCTGGTCCCACTCGTAATCGTGCGTCCGGCCGTCGGGCAGCAGTCGCGCGTTCACGCCGGCCTTGCCGTAGACCTTGTCCTTGCGGAGCCCGAACGTGCCGATCAGCCGGTCCTGCCAGAGAAAACTCTGCACGACCACGCCTTGGGTCTTCTGGATCTTCAGCGAATTCTGCGCCCCCGCCGTGCCGTTGATCGTCGCGGCGAAGCCCACCTGCGTCGGCTCATGGTTGGCCTGGCCCGCGGCAAAATTGCCCCACGTGTACGGATACCGGCCGTCGAGCAGCCCGCCGTACGGCGCGTAGTCGAAGTTCGAGCCCTGGTTGTCACCGACGTAATACAGCCGGTAGCTGCGCGAGCCAGTGGGCGACGGTGCGTCCTGCGGCAGCGTGTCGCCGGCCAGCAGGGAGCTGTTGGCCCGCGGCTTGTCGGCCGCGAGCCAGGGGTGATCGTCCAGCATGGCGAGCTGGTAGTAGAATGATCGCGACGCGTTGTGCTTGTACTCGCCGTATCCGCTGAACTGATGCTTGCCCAGCCACCGGCGCCAGCCGAGCTCCTGGGTCAAATCGAGCTTGTAGGCCAGCTGGGCGCGATAGGTGTCGTTGAGCAGCGGCGTCTCGGTGACGGCCACCTCGGTCATGCCGATGTACGGCCGCAGGAAGAACGGATTGGGCGGGCCGTCGAGCCGCTGGCGGTTCACGGCGCCGTAGGGGGAGGTCGAGCCGCCGGCCCCCCCCGGCG
>Ga0080064_1006389_pt1 | contig 12791 bp, 10 predicted proteins | sample Subgrocontami54m_FD_69260 | JGI IMG/M metagenome (GOLD analysis project Ga0080064, IMG submission 69260) | Subsurface groundwater microbial communities from S. Glens Falls, New York, USA - GMW46 contaminated, 5.4 m (SPADES assembly) (version 2) ...
CGACCGTCGCCGTGAATACCGCGATCGAGATCGCCAGGACGTCGAAGCGTCCGACGCTCATCATCGACCTGAATCAGTTCCTCGGCGAGGTGGCGCTGTTCCTCGGCGTCCGCCCGAGGTTCACGCTCGTGGATGCACTCGACAACCTGCAGCGCGTGGACGCTGATTTCCTCAGGGAGCTGGTGACGCGCCATCCGTCGGGCCTCGACATCCTGGCCGGGGCCGAGCAGATCGATCGCCCCGGCCCGCACGACGGCCCCGCCCTCGAACAGCTGCTTCGCCTCCTCCAGCGCACCTACGACTTCATCGTCATCGACGCGGGGACGATCACGAACGCCTGTACCGAGGTGGCGGTGTATGCCGCCGATGCCGTCTATGTCGTGGCGAACCCGGATGTGCCGTCGATCCGGAACACCAAGCGGCTCGCGGAGCGTCTGCACCAGCTGGGAGCGGGAAAGGATCGCGTGCACGTGCTGCTCAACCGGACATCGGACCAGCACCTGATCGCGCCCAAACAGATCGAATCCACGCTCGGGCACCCTGTTCACCAGACGTTCTCGAGCGACTACCACACCGTGTCGGCGGCGCTGAACTCGGGCGTGCCGCTGACGCTGAGCGATCACTCGGAGCTGGCAGGGCAGTTCAGCGGCTTCACGCGCACGATTCTAGGCTTCCCGCCGGAAACCGCCGCGCCCTCCACCCGCCGGTTCGCCGGCCAGTTCCTGGGGCTTTTCTGATGTCGTTTTACTTACGGGCCGCGGAGGCGCTGAGGCGCAGAGTAGATATGGCTTTGTTTCCTCCGCGTCTCTGCGTCTCTGCGGCTACGTGGACGCGAGAATTGCTGTGGTTGGTGACTCGTGGCTAGTACCTACGCCCCGCCCGTCACCACGAAGGACCCACGCCGCGCGCAGTACCTCGAGGTGCGCGGAGCCATCCATCGCAAGCTGCTGACGCGTCTCAACCTCGAAAAGCTTGCCACGTCCGAGCGCAGCAGCGTGGAGACCGAGATTCGCGCGCTGGTATCGACCCTCATCACCGAAGCGGGCATTCCGCTGGCGCTCACCGAGCGCGAAGCGCTGATGGGCGACGTGCTCGACGAGGTGTTCGGATTCGGACCGCTCGAACCGCTCCTTCGGGACCCCGGCATCAGCGACATCCTCGTGAACACGTTCGACCATGTGTTCGTCGAGCGGGATGGACGACTGGAACGGGTGCCCGCGGCGTTCGAGGACGACCAGCACCTGCTGCGCGTCATCGACCGCATCGTCAGCCGCGTCGGGCGGCGGATCGACGACAGCACGCCGATGGTGGACGCGCGGCTGCCCGACGGCTCCCGCGTCAACGCCATCATCCCGCCGCTTGCCGTCGACGGCCCGCTGCTGTCGATCCGGCGTTTTCCTGCCGAACGGCTGAAGGGCGACGACCTCGTGCGGTTCGGCGCGCTGACGCCGAAGATGCTGGAGTTCCTCCGGCACTGCGTGAGCTGCCGCTTGAACTGCCTGATCAGCGGCGGTACCGGTGCAGGCAAGACGACGCTCCTGAACGTGCTCTCCTCCTTCATCGACGGCCGCGAGCGCATCGTGACCATCGAGGACGCCGCCGAGCTCCAGCTCCACCAGGAGCACGTGGTGCGCCTCGAGACGCGCCCGCCAAACGTCGAGGGCAAAGGCGCCGTCCGGCAGCGGCAACTCGTCATCAACGCCCTCCGCATGCGCCCCGATCGCATTGTCGTCGGCGAGGTTCGCGGCGAAGAGGCGCTCGACATGCTCCAGGCGATGAACACCGGCCATGACGGCTCGCTGACCACGGTGCACGCGAACTCACCGCGCGACGCGCTGTCGCGCATCGAGACGATGCTGGCGATGGCCAACGTGAACCTGCCGGACAAGGCGATGCGACAGCAGATTGCCTCGGCGGTGCAAATCGTCGTGCAGCAGGCGCGGATGAGCGACGGCGCCCGCAAGGTGACCAGCATCTCGGAGATCACCGGGATGGAAGGCGACATCATCACGATGCAGGAGATCTTCCGGTTCGACAAGGTGGGTCTTGGACGCGAAGGGCGCGTCCTCGGCCGCTTCGTCGCCACCGGGGTCCGTCCCAAAGTGTGCGAGCGGCTGCGCACGGCCGGCGTGCAGCTCCCGCCCGACATGTTCGAAGGCGTCGTGGAGGTACGGTGATGATGACTCCCGAGCTGTTGGCAGTCCTCGTCTTTCTGGGCGGCACCACCGGCATTGTCGGGAGCTATGCCATCTGGGCGCGCCGCGGCCAGGTGGAGCTGCGACGCACGGTCGAGGATCGCCTGGAAGAGGTGGGGACACTCTCGGTTCGATCGACCGACGACGCCAGCTCGCTGATCCGGAAGCACAAGGCCGGCCCCTTTCCGGCCGTGGACAGAGCGGTCCGGAAGGCGCTGACGGGCTCGTCGGTCGAACGCTGGCTCGAACAGACGGGGGTGAAGCTCACCCTCAGCGGCGTGGCGCTGCTGTCGCTCGGATCGGGGCTGCTGGTGGCCGCCTGCGGCACGCTGGTGAGTCACCGGACGTGGGTGGGCGCGATGGGGTTCGTCCTCGGGGCGGCGGTGCCGTTCGTCATCCTGTCGCGACGGCGCCGCTCGCGCTTCAATCGCTTCGAGGAACACTTCCCCGAGGCGCTCGATCTCATCTCACGCGCGGTACGCGCCGGCCACGCCTTCACCGCAGGGCTAAAAATGGTGGCCGACGAGATGCGCGAGCCGGTCGGGCCCGAGTTCCGCAAGGCGTTCGACGAGCAGAACTACGGGCTCCCGATCAAGGAATCACTGAACAACCTTGCCGACCGCATACCACTGCTCGACGTGCGGTTCTTCGCCACCGCGGTGCTGATTCAGCGCGAGACCGGCGGCAACCTCGCGGAGATTCTCGACAACCTGGCCGCCGTCGTGCGGGAGCGCTTCAAGATCCGGCGGCAGGTGCGAACGCACACGGCGCACGGCCGCTTCACGGGCTACGTCCTGCTGGGCATCCCGGCGTTTCTGGCCGTGGCGCTGTCGGTCATCAACCCGGAGCACATGGAGATGCTCTTCGGCGATCGGTTCGGCCAGATGATGATCATGGGCGCCATCGTGATGCAGATCGTCGGCTGGATCTGGATCAAGCAGGTTGTGAAGATCGAGGTGTAGACGGGGGATCGGGGATTCGGGATTCGGGATTGGGGATTCCGAGTTGGAGTTTGGGATTTGGGATTTCGTTGGGCTTTGGGCTTTGGGCTTTGACATGTTGACACTCTTGCCAGTCCTGGCATTTTTCTTCGGCTCCTTGCTCGTGGCCGCCGGGGCCTATCTGCTTCGCGCGAGGCCGTCGGCGGCGATCGACCGTCGGCTGCGCGAGATCGGCGGGCCGGCCGAGCCGCCCGTGGACGACAACCAGCGGCGTCAGATCGCGGCGTTTCTGAGCCGGATGGGCGCACGGACCCCGCAGTCGCCAGGCGAGCTCGGCAAGCTCCAGCTCCGGATGGTGCAGGCGGGCTATCGACGGCCCGATGCGCTCGCGCTCTTCCTTGGCATTCGCATGGCGGCGGGGCTCGGCCTGTTTGCCCTGCTGGCGACGCCAGTCCTCATGCGTCCCAACATCGGGCTTGCGCTCGGCGCGCTGGGCCTTGGGTATGTGCTCCCGGGTGTAGTCCTCGCGCGCAAGGCAAAGGCACGCCAGCATCGGATTCAGCTCTCACTGGCCGACGCGCTCGACCTGCTGGTCGTGAGCGTCGAGTCGGGACTTGGGCTCGACCAGGCACTGTCGCGCGTTGGCGACGAGCTGGCGTTCGCGTATCCGGATCTCTCCGCGGAGCTCCGCCTGGTGAACCTCGAGCTGCTCGCGGGCAAGGCGCGCTCCGAGGCGCTGCGCAACCTCGCCGATCGGACGGGCGTGGAGGACTTGAGCGCTCTTGTCGCCATGCTGGTTCAAACCGACAAGTTCGGCACCAGCGTGGCCGCGTCGCTGCGCCTCTTCTCGGAGACCCTCCGCACGAAGCGCCGGCAGCGAGCCGAGGAAGCGGCGGCCAAGACCGGGGTGAAGATGGTGTTTCCGCTGGTGATTTGCATCTTCCCCGCCATCTGGGTGGTGACCATCGGCCCGGCCGCCATCAGCTTCATCCGAGTACTCGGGCCGATTACCAGTAAGTAGCGAACCATGTCCCTCATCGCACGAAACATCGACAGCGGCACCATCATCGCGGACCGACTCGTGATCGCCAGCGGGCGTGTTGACCGCGCCGTCGGCCTGCTGACGCGCGACCATCTCGATCCGGGCGAAGGCCTCCTGATCGTGCCGTGCCGCGGCATCCACACGTGGGGTATGCGGTTCGCCATTGACCTCGTGGCGCTGGACCAGTCGGGAGTGGTGGTCGATGCCGTCGCGGCGCTCCGCCCCTGGCGCATCCGGCTGCCGAAGCGCGGTGCCGTCAGCGTGCTCGAGCTGCCCGCGGGTTCCCTGGAGCGGTCGCAGACGCAGCGCGGACATCGCATCGCCATCGAGCCTCGTCCCGTGGAGCGCCCGGCATGAGCGCCATCGCAGACATCGAGATCCCGGTCGATCAGCTCCTCGCCCCTCAGGCGCCGCGCACGCTCGAAGAAACGGGCCTGTCGGCAGATGCCGTGTCGTCGCTGCTGATGAAGTCGCTGTATGGAGGCGAAGCGTCGGGCGCGGATTTGAGCTGCGGTCTCGGTCTGCCCTACGCGATTCTCGAGCCGCTCATCGAGCGTGCGCGCGTGGAGCAGCTGGTCGAGGTCAAGCGAGGGCTCGGGACCGGAACCGCAGGCTATCGCTACGCCCTGACCGACGGAGGCCGCGATCGCGCCAGGAGGTATCTCGACGCGTGCGGCTACGTCGGCGCCGCGCCGGTGCCACTCGATCAATACACGGTGTTCATGGCGGCAACCTCATCGCACCAGCCGCACATCACCGAGGAGCGCGTCGCCGCTGGCTTCTCGCATCTGATCGTCCAGCCGGAGATGTTCGCTCAGCTCGGACCGGCCATCAGTGCGCGCCGCGCGCTGTTCCTGTACGGCCCGCCAGGTAACGGCAAGAGCGTGATGGGTGAAGGCATCGGCCGCGTGCTTGGCGGCGATGTCTACGTCCCGCACGCCATCGATGTCGACGGGCAGATCATCACGATGTTCGATCCGGTGACGCATCAGGGGCGGGAGCGAGAGGATGACGACAGTCTGATTCGATCGGAAGAAGCGATCGACGCGCGATGGCTGCGCATTCGGCGGCCCGTGATCACCGTCGGCGGCGAGCTGACGCTCGACATGCTGGACCTCCGGTTCAACCAGCTGTCCGGCTACTACGAGGCGCCGCTGCAGCTCAAGGCCAACGCGGGCGTGCTCGTGATCGATGACTTCGGCCGCCAGCGTGTCGAAGCGCGAGAGCTCCTGAACCGGTGGGTGGTGCCTCTCGAAAGTCGAGTGGACTATCTCTCGCTGCACACCGGCCGGAAGTTTCAGGTGCCGTTCGACGTGATGATTGTCTTTTCCACCAACCTGGAGCCACGGTCGCTCGCCGACGAGGCATTTCTCCGGCGCATCCCGTACAAGATCCTGGCGAAGAATCCAACGCGGGCACAGTACTCCAGCATCTTCGAGATGAACTGCCGCCGGCACGGCGTGGACTTCGACCCCAGGCACGTGGACTATCTGCACGATCGCTACTACGCCGCGCGCGGCCTGCCGATGCGGGCCTGCCACCCGCGAGATCTGATCGACCAGATCGTGACCCTCTGCCGGTATCGCCGCTCCCCGCTCGCGATCACCGCCGATCTGCTCGACACCGTGTGCGAAAGCTACTTCCTCAACGACGCGCAGGGCTAGCGCGCGTCGTAGGTGCTGCGGACGGGCGAATACTGATTTCTGCGTCAGACGGCCGGCGCATCGTGCGGCCGTTCGCGGATGTGCGCACACCCAGCGGCCAGCCATGCCGGCCGGCGGACATCGCTCATGACGTTCTGCAGCCCGACGGGCGATGGCGGATCGAGCCGGTGCGGCTGCAGCGCCAGTTCCCACCAGCCGACGTCGTGCCAGGCCCCACACTTGTACCCGACCTCGCGATACACGCCGAGCGGCCTGAAGCCGACCGACTCGTGCAGCGCGACGCTCGCGGCATTGGGCAGCGTGATGCCGGCATACGCATTGACGTATCCCTGCGCCGTCAGAATCTGAAACAGCGACGTGTACAGTCCGCGGCCGACGCCCCGGCGGCGAAAGGCGTCGTGGACGTAGACGGCTGTGTCGACGGACCAGCGATAGGCCGCGCGGACGCGATGCGTCGTCGCATACGCATACCCGGCCACGATGCCGCGTTCTTCGCAGACCAGCCACGGGTGAAAGCGGAGCGTCTCCGTGATTCGCGTTCCCATATCCGCTTCGGACGGAACGTCCAGCTCGAACGAAATCACCGACGATTCGATGGCCGGACGGTAAATCTCCCGGATGGCACCCGCATCGTCGGGAACCGCCAGCCGAATATGAGGCAGCGTGGTCGACCCGACCATTTCTGCTACTCGCGGCCGCCGGGGTGCGGCGGCGAGAGCGCCGCGGCGTGCTCTTCGGGGCGCTGCCCCGTTGGGTGTTGGTTGTACGCGCTCGACGCTCCGCGGGGAATGCTCAATGACGTCCATTCGACGCCGCGAATAGCCTTCGCGACGTAGACAATCTGCCCCACGTGGTAGCTCGTGTGCGCCAGCGAGCGGTGAAGCGCCTCATGCACGAGGATCTGCTGCCCGCGAATGGCGACCTGGTGTCCGAGGTGGCCGTCGTTCAACTCCGCCAGCGCACCAAGCAGCACGCTCCAGCCCTGTTCCCACTTCGCGAGGAGCTCCGCGCCGGTCACCGAGCGCGGGTCGAACTCCTCTTCGCGGTTCCGCCACGGCTTCTCGCCATCGGAGGTCAGGAAGTCTGTGAACCTGGACTGCAGGTTGCCGGAGATGTGCCAGCAGATGGTGGCAATGGAGTTTCCGCCGTTCGGCGCCGGTCGGGAGAGCTCGTCGTCGGAGGCCTGCCGCATCGCGGCCTCGCCGAGCGCCTTGTAGCGGAGATATTCGGCGCGGATGGACTCGATGAGCGTCCTCATGTTTTCGACCATTCAGCGTTGAATCAGAGCCTGGAAATACTCATTAACCACAAAGGACACGAAGAACACGAACCCGAAATCCGACTCTAGTCACCCACAGCCCGCATCATCAGGTAATGCGGCCCGGTGCCGGGGATCTCGAAGGGCTCGTCGACAACGTCGAAGCCGAGGGTGCGGTAGAAGCCGGCGGCGCTGACACGGCCGTTGCACCAGAGCAGCGTTCCGCCACCGCTGAGCACGTGATCGAGACACCGTTCCAGCAGCGCGCGCCCGTATCCCCGCCCCTGCAGCTCCGGACGCACCGCCATGCCACGGAGCCTCCAGGCGCGCTGATCGGCATCATCCGGCATCGGCTCCCGGCAGACGCTCGCTATCCCAGAGAGGATTCCGTCGACGAACAGCCCTGCGTGCAGCGTGTCAGCGTCATCGTCCCCGTGGTACACGAGCTCCTCGGGAGTTTCAAACGGCCGCAGGAGCACGCTCCTCAGCACGCGCACCTCCTGCGCAGTAATTGGGCGAATGTCCGTCGCCATCCTGATCGAAGGTGGACCAGCCCTTTTAGGGCTGCTCTCCGGCAGCGCTAAAGCGCTGCGCCACCGCTTTGAAGTCCGTTACTCCTCGCTCCTCTTCGGCCTCTGGTTGGCCGCGAGAATGCGCTTCCGTAGCCGGATGCTCTTCGGCGTGATTTCGACCAGCTCATCGTCGTTGATGAACTCGATCGACTGCTCGAGGCTCAGTTTCCGCGGCGGAATCAGGCGAATGGCTTCATCGGCGCTCGAGGCGCGCATGTTCGTCTGCTTCTTTTCCTTCGTGACGTTGACGTCCATGTCGCTCTGGCGGGCATTTTCTCCGATGATCATGCCCTCGTACACCTGCGACACCGGGTCGATGAAGATCTCGCCCCGTTCCTGCAGGTTGTAGATCGCGTAGGCCGTGGCCACGCCCGTGCGGTCGGCCACGAGCGCGCCGGCCGCGCGCGAGGCAATCACCCCGTGCCAGGGCTCCCAACCTGCGAACAGATGATTCATGATCCCGGTGCCCCTCGTGTCGGTCAGGAACTGCGAACGGAATCCGATGAGCCCGCGGGCAGGAATTCTAAACTCGAGGCGCACACGGCCGCTACCGTGATTCACCATCTTGCTCAGCACGCCGCGCCGCGTCCCGGCCTGCGCAATCACGACACCCTGGAACTCCTCGGGCACGTCGATGATCAAGTCCTCGACGGGTTCCACCCTCTTGCCGTTCACCTCTTTGGTCACGATATCCGGACGGGAGACCTGCACCTCGAACCCCTCCCGCCGCATCATCTCGATCAGGATAGAGAGCTGCAGCTCGCCCCGTCCGACAACCTTGATCTGCTCCGGCGAGTCAGTGTCCTCGACGCGAATCGAGGGGTTGCCGAGCAGCTCCTTCTCGAGGCGCTCGCGCAGGTTTCGCGACGTCACGTACTGCCCTTCCCTGCCCGCCATCGGCGAGGTGTTGATGCCAAAGATCATCGACACAGTCGGCTCATCGATCGCGATGGGTGGAATCGCCACACGCTGTTCGGGATCCGAGATCGTCTCGCCGATGGTGATGTCCGCGATGCCCGCGAGGCAGATGACGTCGCCGGCGGCCGCCTGCTCGATTTCCACGCGCTTCAGCCCGTCGAAGGCATAGAGCTTCGTGACCTTGGTCTCCTGGGCGGTGCCGTCCAGCTTCAGCACGGCCACGGGATCGCCCAGGCGCACCGTGCCGTTGAAGATGCGGCCGATCGCGATGCGGCCGAGGTAATCGCTCGAATCCAGGTTCGCGACGAGCATCTGCAGCGGCGCCGCGGGATTCCCACGCGGCGGCGGCACGTGCTCGACGATGGCGTCGAACATCGGCTGCAGACTGGTCCCCGCCACGGCCGGGTCCAGGGAAGACGTGCCCTCGCGCGCGTTCGTGTACAGCACGGGAAACTCGATCTGGTCCTCCGTCGCGTCGAGGTCGATGAACAGATCGTAGACCTCGTTCAGCACTTCCTTCGCCCGCGCATCCGGCCGGTCGATCTTGTTCAGTACGACGATTGGCGGCAGCCCGCGCTCCAGCGCCTTGCGCAGCACGAACCGGGTCTGCGGCAGGGGGCCCTCCGAGGCATCGACGAGCAGGATGACGCCGTCGACCATCGAGAGCGTCCGCTCCACTTCCCCGCCGAAATCCGCGTGGCCGGGCGTGTCGACGATGTTGATCAGGAGATCGCGATAGTGGACCGCGGTGTTCTTGGCGAGAATCGTGATGCCTCGCTCGCGCTCGAGATCGGTGTTGTCCATCACGCGCTCGGTCATCTGCTGGTTGGCGCGGAACACCCCGCTCTGCTGGAGCATCGCATCGACGAGCGTGGTCTTGCCATGATCGACGTGCGCGATGATCGCGACGTTGCGGCGGAGAGGGTTGGCGATCTGTCGCGACTTCTGGTTCATGGACATCTCATCAGTATGACACGCGGCCTGTGCTTTGACGGCCCGAGCTCATCCGTACACGGTTGGAGCTCTTCAATACGTCACTTCACCGTTGCTTGCATGCGTTTGACTCCCTACCATCGAACCAGTGACCCCTTCGGTACTTGTGGTCGATGACGACGCCGCGCTGCTGGATCTGCTGACGTCGCTCGTGCGGTCGTTGGGATATCTGGCGTTCCCCGCGACGAGCGCCGAGCATGCCCTCGAGGTTATCGCTCGGCAGCCGGTCGACGTGGCGCTGTGCGACATCAACCTTCCCGGACACGACGGCCTCTGGCTCGCCAGGCAGATCCGCGATGATCATCCGCACACAGCCATCATCATGGCGACCGGCGGCCGCGACATTGCGCCCGCCGTCGACAGCCTGCGCAACGACGTCGTCGATTACCTGTTGAAGCCGTTCGACACCGTCAGGCTCAAGGAAGCACTGAGCCTCGGCCTCGACTGGCACCGGGCGCTGCTCGCCAACGACGCGCTGCAGGATTCGCTCGAGCACCGACTGCGTAATCGGCGGGTCGAGGTCGCCGCGGCGGTCGCTGGCGCGCAGGCCGATGTGGAACGGGCACTCGAAGGGCTGCTCTCGATGCTCGAGCTGCACGAGCACGACGCTCGCGACCATGCCTGGCGCGTGGCGCGCCTCGCGGGTGCCCTGGCCGACGAGATTGGCGTAGACCGGACGGAGCTGACCGAGGTCGAGCGCGGCGCGCTCTTGCACGACATCGGCAAGATCGACATGCCGCAATCGATCCTCTACAAGCCGGCGCCGCTCGATGACGCCGAGTGGGAGATCATGCGGACGCACCCGAGAATCGGCTACGACCTGCTCAAGCGGATTCCCGCGCTCGCGGATTCGGCGGAGGTCGTGCTGGCCTCCCACGAAGCGTTCAATGGATCCGGGTACCCGCGCGGACTCGAAGGCGAGGACATTCCGCTCGCGTCGCGCATCCTCCACATCGCCGATTCGTACGATTCGATGACCAGGCCACACACGCAACGGCCGGCGATGATGCCCGCGCATGCTGTGGCGGAAATCGAGCGCTGCAGCGGCACGGAATACGATCCAATCGTTGTCGAAGCGCTTGGCGACGTGTTCATCCATCAGCTCGAGGATGCCGAAGCTGTTCAAGCTCACTGACGCTTAGAAGTTCATCGTGGGTGTGGCGTTCTTGAACGGTCCGCGGTCCCTGCACGGCTTTCGCGTGCCGTCGGGTGCCCGTGGCGATTCGCCCTATCAATGTCACGTGGTGCCCCGCGGTTTCGATATTCGCGGGCTCAAGGATCGGCTCCCGCATGCTTATCCGGAGCGCTGGCGGGACATGTAATCATGATCTCGCGTCTGAACATTCCCAGAGATGTAACGATGGCGCATCAGGATTGGAGCTTGGCGTGATGACAAGAGGTCGGTGCGTCGTAGCCTTCGACTGTGGATCCTGTTCGTGACGCAGCTTCCCGCTCAGCGCGACAACCCTTGGAACATGAAAGCCCCCTGGGTTCCCTGGGACACGCGAGGCACCGATCGGTTTCAGCCGCACCCCCGTTCAAGATTTTCGACGATGTGTATTGTGTCGGCATGCATGACGTCAGCGCCTACCTCATTCGCACCACGGGCGGGATGGGTGCTTCTCGACGCGACGTATCCCGAGACGGCGACCATCGTTCTCCACGCCGTTCGCAAGCTTGGGTTCAATCCCAGGGATATTTCGATACGTGTTCGTCAGCCATGCGCACGGGGATCACTCCGGAGGCGCCAGCAGGATCCAGGCGGAGACGGGCGCGCGGGTCGGCATGAGCGCGGAGGATTGGGATCTTCACGATGGACAGCAGATTACATCCGCAGCCTGGAACGACTGAGATCCTTGGGCCCCTTCGACGTGCTCCTGCCAAATCACCCGTTCATATACCAGCGGACTCTTTGCGCTTTCGCGATCTCCGACAAGCCGCTTTGAGGTCTGCGAAGGAGAAACGAAATGGTGACCAGCAAAGGCAGGTTCTGTCCGGTGCTGCTTCGCATCGGTTTCGCCATGTGCATGATCGCATCATTGACGGGCTTGAGCGCACGTCAGACCGACAGTGCCATTGCGATCGACGGCGATGACATTGGGGGTGTCGTTACTAGTTCGAAAGGACCGGAGGCCGGCGTCTGGGTCGTGGCGGAAACTTCAGAGCTGCCAACCAAATACATCAAAATCGTCGTGACCGACGACCGCGGTCGTTATGTGCTGCCCGACCTGCCCAAGGCCAATTATTCGGTGTGGGTGCGAGGATACGCTCTGGTCGATTCGCCAAAACTACAGACCGCGCCGGGCAGGAGGGTGAACCTGACGGCCGTCCTGGCGCCGTCGGCTAAGGCCGCGGCGGAGTACTATCCGTCGAATTACTGGTTCGCGCTGTTGCAGCCCCCGCCGAAGAGCGATTTCCCCGGAACCGGTGTCAAGGGCAACGGAATCCCTGAAGCCTTGAAGACGCAGGGCGCGTGGCTTGGCAGCGCCAAAATGACGCTCTCCTGCGTGCAGTGCCATCAGTTGGGGACAAAGGCTACTCGCGAGATTCCCTCCGCCTTCAAGCAGTTGAACCCCGTCGACGCATGGGACCAGCGCGTGCAGTCCGGCAACAGCGGCAATTTCATGAACAACCAACTGAACCCGCTCGGCCGTGCGCGCGCGCTGCAGGTATTCGCCGATTGGACCGATCGGATTGCAAAAGGCGCGTTGCCGGAGCAGCCACCGCGACCACAGGGTGTCGAGCGCAACGTGGTCGTGACGCAGTGGGAATGGTCGACGCCAAAGCATTACGTCCACGATGAGATCGCCACCGATCGCCGGAAGCCGACGATCAACGGCTACGGTCCAATCTACGGCGTTGGGGAACTTAGCGGCGACTGGCTCGATGTACTGGATCCCGTTAAGCACACCACACGTCAGATCCCCATACCCCCGCACGACCCGAATGCGCCGCCCGCGTGGAATACATCCATGGCTGTCCCATCTGCGTTCTGGGGCGATGAAATCCTCTGGGCCCCAAAGGCCGCTCCTCACAATCCGATGTTCGACGGGAAGGGACGCGTCTGGGTGACGGCTCGCGGCGGTTGCCGGATGTACGATCCAAAGACTGCCCAAATCACCCTGCTGCGAGGTTGCCCGGGAACCCACCACCTGCAGATCGACGACAACGAGGTCCTATGGTTCGATGCGGGTGGCGGTGCGGCCTA
>Ga0080064_1006392_pt1 | contig 12784 bp, 12 predicted proteins | sample Subgrocontami54m_FD_69260 | JGI IMG/M metagenome (GOLD analysis project Ga0080064, IMG submission 69260) | Subsurface groundwater microbial communities from S. Glens Falls, New York, USA - GMW46 contaminated, 5.4 m (SPADES assembly) (version 2) ...
CCGTGCAGGAGAAGCACCGGCTCGCCAGCTGGGGCGCCCACCGTCGTGTAGTGCAGGCGAAGCTCGGGCAACACTTCGCCGGTGTGAAAGCGGAAGTCGCGCACCACCCAATCGCCTTCCTTCGGCGTGGGGTAGTCGGTGGCTAAGCCCGGAATGGTGGCGAACGCGATGGCCAGACTTCCCAATGCCCCAGCGAGAACCTTGATCAGCCCCATGTCGGTCTCCTTCACCAGTTGTCGTTATTCGGTTGCCACCGAATTTGAGCTCGTAGCCGAACGTCCCGCGTCACCGGCGCGCGCGGTTCTTGCGCGCGTCCGCGTGCACGCGGCAGTTATGCCCCAATTGATATTCCAAGCCATGTGCATACGCCTTTCGCTACGGCCTGTACTTGCTCGCTCGACAAGGTACCGAGCCGATTGATGAGTCTCACCGTTGGAACCGTGACAATTCCCTGAGCATCAAACGCCCCCGGTCGGAGAAACCGGACGGGTACAACGACCTCGAACCGCGATTGGCGAAGGCTGGTCGTGTGCGGAATCAGCGTCACCAAGGAACGGTCCGATTCCTCGGCGGGAACGCTGAGGACCAAGCAGGGTCGGACTTTTGCCGCCAGCCCGAGATCAACCATCCAGACCTCGCCGCGCAGCGGCGCTTTCACCCAGCGGCCTCGCGACGATCAAGCTCTTGAAATACTTGATCAGCCGCCACCAAGAGCTCCTGATCGGTAGGGAAGGGGTGGGGCATTTCGGCCGCGCGACGGAGCAGCGCTACCAAGACCTCGCGTTGGTCGGTCTCGGACAACGCTTCGAACGACTCCAGCAAGTGGCGCGCCGCGTCTCCCATGACGAAATATTCTACTCCAGCCTGCTATGGGGCATAATCGGGATAGGGGAAAGCCTCTCGACTTCCCCCTCCCACACCACCGGACGAACGGGTCACGTATCCGGCGGTTCGATGAATTGAATTCCTACCGTGGTGCAAGCTTCGGTAGTCCCAGGTTGGTGAACAAGCGCAATGGTAGCGCGAGCGCCAGTGCCGGTGTCTTCGACAAACGCCACGGGCCATGAGCCGACTTGCTGGTGTTCCACGCTTCGCGGACAGATACACCGCGCTTACGCAGTTGCCGATAGCCCGATGACCCCCATTGTTTCCAGAGATAGCAGCGCAACTTGCGTCGTACCCATTTGTCGATGTCGCGCAGAGGACTCAGCACTTCGGCGATGCCGAAATACGCTTTCCAGCCAAGCAGGGTTTCTCTTAGCTCCGCAACGACAGCGCCAATGCTGGTGCCTCGCGTACGACGGGTCAGTTCCCGTACCCGGTCCTTCAGCTTCTCGATGGCCTTGTCCGCCACCTTGAGCTTGGCCCCGGTTCGGCTGACCGTGAAGCCCAGGAACTTGCGGTTCATGGGCCGATCCACCGCGCTTTTCAGCCGATTCACTGTGAGTCGCAGCGATTTGCCGACAAAGCGTGTCACGCTTGCCATCACCCGCTCTCCGGCCCGTTTGCTCTTGACCAGAATGTTGCAGTCATCGGCATAGCGGGCGAAGCGGTGGCCGCGCCGGTCCAGTTCCCAGTCCAGTTCATCCAGTACCACGTTGGCCAGCACCGGCGAGAGCGGCCCGCCTTGCGGCACGCCCCTCGTTGTTGCCTCAATGGTCCCCGCCACGTTCACGCCCGCCTTCAGGTACCGATTGACCAGTCGCAGCAGTGCGGCATCCGGGCAGCGGGTTTTCAGGCGCGCCATCAGCCGGTCGTGATTGACTTGATCGAAGAAGGATTGCAGGTCCGTGTCCACCACCCAGCCGTAGCCTGCGCGGATGTTCGTCTGCACTTCACGCACGGCTTGATGGGCCGAGCGCCGCGGACGAAATCCGTAGCTGTGGCGGTGGAAATGCGCTTCCCATTGCGCCGATACGACTTGCGCGATGGCTTGCTGGATAAAGCGGTCCAACACCGTGGGAATGCCCAAGGGACGGGTCTTCCCATCCGGCTTGGGGATGTCCACACGCTTGACCGGTTGCGGTCGATAACGGCCCGCTTCCAGTTGCGCGCGAATTCCAAGCCAGTGGTCTCGGAGGTACTTTGGCAGTTCATCGGTAATCGTCCGGTAATCCCCGTAGTTGCGGGGATGCTCTGGTAATGATACGGGAACGCTGAGGTTAAGCGACGGGCTTCCAGCGGAAGGGCAGCAACTCGGCCACGCGATTGATCGGGTAGCTGGGCAGGCGGCGCAACACATCGGAGAGATAGGCGAAGGGTTCGATGTTGTGCAGCTTGCAGGTCTGGATGAGCGAGTACGCCACGGCGGCGGCATGTCCGCCGCGGTCGGAGCCCACGAACAAGAAGTTTTTGCGTCCGATTGCGACCGGTCGCATGGCACGCTCGCAGGCGTTGTTGTCGATGTCGAGGATCCCCGAATCGAGGTAACGGATGAGCGCCGCCCAATTGTTCAAGGCGTAGCCGATGGCTCCAGCCGTGGGGCTACGCGGCAGGATGGTGCGCAGCGTACCCTCCAGCCAAATCCGCAGCTCGCCCAGCACGGGTGCCGACTGTGCTTGCCGGAGGGTGCGTATCTTGTCCGGTGGCTCCTCGGCGATGGCGCGCTCGATCGCGTAGAGCCGGCCGATCCAGTCCAGGGCCTCGTGGGCAGCGATGCGTGTGTCCTTGGGAGCGGCTTCGGCGATCTCGAAGAACTTGCGCCGGGCGTGTGCCCAGCAACCGACTTCGACGATGCGCCCATCTTGGTAGAGCGCGTTGAAGCCCGCGAACGCGTCGGCTTGCAGATAGCCCCGGTAGGAGCCAAGCATGCGCTGCACGTGCTCGCCACGCCGATCGTCGGTGAACTCGTAGAATACCGCTGCCGGATGTTCGATCCACTCGGACCGATCGTTGAGTCTGGCGCCGGCCCCGAGATAAGCCCACAGCCTTGCCTGCACAGTGCGGCCCCGCCCCCGATCCTGAAGCGGCAGGATCGTGTCGTCGGCGTGAATCTTCGGGGCGGCGAGCACGTGTGTCTTCAGCGCCTGGTAGATCACCGAGAGCAGTTCGGTGGACCCCAGCACCCAGTCGCACAGCGTCGAGCGGGCCAGCTCCACCCCGTGGCGCCGGAAGATACCTTCGATGCGGTTCAACGGCAGATGATCGGCATATTTGGACACCAGCACGTGGGAGAGCAGATTGGGGCTCGCGTTCGATTTGGGCAACGGCGCCGGCGGCATCGATGCGCTCACCACCGTTTGGCCGCCGTCAGCCTTGCGCGTGCCCGCATACTTCACCCGCACGTGCTCGATCACCTGGAGCTTGGCCGGAATGTAGTCCAGCGTTTCGCTTTTGTCCTCGCCGATGCGAGTGAGCGTCTGGAAGTCGTTCTTCTCGGCTTCGGTGAGATCGTATTCGAGGCGAACGCGTGGCAAGTCTTTGGGCAGCGCCGGGCGCCCGCGTCGCTCGCGCTCGTAGGTGATCGTTTCGGTCTGCACCGGCGGAACCGGTAGGCTCACCGGCTCGATGAACAGTTCTGCCTGGCCCGCGATCCGCTCAGAGCTCGCGCCGAACTGCGCGCGGCGAAGACTCAAGAGTTGTTGTTTGAGGGATTCGAGCGCGGCGGCAAGCGTCTCGATCGTAGCATCGCGCTGGGCGATGAGTGCCTTCAGTTGCCCGATATCGTCGGGAAGATCAACGCGATTGCGCTCGGGGAAAGAAGCAACGGAGGTCACATCCGAATAACGATTCGCGCTCTGATACGTTGACCGTTTGCACCACTGTTTGTGTTGATTTCGTTCGCAGAATTACGCAAGGCGTGTTGCACTCACCACGGCCAGCCTGCGCGTGCGAGACAGGTCCACGCCCTCCAGCCACAGCCAGAGTTCCGCGATCGTGATTCCGCGTGAGGCGAGCACTTGAGGCTGCGGAAAGCGCCCGCGCTCAAGGCGCTTGTACGCAAGCCAGAATCCGTGCCGATCCCACCACAGCAGTTTCACCTTCTCGCGCCGGCGCGACAGAAATACGAATACGCCCCCCGAGAAGGCATCGCCCCGCAGCAACGGGGCCACCAGTTGCGCCAGGCCATCGATTGATTTACGCATGTCCACGGGCTCGGCGCACACATACGCCTTCGCACCGCCACCGAGCATCATTTGACGCGCGCCACCAACTGCGCCACTGCCTGCAGCGCCGCCTCGCCTTCGAAGCGCATGCGTGTCCGGGAGCGAAGCTCGACTTCCACCGCGCTCATCGCACTCATCGCGCCCATCGTGATCGGCAGGAAGGGTGCCGCAGGCTTCATCGCCTCGCGCCGCTTCCCACGCACGCGCCACCACTGAAACGTCGACAGCGCCAATCCCCGCTGGGCGCAGAACGCCTTCTGTGTCTGCCCCGAGCGCTCCCACTCGGTGATGCGCTTACCCCAGTACGCGCGCTTCGCCGCCGCCCCGCCCCCAGCTACCTTCGTCTTGCCCGTCATCGTTCGTCTCCCTCGCCAAAAGGACGAACGCTGACACATTCACCTCGGCTACGATAGGATGGGCATTAGCGGACGATTACAGTACTCATGCCAGATAGGCAACGCGGCGCGGCCGCGGAAAGGAGAATCCTTGATGAACGTTATTGGTCCGGCTCACCCCGGCATCCCAGATCCTAGACCGAGGCAGCTCCGCGACGCACAGCAGTCATGCCGCTACCCAACGCGCGAATATCAGCTTGATCGACCGTCGCTTCAGATGGCCCCGTCGCGTTCCCTATCTGGCTTAGGGATTCCCTGTTCGCCCACCGCGCTTCGTGGGCAGGCCGCGTTCGGCCCTGTTGACAGAGAAAGCCATATCAACGTCCGAGCCCACCGGCGCGCGACTGCGATGCCGTGACAGCGTGCGCTGCTTCACGCGCGTCCGCGTGGGGCGAATAGTTAGAACCCAATGTTGTGCTCACGGCGATGCACTCGGTGGAAGAAACGTGATGGAGCCTACGCCCGTGACGCCGAAACTGGCAAGAGCGCGCGCCCGCGCGCTGCTTTAGGAAGCGGACGCCAAGGGCACGATTCGTCGCGACGAAGATGCTGCCAGGACGGCAATCGGTCGGAGAGGCGCATGGGTATTGGGTTTACGGGCAGGTTACCCAGGGAAAGAGTTGGAATGAGCGACCGTGATCTGCCCTGCCACAGCACCGGAACTGCGGCTCAGCAGGGTTCTAACGTTTGAGCTCAGGCCGCGGCCCGCCAGGGCCGTCGCGCCTGCAGCGAATAGTTAGAGCCCAGCGTGACTTTTCGCCTACGTACCACGCTGATTCCGCTCCAACTCAAGTAGCACTTTGTGCGCAGAAACTTCCCCCTGCTGCAACCTTGCCGCCTGGCTCTCGTTGACCTCGACCTCAATGATTTGAACCACGATGCCGCCGGCGTCAAAACGAACGTAGGTCTTTCCCTCCCTGCGCAACAGGGTAATCCCGTAGCCTTCGAAGATTGGCGCTGACTTTTCCATGGGCTCTAACGTTCGCGCCCAACCGCGGGCGCCCGTGATGAATGACCGAAGTGCGCTGCATCGCGCCCGTCGGATTGGGGCGCGGAGTTATAACTCAACTCAGAGCCAGCGGCACGCACAGCGGCTGAGCGAAGAGGACCGACGCCCTTGCCCCGAACGCCAAGACTCGGGGAACCAGGCGCGCCGCGAAATCGACCGCCGCCAAATGGCACACTTTGCAATTCGGCTCCTGGCTTAGACTCGCAGCCGGAGGAATGTTGCCGCAGCTCGAACACGGCACACCGTGGAACTCGAGAGACAACCCGCGACGATTTTGCTTTTCGTGGCACGGCTCGTTCACTCAGTTGGGTTATAACGTTCTCAATCAGCCGCCGGCCGCTTCTGGCCGGTCGGCTGCATTGAGGGGTTAGAACGCACGGCTTGCATTAGCCGTTCGCCCGAGCGAGGAAATCGGTTATTCCTTTGATCATTAGTTCCACCTGGGCACTTTCGTACTCTAGATAGTGGCCATGTGCTGCTTTGTTGCGAAGATCTAGCCATGCGGTAACGGCTTTTTGATCAAGCCTGTTGTACGCGTCAACTTTCGCTAGATCTGCGTTCAATCGATCTGCCTTCTTCGGGGTCGTTTTTCCGTCAATGTCTTGGTCGGATTCGACGCCGCTCCTGCGGCAGAGCTGTCGGAGACCTTCTTCCAGCACACCTCCAGCAATTACTGCGGCCGCATCTTTATACCCTGTATCCAGTAGATGCTCGGCCATCTCGATAAAGTCGGCGAACACTTCGGCCGTGACGAGGGTCTTCACACTTGTTAACCAGCCACTAGAGATCTCTTCTCGGATTACCTTTAGTATGGATAAGCCAACTTCGGCATCCGAGTCGAACGTGCCATTTACGTGTTTTGAAAACTCGGCAAAGTGGGGGTGCTCTGAACCGTAGGTCTTTTGGATGAAGGACAGCGAGGCGGACCGAAATCCTCTTATGGGCCCTTCAGCAACCTGAAACCAGACCGCGCCCTGCATGGGCCGTTTCGTCAATAGAACTTCATTGCCCATTTGAATGAGTTCATCGACGCGCTTCAGGAGGTCCGCGTTGTTCATTGCGTTCTAACGTGAATTGGTTGACAAAATAGTTGACAAATTTGTCGGTTCGCAAAGCGTTATTTTGCACCTTGGGCACGTCATCCTTCAAGGCCGTCAATGCGTTACGAATCACTATCGAGAAGACTTATTCTAACTGCGGGAGGGCACATGGCTTCCGAAGTTTCGAATACCGCACCGACGCGGCCACGCCTAATGCAACAGGTACGCGACGTGATTCGTCGCTGCCACTACAGCCGCCGCACCGAGGAAACCTATGTGCAGTGGATCAAGCGCTTTATCCATTTTCACGGTACGCGGCACCCGCGTGATCTCGGCGAGGCGGAAGTTACGAGCTTTCTCAACTATCTCGCGCGCGACCGTCAGGTGGCCGCTGCGACGCAAAACCAGGCGCTGTCCGCGTTGCTGTTTCTCTACAAGCAGGTCCTCGACCGGCGGCTCGACTGGCTCGATGGGCTGGAGCGCGCCAAGCGCCCTGCCAGGGTTCCGACGGTCCTGAGCGCCGCCGAGGTACAGCGCCTGCTGTCGCAGTTGGAGGGCACAAGGTGGCTCATGGCAAGCCTGCTCTACGGCGCCGGGCTGCGGCTGCGCGAATGCCTGAAGCTGCGGGTCAAGGACGTGGACTTCGAATATCGCCAGATCATCGTGCGCGACGGCAAGGGCGCGAAGGACCGGGTCACGATGCTGCCGGGGACGGTGGCCGAGCCGCTCAAGGCGCACTTGCTGAAGGTCAGGGCGCTGCACGAGCGGGACCTCGCTTCGGGCCACGGGGACGTCGAGCTGCCCGATGCGGTGCACGCGAAGTACCCGCGCGCGCCGTACCAATGGGGCTGGAAGTTCGTGTTTCCCTCGCACAAGCTCTCGGTTGATCCCGCGACCGGCGTCATCCGCCGCCACCACGTATACGAGAACTACCTGATTCGTGCCGTGAAAACCGCGGCCCGCGCGGCCGGCATCGTCAAGCACGTAAGCTGCCACACGCTGCGCCATTCATTCGCGACGCACCTGCTGGAAAACGGCTACGACATTCGCACGGTGCAGGAGCTGCTCGGCCACGCGAGCGTCGAGACCACGATGATATACACGCACGTCATGAACAAAGGCGGGCGCGGCGTCGGCAGCCCGCTCGATGCGCTTGCGCGGCCGACCAGGGCGGAGCAGTCGCGCGCGGAATACAGGGCCTAGGCTTGCGGCGCTTGACCACCCCGCCTCGCTTGCGCGAGGCACCCCTCCTCGTCGAGGAGGGGAGTTTTCGGATTACTTCTTCTCGCGCGCCGCAAGGTAGGCCTTGCGGTCGTCGTTGGTCTTCCTGATCGAGGGGCGCTCGCCGGCCAGCTTGAGATAGGCCTTGATGCGCTCGGCGCTCTCGCCGTAGGCGTCGGCGCCGTAGATCGTCTTGCTGGTGAGTGAAATGAGCGGCAGGTGCACCGCCGCGGCGCAGTCGGCCGCGGTGAACTCGGCGCCCGCCACCCAGGGCGAGAACTTCGCGAGCTGCATGAGCGTGCGCACGCCTTTTTCGAGGTCGGTCTTGACCTGCTGGCGGGTCTCGTCGGAGGCGGTGCCGCCGAAGAACGCGGCGCGGTAGAGCCGCCGCGCCTGCAACTCGAGGTGCAGCTCCATGTGGATGATGAGCTCGCGGTTGCGGGCGCGCGCGAGCGGGTCGCGCGGATAGAGCGGCTTGCCGGGATACGCGTCCTCGAGGTATTCCAGGATCGCCTGCGATTCGCTCAGCGTCTGCCCATCCTCCAGTTGCAGGAAGGGCACCTTGCCCATGGGCGAGCGCGCGAGCAGCGCGGGCTCCTGCTTCGGCGTGCAGTGCTCCTCCTCGAAGGGGATACCCTTCTCCATGAGGGCGATCTTGACCTTGTTGTAGTAGTTGGAGACGGCGAAGCCGCAGAGTTTCAGCATGGGATGTTCCTCTAGGATTCCTGGATTCCCGCTTGCGCGGGAATGACGAAGTTGTTCAGAGCTGGCCGGACTTGCGCTTGCGCACGTGCTCGGCGACGCCCTGCTGGCCGGCTTCGGTTTCGGGTTTCCAGGTGTTCTCGTGGCCGAGCAGGTCCTCCCACTGCCACACGTGGGTCGCGTCGCCCATGTAGACGATGAACACTTCGCAGCCGTCGGGGTATTCGTAGGGGCCGTGCGGGATGTCCCAGCCGAACACGTAGTCCCCTGGGCGCAGGTCCTTGCCGGCGACGCACATGCGGCCCTTGGTGACGAGGATCGAATGCCAGCTCTTGTGCGTGTGCGCGGGCTCGACGTAGCCCGGCGGGAACTGCTGCTTCATGTCCAGGCGCTTCATCACCGGGTCGTAGTTGAGCACTTTCACCTTCACCCCGGGCGGGAGCTTCAGCAGGCCGCGCACGTCGTCGCTCTCCCACGGGACCTCGTGGTCGTGGATGGCCTTGAAGCGGTGGTCGAAGCCGTCCGCGGGCTTGGCTGCGTCTGCGCTCATGCGTCCTCTCCTCCTTCGTCGGTCATTTCTTCGCGCCGATGTGCTTGCCCAGCTCGAGCTTGGCGATGGCGTTGCGGTGGACTTCGTCCGGGCCGTCGGCGAAGCGCAGCGTGCGCGAATGCGCGTACATGTGCGCGAGCGGGAAGTCGTCGCTCACGCCGCCGCCGCCGTGCACCTGCATGGCCCAGTCGATCACCTGGCAGGCGACGTTGGGCGCGAGCACCTTGATCATGGCGATCTCCGCCTTAGCGACCTTGTTGCCCGCGGTGTCCATCATGAAGGCGGCCTTGAGGGTCAGCAGGCGCGCGGTGTCGATCATGATGCGCGCCTCGGCGATGCGCTCCTGCGTGACGCCCTGCTCGGCGACCGCGCGCCCGAAGGTGACGCGCGCGAGGCTCCTCTTGCACATGAGCTCCAGCGCGCGCTCGGCGACGCCTACGAGGCGCATGCAGTGGTGGATGCGCCCGGGCCCGAGCCTCCCCTGGGCAATCTCGAAGCCGCGGCCCTCGCCGAGCAGGATGTTCTCCACCGGCACGCGCACGTTCTCGAACAGCACCTCGCCGTGGCCGTGCGGCGCCTCGTCGTAGCCGATGACCTTCAGCGCCCTCAGCACCTTCACCCCCGGCGTGTCGCGCGGGATCAGGATCATCGACTGCTGCGCGTGCCGGGCCGCCTCGGGGTTGGTCTTGCCCATGAAGATGAAGATCTTACAGCGCGGGTCGGGCGCGCCCGAGCTCCACCACTTGCGGCCGTTGACGACGTACTCGTTGCCCTCGCGCCGGATCGAGGCCTGGATGTTGGTCGCGTCGCTGGAGGCGACGTCGGGCTCGGTCATGGCGAAGCAGGAGCGGATCTTGCCCTCGGCGATCGGCTCCAGCCACTGCTTCTTCTGCGCCGCGTTGCCGTAGCGCACCAGCGTCTCCATGTTGCCGGTGTCGGGCGCGCCGCAGTTGAACACCTCCGGCGCCCAGTACACGCGGCCCATGATCTCGCACAGCGGCGCGTATTCGAGGTTGCTGAGCTCGCCGCCGTATTCCTTGGGCCAGAAGAGGTTCCACAGCCCTTGCGCGCGCGCCTTCGCCTTCAGGTCCTCGATGAGCTTGAGCGGAACGAAGGGATCGCCCTTGGCGCGGTTCGCCTCGACCTCGTCGTGGTGGGTCTTCTCGTTCGGATAGACCTGCTCGTCCATGAAGCGCTGCACCTTGGCCTGCAGCGTCTTGACCTTGTCCGTGTATGCGAAGTCCATGTGCTTCCTTTCGGTTCAGTGTGCGTTCAGCGCGCGCCCTGCATCGACTTCTGCGCGTATTGCCAGCCTAGCTCGGCGAGCGGACGCGCGCGGCGGCCGGCGTCGAGGGCCTGCTGGCTCGCCGCGGTGCCGTCCAGCGCCCGCTTCATGATGCCCTGCAGGATGCCCGCGATGCGGAACAGGTTGTAGGCGAGATAGAAATCCCAGTGGCCGATCGCCTCGCGCCCGGTGCGCCGGCAATAGGCCGCGATGTACTCCTCCTCCACCGGGATGCCGAGGCCCTTCAGGTCCAGGCCCGCGATGCCGCGGAACTGCCCCGGCGGGATGTGCCAGCTCATGCAGTGGTAGGAAAAATCCGCGAGCGGATGCCCCAGCGTCGAGAGCTCCCAGTCCAGGATCGCGAGCACCTCAGGCTCGCCCGGATGGAAGATGAGGTTGTCCATGCGGTAGTCGCCGTGCACGATGCTCGTTTCCTCGCCCGGCGGGATGTGCTCCGGCAGCCAGGCGATGAGCCTGTCCATGGCCTCGATCTTCTCGGTCTCCGAGGCCAGGTATTGCTTGCTCCAGCGAGCGATCTGGCGCGCGAAATAGTTGCCCGGCTTGCCATAGTCGGCAAGGCCGATGGCGGCGTAGTCGACCTTATGCAGCGCCGCGATGACGCGGTTCATCTCGTCGTAGATCGCCGCGCGCTCGCTCGCCGCCATGCCGGGCAGCGACTGGTCCCAGAACACGCGCCCCTCGACGTACTCCATGATGTAGAAGGCGCGGCCGACCACGCCCTCGTCCTCGCACAGGGCGAGCATCCTCGCCACCGGGATGCCGGCGCCGTGCAAGGCCTTCATCACGCGGTATTCGCGCTCGACCGCGTGCGCCGAGGGCAGGAGCTTCGCTGCGGCGGCGGGCTTGGCGCGCATGACGTAATGCCTGCCGCCCGCGGAGAGGCGAAAGGTGGGGTTGGATTGCCCGCCCTTGAACTGCTCGACGGCGAGCGGACCGGAGTATCCCTCGACGTGGCTGCGCAGGAAGCCTTCCAGGGCGGCGGCGTCGAAACGATGCCGCTCCTGCACCGGCATGGTGCCGACGAACTGCTCGCTCATTTTGCTTCTTGGAGAGGAGACCGGATGCGAGCCGGCATCCTAACACGCTTGCATGCGGAACTGCAGGCAGCGTAGGTTGGGCTGAGCGCAGCGAAGCCCAACATGCGGTGGATCGTTGGACTTCGGCCCACGGCCTCAGTCCAACCTACCTTCTTTGCCGGGCGCGATCCCCGGACACCGCCTAATACGTCGGCCGTTCCTTGAAGTACTGGAAGCGGTCGATCGAGCGCACCTTCACCTCGTGCACCTCCGCCCCCTGCAGCACGCGCAGCGGCACGTCGACGCCCGCCGCGCCCAGGCCCCACATCTTGTGGTAGAGATCCTCGTGGGTCTTCACCGCATCGGCGCCGACGCCGATGACGACGTCCCCGGGCCGGATGCCGGCGCGGTCGGCGGGACCTTCGGGGGAAACGCGGGTCACGAACAGCCGCCCCTGCGCCTGCTCGGTCGCAAGACCCAGCCAGGGACGTGGCGGCTCGGCGCGCCGGCCCTTTGCGATCAGGTCGGCGAGGATGGGCTTCAGGCCGTCGATCGGCACGAACATGTTGCCCGGCAGCGGCGTGCCCGGCTCCATCGAGTCGCGCACCAAGAGCGAACCCACGCCGACCAGCTTGCCGTCGCGGTTCACGAGCGCGGCCCCCGCCCATTTCGGCGTCGGCGGCGAGGTGAAGATCGCCGTGTCGAGCAGGTATTCCCAGCTCCCGGCGAAGGCGCGCTTGGAAACGACGTAGGCGAAGCTCGCCGCCTCGGGCCCGCCCGCGGGCAGGATCATCACCGGCTCGCGCACCTGGAGCGACGCGGCTTCGCCGAGCGGCATGGGCTTGGCGTCGAGCGGCAGCGACGCGCGCAGCAGTCCGAAGCCGGTCGCGTGGTCGTAGCCGACCAGGGTCGCGGGCACCGTGCGGCCTTCCTGGGTGGTGACCTCGATGGAATCGGCCTCGATGACGATGTAGCCAATGGTGACGATGTGGCCCGCGGCGTCGATGACCACGCCCGTTCCCTCGCGCGTGGCGCCCAGGGTCGCGTTGCTGCGTGCGTCGGTGATGGCCTTCATCTTGACGCGCACGACGGCCGAGAGCATCTCCTTCGCCTCCTGCTCCGGCTTCGCGGCCTGCGCCGCGGCGGCCAGGCTGAAGACGAGCAGCAACAGGGCGACGAGCACCGCCACCAGCGCGGACAGGTGCGGAATCTGCTTGGAGAAATTCGCGGGGAAATACGCTCGATCGTGCGTCATGGCCACCTCCTGGCGGAAGGACATGTTCAGTTTCATTGTTATACTAATCGCGGAGGATTTCCAGCGAATGCGATCACCTGACGAAATCAGGGTCATTTGCCCGTCCCGCCCGCACGCGACCGGCAGGCGCGCCCGCCCATGACCGGCGAGCGGCGCACGGTGCTGTTCCTCAACCTCGGGCACG
>Ga0080064_1006394_pt1 | contig 12768 bp, 10 predicted proteins | sample Subgrocontami54m_FD_69260 | JGI IMG/M metagenome (GOLD analysis project Ga0080064, IMG submission 69260) | Subsurface groundwater microbial communities from S. Glens Falls, New York, USA - GMW46 contaminated, 5.4 m (SPADES assembly) (version 2) ...
TCCTCGCCCACGCCCCCGCGCGCCCCCAAGATGAAAAAGCCCCCCCCCGCCAGTGAGCGGCCCACCCCCACCTTTTCCTCGGCTTCGATCCCCTCCATTTTCAAAATGCCCAGCAGATAGAGGCCCGGCATCGCGAACAGCACCACCCAGATCGCCAGGAACCGTTCCCGCGTCAGCATGTTCGACTGCATGACCTGGTCAATGTTGCTGAGGTACTTGAACATCACCGCCAGAACCACGAACCCGAGCGCCACCTTCACGCGCGGTAGCCAGCCGCCGCTGCGCGGCAGGCGTTGCAGGTAGGCCGGGAACAGGGCCAGTAAAAAGAACGGAGCCGCCAGGCCCGCCGCAAAACTGGCCATCCCGGCCGCCGGCCGGAATCCGCCGCTCTGCACCGAGGCCGCCAGCAGCGTCCCGACAAACGGACCAACGCAGGCAAAGGAAGTGAGCGAGAAGGTGAGTCCCATGAGCAGCGTGCCGAACACGCCGCCGCGCTGCGAGGCTTGATCCAGTTTCGTTAGCAAGCCGGACGGCAAAGTGATCTCAAAGGCGCCCAGCATGCTCAGGGCGAAGCCGCCGAAGATCACGGCGATGAACAGATTCACCCAAATGTTCGATCCCAGTTGCACCACGCCGAACGGGCCCAATGCCGCCGTCGTGGCCAGTCCCAGCGCGGTAAACAGAACCACGATTCCGGCACAGAACAGCGCCGCTTGCCCGATGCTCTCTCCACGGCTCACGCCCTGCCGCTTTAGGAAAAACGACATGGTGATCGGGATCATCGGGAACACGCACGGGGTGAACACGGAGGCGAGCCCGAATCCGAATGCCACCAGGATGAATTGCAATAGATCCTGGGTCTGTTGTGTGGACACCTTTTTTCCGGCCGGGGCTGGTTTTTCGGAGCCCACCAAAATGTATTCAGGCGGGATGCGGATCTGGGCCGCGGCGGCTTGAGGGTCCACCTTGATCTTGGCTGTCGCCGATTTTCGCACCGGCCTCAAACAGGTTGTGTCGCTGCATGCCTGGTAGCGCGCCTCGGCCTGTAGTTCCAACTCGCCCGCCGGCGCACCCGGCTTCACTTCGGCCTCCATCAGGAAGACCACCGTGCCCTCATAGGTCTCCAGAGTGGTGTTGAAATTCGGATCGAACTTAGTGGCCGGTTTGGGTTGATAAAGCCGCGTCAGCGCCGCGCCGGCCGATTCGGTTAGCGTCAGCTTGGTGGGTATCGGGCCGGGCGGCGTGGTGGGTGAATACAGATGCCAGCCCGGTTCAATGGTGGCGGTGAGCCGTCCCAGCAGTTTTCCGCCCGGGGCCACCGAGGCCGGTTCCACTTCCAGGCGCCATTGGACCGGATCCTGCTTCTGAGCGAGCAACACCGGGCCGGCCAGCACGAGAATCAAAAGCGCAAAGGCCAAACGGATCACAAACAATCGCCCGGGCTTCATCTTAATCCACCCGCGCCGCCAGTTGACTGTTGGTCCACTGGGTCAAACTGGTTTCGATTTTGGTATTGAGATCCTTGGTCGCAAACTCGGCCGCCACGCGGATCGCGTTCTTCATCGCATTCCCGTTGGAGCTGCCATGGCAGATGATGCAGACCCCCCGAACACCCAGCAGGGGAACGCCGCCGTACTCGGAATAATCGATACGTTTCTTGAAATCCGTGAACGCCCCACGGGCCAGCAGCGCGCCCGCTTTGCCCGAGAGCGTGGACATGAGGGAGTCCTTGAGCAGGTGCGTCACCACATCGGCCACGCCTTCGCTCACCTTTAGAACGACATTGCCCGTAAAACCGTCGCAAACCACCACATCCACCACACCTTTATAGATGTCGCGGCCTTCCACGTTGCCGATGAAATGGATCGGCAGGCCTCGCAGCAGCGGCGTGGCCGCCTTGGTCAGCTCGTTGCCTTTGTGCTCTTCTTCGCCGATGGAGAGGAGCCCGACACGGGGCGAATCGGTGTGTAGGATCGCTTTGGAGTAGATGCTGCCCATGATCGCAAACTGCGCCAGCATCTTCGGGCTGGAGTCGACGTTCGCCCCCACATCCAAAATGATGGTCGGCTTGCCGGTGATGGTGGGCATCGGTGAGGCCAGCGCGGGACGCTCCACCCCGTGCACCATTCCCTGCACCATTTTGGCCGTGGCCATCACCGCTCCCGTATTCCCCGCCGAGACCACCCCGGCCGCATTCCCGTCGCGCACCAGCCGGCTCGCGACACGGATTGAACTGTCTTTCTTGGTGCGGACAGCCTTCGCCGCGCTGTCCTCCATCGTGATGTACTCGCTGGCGTGGACCACTTCAATCGGCAGAGACTTCCAACCTCTATGCTGGTCCAGTTCCCGCGTCACAATATCCTGAAGGCCAACCAGCAGCACGCGGACGCCCAGCTCGCGCGCCGCCTCAATTGCTCCGGAGACTTCCGAACGGGGGGCGTGATCGCCTCCCATTGCATCCACTGCGATGGTCACCATGGCAGGGCAGCCAGTCCGGCCTAAGCTTCAGCCACTTCTACGATTTCGCGTCCCTTGTATTTCCCGCAATGAGAGCAGGCCCGGTGCGGACGCGTGGGTTGATGGCACTGTGGGCACTCGCTCAGCCCTGGTTTCTTCAGGTGGTCGTGCGCCCGGCGGGTGCTGGAACGCTCCTTGCTATGTCTACGCTTCGGATTCGGCATGGTGTCAACTTACTCCGTTCTAAGATTCTTCAGCGCGGCCCACCGCTCATCCACTTTCTGGTCGCGGCAGCTACACTGTTTTTCATTTCTATTTTCCCCGCACTGCGGGCAGATCCCCTTGCACTCCGGGCGGCATAACCGCTGCATCGGAAGCCACAAAAGAACCTGCTCACGAACGATGTCGTTTAAAGCAACACCGCCGCCGTCGTAATACCCGACTTCCAACTCCAGCTGATCCTCCAACTCATGCAGCGGCAGTTCCGGCTTTTTGACCGTTTCCCATTCCGGATGCACCGGACGGTACCGCAAATCAAACTCGTCATCCAACTCGAACGAAACCGGCGCCAGGCAGCGGTCGCATTCACTGTTCATGGTCCCGGCCAGCCGGCCATGGACCCGAATCTCCTCAAACAAGGCGTCAAACTCGGCCACCCCGTTGGCGTCCAACGCGGTAGCCTGGCTCAGCTTGTCATCCAACCACTCAATCGAGCCCGGCTCCAGGCTGGCCTGGAACGGCACCTTGCGTAACTCTAACTCCTTAACGTCGAAGAACAAACACACCCCCAGCACGATGTGCGTTGCGCCAATTCAATATTATAGCGCGGGCGGGCTCCTTTTGGCATTCGAAGTCGAAAAAAGGGGGTGCCCCCCGATAGCCCCGTCCCGTCAGGGCGGGGACCTCTTCCCTTTCAGGTCACGCGCCCCCTAAAAAGCGGCAAACTGCCCGCAAAACCCCACCTCCCTGCCCGCTTTCAGATCATGTCCAGCGCCTTGGATTGTCAGCAGTTTGCTGGGCGCAGGGATCTGCTGGGTCCATTCCTGTAGTTCCTCCACACTCCCAAACGGATCCCGTGTCCCATGCACAAAGCACACCGGTGTGCGCAGTTGGGGCCAATGGGCGGTCCGCAACTGCCCGGGTTTGTTCGGCGGATGCAGCGGATAGGACAGCAGCAGCAAGGCCCGCGCCACTGCCGGATTCTCGGCGGCGAGCATGCTCGCCTGGCGTCCGCCGTAGCTGTGTCCGCCAAGGCAGACAGGGCCTTGCCACTGGCTCCGCAGGAAGTCGGCGGCAAGGCGCAGACCTTCACGGTCGGCAGCGCCGTCGGAGGGACGCGGCGGGCCGGACCGGCGCTGCCGTCGAAAGGCGAGATCACAGCGCAGGACCCACCATCCCAGGCGCGACATTTCCCCTGCCACGGCCACCAGCAGCGGAGCCCGGCAATGGGAGCCTGCCCCGTGGGCCAACACCAGCGCTCCGCTCGGCTGGCCGGACGGATGGTGCAAATACCCTTGGACCGCGGGCGACTGTATCTCGACTACTCCGCGGTCCCCATCGCCAGCTTCGGCGTTAGATACCATCGCAACACTCCTCTTGGCTGCGCGCCGAGCTGATCCAGTTCGATCCGCACAATGCCCCCGGTCTTGAACTCCATTAGCAGACCCGGAGATGCCAGCAGGTATCCGGTCAACTGGCTGAGCAGCGGCTCATGACCCACCAGCAGCAACTGTTCCGCATCACCATGCACCCGGATCTCGCCCCAGGCGCTCTGCGCCGGTGAGTCCGGCGTGAGCGCCGACGTCCGCAGCAACTCCTGTTTGTAGCCAAGGACGGCGGCGGCAATCTCGGCGGTCTCCACCGCTCTCCGGTACGGGCTGGTCAGGATCAGCTTCGGCGACATCCCCGCAGCCTTGGCCACGCGCAGCACTTCGCGCAGGTTCTTGCGCCCGTCCGGAACAAGCGCCCGCGCGCTATCCGGTGAGCCGAGCTTTCCTTTTTCGGCGGTGCCATGCCGCAACAGATACAGTTGCACGTTCCCTGATGACCCCTGTCCAACATTCTGCCATACTGTTACTCTTTGAAGCCTCCCGAACCCAATCAACGCCGGTACCTGTATCTGGCGGCGGCCTATCTTCCCATGGCTGCGGCGGTCTCCGGCCTGTTTTCGATTGCGGCCTCTCATATCCTCATCGGACTGGCCCTGGTGGCCCTTTTGGCCGCTCGCGAGCCGCTCAGATTCCCGCCCGTCGCCCTCCCCCTTCTACTCTTCTTTGCCCTCACTCTTGTCTCTCTCGCCTTCTCACCCCACCCGCTCGAGGGTTTCCCGCAGATCAAGAAGTTCTACGTGTTCCTCATGCTCTTGATCGTCTACACCGGCGTGCGATCCATGGAGCAGGTTCGCAATCTGCTACTTGCCCTGGGCGCTGCCGGGTTGTTATCGGCGCTTTGGAGCCTGGTCCAGTTCTATCAGAAGTGGACTCGCGCACAGGCCGCCGGCCAGGACTTCTATGACGCCTATGTGGCCAACCGCATCACCGGTTTCATGAGTCACTGGATGACCTTTTCCGGCCAAATGATGGCGGTCTTTCTCATCCTGCTCGCCTTTGTGCTGTTTGCCCGGCGCCGCCGCCCGTGGCTCCCCGGCGCTATTCCGGCGCTGGTTGTGCTCACCCTTGCCCTCGTTCTCGCCTTCACGCGCAGCGTCTGGCCGGCCACCGCGGCCGGGGCCATCTTCCTCATCTGGCATTGGAAGCGTTGGACCATTGTGACGATTCCGTTTGTGGTCGCGGCCGTCTTTTTTACCGCGCCCCAGCCGGTGCGGGAACGGATGGAATCCATCTACAAACCCAAAGTGACCGACGCGAACCTGCACCGCGAAGTGCTTCGAGCTACCGGTTTGAGGATGATTCGGGCGCATCCCTTCTTAGGCGTTGGCCCGATGCAGGTCAAGCGGCGTTTCCTCGAGTTTGTCCCCCCGGACGCACCCAAACCCATTCCGGCGAACTGGTATTACGACCATTTGCACAACACCTACATTCACTACGCGGCCGAACGCGGACTGCCGGCCTTGGCCGCACTGCTGTGGATGCTGGGCCGGATGCTATACGATCTGGCGCGTGCTCTCGGCGCCCTGCCGCCGGGGCCAAACGACCGCCGCTTCGCCCTCATGGCTGCTCTTGCCGTCACCATCGGCATTCTCACCGCCGGCCTGTTTGAGGTGAACCTCGGCGATAGCGAAGTGCTGGGCCTCTTCCTCACCGTGATCGCATGCGGCTATATCGCCGCCCGGGAGCCCGCCCATGCCGGATAGCCTGCAAGGCAAGCAGATCGTACTCGCTGGCGGGTCCGGCGGGCTCGGTAGCGCCACCGCGTCGCATCTGGCCGGGGTGCAGGCCCGTCTCATTGTCAGCTATCTTTCCAACCGCGAAAGGGCCGAAACGCTGAGTCCCATCGCGCGCCTGATCCAGGCCGATCTGCGGTTGGAGCAGGATCGCGCGCGCCTGCTCCATGCGGCTGAAGATTTGTACGGCCTCGTGGTTTTTACCGGATCGCCCGCGCGTCTCACGGACCCGGCCGAGGCCATGCGGCTCTCCTATGAAACAAACTATCTGGGTCCCATCCTGCTGGCGCGGGAAGCCGCCGCGCGCATGCGCAAAGACGCGATCCCCGGCTCCATTGTCCTGATCTCCACCATGCAGGCGGCGGCCCTGTTTTCAGGCTCCACCGCCTACGCCGCGCCCAAGGCCGCGCTCCTGCACGCCGCGCGCATCCTGGCAAAGGAGTCCCGCGGCCCATCGGGTATTCGTGTGAATGTGATCTGTCCCGGCGTGAACCAGGCCGGCATGGCCGAGGCCAGCATCGCCGCTGGAAAGTACGACCGCTACATCGAGGAAGGCCAGATCCCACGCTTCGGCCGCGCCATAGACGTGGCCCGTGCAGTGCGCTTTTTCCTGCAGCCGGACAACTACATCACCGGCCAAGTGCTCACCGTCGACGGCGGCCTGACGCTCTAGCTCGCACAGGGCCGGCGCGGCCCACGACCACGCCAGAAACTCGCACACTTTCCGCCGCACCGAGCTCCGTTGTGCGAGCGAGTTCCTCAAAAGCCTTCGGTAATGGTGACCTTGACCAGCTTGTCGCCCTGCCCGACCGCATTCACCACTTCCTGGCCGCTGAGCACCTGGCCAAACACGGTGTGCTTTCCGTCGAGCCAGTCCGTGGCGATGTGGGTGACGAAGAACTGGCTGCCATTGGTGTTCGGCCCTGCGTTCGCCATCGAGAGCGAGCCCACCTTGTGCCGGTTCGGATTTCCCTTGCACTCATCTTCAAACCGGTAGCCGGGACCGCCGCGGCCGGAGCCTTCCGGATCTCCGCCCTGAATCATGAAATTCGCAAGGACGCGATGAAACACAGTCCCGTTATAGAAGCCATCCTTTGCCAGAAAGACAAAATTGTTCACCGTCTTGGGGGCATCTTTGGGGAACAGTTCGCAAACGATGGATCCCTTGGAGGTCTCCAGCGTCGCCGTGTACTTCTTGGCCACGTCAATCGACATCGGCGGGGCCTCGCTATATTGTTTTGGCATAACCCGACAGTGTAGCGCAAAGGGCGCCGTCCGCGCCCCCAAACGAGCCAGAAACACCCGGGTTACCGGAGCGGACGCAGCTCCGTTTTGCGCGTGTTCCTTGGTAGCAACCGCGAACGCTACTCTTTGAGGCGCGCCTTTACGGCCCACAGTTTTCGCCCGTCCTCCGGATGCGATGCGCCCTCAAACACCAGTACTTTTCCCTTGGTGAAGCCGGGCTGCACTAACTTCGATGGGACAAACACCGCTATCTCATCGTTGTCGGCGCGGATCACGTAAACGGTTCCGATAGACTGCTTTTCCGAACGCACGATCGGCCCGCTCACTTCGGTGCCGCTGTCCTCGTCATAGTCGGCGCGGCGGCCCATCTTGAGATCCTCAACAGCGCGAGGTTGCGCCGCCACCGGTGGCCGGGACACCAGCGCGCCCATTTTCCACTGGCCGTTCTCCTGAATAAACTCCACCTCAACCTGAGACTGAAACACAGCCGGCAGATTCTGCTCCTTCTGAAGTTCCTTGGGCACGGCCTTGCTCGCCGTCATGCGCAACAGAATCTTCCCATCTCCGGTCCGGCTGACCGACGGCTCGCGATGGCTGTCCGGCGCTGCCTCGGCGAGGTCTTCCAGAAAGCCGGCCTGATCGGTGGACGTTGTATATTCTTCCAGAATCTCCTGCTTCATTTCGCCGCGGTATAGGCTCACCACTTTGCGGAAATCCTTCGCCTTCACCCCAGCTAGGTACTGTTCAAATACCCCTGCCAACTCGGCTGGACTCTGGGCCATCAGCAACCCGCTGAAGCAGAGGGCAGCAACGAGAGATGTGCATCGGCGCATGATCGCTCCTGAGTTCAAGTATAAGAGTATTAGCGTTACAAAGCGCAAAGGGCGCCGTCCGCGCCCCCAAACGGGCCAGAAACACGCGGGTTAGCGCTGCGGACGGCAGCTCCGTTTTGCGCGTGTTACTCGGCGCGTGTTACTCGGAAGGATGGTTGCTGAAAACGTACTTGCCGCCGCTGGCCGCCACGGCATGCAGTGCATCGCGCCCCACGCGCTTCGCGATCCGATCCACTGACGGCGCTTCGATGACCAGATAGTATCGCTGCGGCCCACTCCAGCGCTGCGCAAACTCATTGTCGTCCAGAAAAACATTTTTCGCTCCCGGCGCATAGGAGCCATACTCGAGATTGTTCACCCGTCCATTCAGCAGCCATCCTTGCACATTCGCGTAGAAAAAGACGCTCGAAAACGTGTAGTACTGATTATCGAAGATGATCTCTCCGGCGGGAGCTTTCCGCAGCGCCTCCGCCAGCGGGCGCGAGCCAAGGTAGGGATCAAAGGCCACCAACGCCATCCGGGCCGCATGCGTGAACAGTACCATCATCACCGCCAGCCCCCAGGCTGCCCTCCTCGCGCGCCACAACCAGCACCCCGCCGCGCCCACGGTAAATGCGGCCAGCGCCACCAGCATCGGCGCGCGCAGGTAGGCAAAGGAGGCTATAGTCAGATCCTGCATGTGCCCGAGCGAGAGAGTGTAGGCGTCCGGGTTCGAGGTGAGCGCCTGGGAAATGTCGCCGGGTGTGGGCAACCCGCGCACCAGCCACAACAGCACCGCCAGCGTGGATCCGGCCAGGCTAAGCACCACAGCCAGCGCCTTGGTGGCGCCGCTCAGCCACGGCGAGTTTGCGCCGGCCAGGGCGGAGCCGATCATCAATGCCAGCGCCGGATAGCACGGCATCGAATAGTATTCCTGCGTTGTCGAGAACGTAAAGAACGCGAGCAGAAATCCGGTCCAACACAGGGCCAGCAGTTTCATTTGCCCGGCGCGATCCTTGCCCGACAGCGCCCCTGTCCAGGCCGCCGGACGAAGCGCCGCCGGCAAGTAGGCGCTCCAGGGAAACAGCCACAGCAGATGCAGCAGCCAGAAATGGAGCCGCGGGACCGTATTGTAGTCCCGCGGATGACGCATGTTCAGAAAGCGGAACAGATGCTCGTTGAAAAAGAAGAACCAAAAGAACCCGTGATATTCGCCGGGCCTCGAGTGCATCGTGAAATCGAAATACGGCGGGTTGCGCAGCGTGGCCAGCGCCACCCATGGCGCGGTCATCAGGACTACCAGGGAAACGCCCGCCACCGGCCGCATCTTCCTCCACACCTCACGGGAAAACAACTGCCTCGTCAGCAGCAGATAGATTCCCGCCGAAGCCAATGGAAACAACATCGCGATGAGGCCTTTGAGCAGGAAGCCCGTCCCGATCGATCCCCAGGCAATCAGCGGCCACTTCCAACCGCCTTCCTCCAGCGCGCGCAGGAAACCCCACAAGGAGAGCGCAATGGCGAGCGTCAGCGCGACATCGGGAATGAGAATGCGAGTAAAAAGAAACAGCCCGGTGCTGGTGGCCAGCGCCAGGCCGGCGTAAAAGCCGGCCTCTACTGAAAACGCCCACGCGCCCATGCGGAAGGTGAGCCAGCACAGCGCGATCGTGGCCAGCACCATCGGGATGCGCGCCGCCCAATCGTGCACCCCAAAGACAAGATAGGAAACACTCATCATCCAATACTTCAGCGGAGCCTTCTCCAGGTAGGCCACTCCGTCCAGGCGCGCCGTCACCCAGTCCCCGGAATCCACCATGTTGCGGGCGATCTGCGCCTGGACAGCATCCACATCGTCCATGAGGGAAGGTGGACTGACGGCGCAACCGGCGAAGATGAGAGTAGCGGCTAGGACGACAAGGATTTCGCGAGCAAGCCCACCTGCACGCGATTGGTCTGTATGTTCCATTCTTTCATCCAAAGGAACAAGGTTAGCAGGCCCCAAAGCTGGTACCCGGCGTTCACTCTGCGCTCCTGATGGTCCAGCATCAGACGGTCGATCGCATCCCACTGCAATCCGGCCTCGCGTGCGCGTTTCGCCGTCACCGTGTCCTGCAGCAGCGGGCGCAGACTCTCGCGGAACCATAGGTGCGCGGGAATGTCGAAGCCTTCCTTCTTGCGCCGCAGCACGGACTTGGGGAGCTTGTCGCGCATGAGTTCCCGCAACAGATACTTCAGCGTCCCGCCGCGCACCTTGAGGTTCTCCGGAACCGAGGCGGCAAAGTCAACGATGCGCGGATCGAGGAACGGGGGGCGTATCTCCAGCGAATGCGCCATGCTCATGCGGTCGCATTTATAGAGGATGTCTTCGGGCAGGTAAAGCAGCTGGTCCAGGTAAAGGAACTTGTTCACGCTCCCCACATCCGGTAGCTCGGGCCAGAGCGAAGCCGGAGAAGTTGGATTCTCCAGTCCGAGTACCGCCGCGCGCTCCGCTTTCGAGCAGGCGCCGTTCCAGAACATGTGCGCTTCGGTAGGCGCAAGCAGTGATCCGGCAAGGAACCGCTTCAGCTTGTATTCGAAGCTGATTTTTTCGTCCGACACCGGCAGCTTCATCGCCGCCCGCAGAGCCAGTCTCTTCATAAAAGCGGGCACGTATCGAAGCCGCCGCGCGTATCGGTCCGCCACATATGTGGTGTAGCCGCCGAACAACTCATCGGCCCCCTCGCCGCTCAAGGCCACCGTCACATGCTTGCGGCACATCTTGGACAAAAACCAAACCGGCAGTGCGCCGGCATCGGCACTGGGCTCGTCGGAATAGTGGGCCATTTGCTGCACGGCGCTGGCCAGGTTCTCGCCCGGTGCCAGGTCAAACTCATGATGCTCGGTCCCGTAGTGTGCGGCCACCTGCCGGAAGTAAGGGCTCTCGTCGAAAGTGCGGCCATGGAAGGAAACAGAAAACGTCTGCAGCTTTTTTGCCGATGCCTCGGCGGCATAGTGCGTAATGGCCGACGAGTCGAGCCCGCCGCTCAACCAGATCCCGAGCGGCACATCGGAGATCATATGATCCTTCACGGCGCTGCGCAGCAATCCATCCAACTCTTCCTTGCCCGAATCCAGCGTCATCTCCGGATTCGGATCAAAGTAGAGTCGCCAGTGGGCTCCGGTCTGGATCACCCCGTCGCGCCACTCGAGCCACCCGCCCGGTTCCAGCTTCTCAATTCCCTCCACCAGCGTGTAGGGAAACGGAACATAGTTCAACGCCAGATAGTAGTTGAGCGCCGTGGTGTTCAGCACACGCTCCACGCCGGGGTGCGCAAACAACGCCTTGAGCTCGGAGCCGAACACCAGGTCCTGCCCAAGGCGGCTGATATAGAGCGGCTTGATTCCCATCCTGTCCCGGGCCAGCACTAGCCTTTTCTCCGATTGCTGCCACAGCGCCACCGCGAACATTCCGCGGAATCGCGGAAAGCAGCCCATGTCCCACTCCTGCCAGGCATGTAGAACGACTTCCGTGTCCGACTGCGACTGAAACCTGTGCCCAAGCTCTTCCAGTTCCTTGCGCAGTTCCCGGTAGTTGTAAATCTCCCCGTTGAACACGATCGTCCGGTCCCCGTCGGGCGTTTGTATCGGCTGATCGCCGCCGGCCAGATCCAGGATTTTCAGCCGCACCGCCCCGAGCGAAACCGTATCGGAGACAAAGTGTCCCTGCTGATCCGGACCTCGATGATGCAGGCACCCAGTGGCCTTCTCAATCACGGACCGGGTTAATTTTGAATTTTTATGGGTGAATCCAGCGATGCCGCACAAATTGGGAACGTCCGTTAGACTCCAGTTTAACAGGTATTGGATTTGTTGGACCACCCAACGGATCGTGCTCCTCCGTGCGGAGCGGCCAGCAACTACTCGTAGTTGATCGCGTTCCTTTTTGGCTCGGCACGAGCCAAGTTGTACGGTAAAATATGGCCCTGTCCGATTGGGCCTAACAGGCCACTCAGTCATCAATAGTGATTGAGTTGTTTCACCGACTTGGTTACGGTCACGGGTTGCCTGCCGGGTACGCCGACTGTGAGAGTCGCTAACAATGAGTGGATATCCGGGCGTTTATGAAGCTCCTCATACATGAAGTACTGCAAAATGTCGAGAGTCAGGGGATCTCCCGGATACAGAACCTTTCCCATCTTCTTGCCGGTGAACCTGAACAGCCGATGAGTTTCCGTTCTGCGCTCTTGAACTTCGTCATCAAAGACCGCTTCCGGTAACAGTGCACTGGGAAAGCTGAGATCGATCCAATAGTTCTCTGCGGGGTCCTTCGCTCTATCGTCGTTCATAACCACGATTTTCAAGCGGTATTGGTGTCTGTCCGTGGATTCCTGCTCCAACTCATATTCCATACTCGCCGTTAGACGTGGGCCGCTACTTCGGGTGCCCCATCCAATCGAGAACTTGCCGGACGCAAGCCGGTCTCGCAGGTCGGCTAAGACATCATCGGACGACTCAAACTCCACTGGCGCTAGCAACAGCTGGCCTCGCAGGCCCTCCCGCTTGAGTCCCTTCTGAATGTATACCGCCACTGGAATCCCTTTACCTTGCGTCTGAACAAGGAAGGAAGCAATGGCGAGTTCCTGCTCAACCCAGACCGACGCCCTGATATGCTCACCACCCGGCGTTGTCACCTTCCCCCTGTGATGCATGACGGCAATAAAACCGGCACAGTCGTTCAAAGCGGCAAGGATGTGGCGGGAAACGCCGTCGAGGCTGGCTTGGTTTTCTGCGAAGTAACCTTTCGCCGACGTGTGCTCTTCGATTAGCTTTTCAATTGCCTTACCGAGCCGCTTCTCTTCGTCTGTGTACTGGCCGCAACTGATGAAGACAACCTGTCTGTCGTCTTCGGCGTCCGTCCGTTGGTTGCCAATC
>Ga0080064_1006402_pt1 | contig 12756 bp, 11 predicted proteins | sample Subgrocontami54m_FD_69260 | JGI IMG/M metagenome (GOLD analysis project Ga0080064, IMG submission 69260) | Subsurface groundwater microbial communities from S. Glens Falls, New York, USA - GMW46 contaminated, 5.4 m (SPADES assembly) (version 2) ...
CGACGAGGAGCACCGCTTCGGGGTCCGCCAGAAGGAGGCGCTGAAAGCCCTGCGCGCCGAAGTCGACGTGCTCACGCTCACCGCGACGCCGATCCCGCGCACCCTCGCCATGTCGCTCGAGGGCCTGCGCGACCTCTCGGTGATCGCCACCGCGCCCGAGCGACGCCTCGCGATCAAGACCTTCGTCTCGGTCTACTCGCAGGGAATCATCCGCGAGGCCTGCCTGCGCGAATTGAAGCGCGGCGGCCAGATCTATTACCTTCACAACGACGTCGCCACCATCGAGGCGCAGCGCGAGAAGCTGGAGGCGCTGCTGCCGGAGGCGCGCATCGCGGTCGCACACGGGCAGATGCGCGAGAGGGAGCTGGAACGCGTCATGCGGGAGTTCGTGCAGCAGCGCTCGAACCTGCTCGTGTGCTCGACCATCATCGAGACCGGCATCGACATCCCGACGGCGAATACCATCGTCATCGAGCGCGCCGACCGCTTCGGCCTGGCGCAGCTGCACCAGCTGCGCGGCAGGGTCGGCCGTTCCCACCACCAGGCCTACGCCTATCTGCTCACGCCCCCGGAGGAAGCGCTCTCCGCCGCCGCGAGGAAGCGCCTGGAGGCGATCCAGATGATGGAAGAGCTGGGCTCGGGGTTCTACCTTGCGATGCACGACCTCGAGATCCGCGGCGCCGGGGAGGTGCTGGGCGAATCGCAGAGCGGCGAGATGCAGGAGGTGGGCTTCAACCTCTACGCCGACATGCTCAACCACGCGGTCGCCTCGCTGAAGGCCGGCCGGGAGCCCGACCTCGACCAGCCGTTCGGCGTTTCGACCGAGATCAACCTGCACCTGCCTGCATTGCTGCCCACGGCGTACTGCGCCGACGTGCACGAGCGCCTGGTGATCTACAAGCGCCTGGCCAATTGCGAGTCCCTCGAAGCGCTGGAGGCGATGCAGGAAGAGCTCGTCGACCGGTTCGGCGATACCCCGCCGCAGGCGAAGGCATTGCTCGAATCGCACCGCTTGCGCGTGCTCGGCAAGCCCCTGGGCGTCGCGCGCCTGGATGCGAGCTCCGAGACCCTGCAGCTGCAATTCGTACCCGACCCGCCCCTGGACGCCGGCAAGGTGATCAAGATGGTCCAGGCGAACCGCGGCTGGCGGCTCTCGGGCCCGAACAAATTGCGCATCGAGCGCGTCACCGGGGACCTCGCCGAACGCGCCAGGGCCGTGAAGCAGACCCTCGATACGCTGCGCGGCGCGGCGAGAACCTGATTCATGGCGTTCGACCTGGTCGCGCAGGGGGAACGGATCGACGATGACTCGATCGCGGCACTGGCGCGATCGAGCGGCTCGCCGCGCTGGCGCCGGATCGCACCCGGTGCGGCGAGGTTCTTCGACGCTCGCCGCGGCCCCGATGTGGACGAGCTCTGCGCGCGTCTCGCCCTCGATTGCGCGTACGTTCCGGACGCCGCCCGCCTCTCGGACTACGGCCTGGTGGCGATGGACATGGACTCGACGCTGATCACCATCGAGTGCATCGACGAGCTGGCCGACATGGCGGGCATCAAGACCCAGGTTGCGGCAATCACCGCGAGCGCCATGCGCGGGGAGATCGACTTTGCCGAGAGCCTCACCCGGCGCACGGCGCTGCTCGCCGGGCTGCACGCGTCCGCGCTCGAGCGCGTCTGGAGCGAAAGGCTGAAGCTGTCGCCGGGCGCCGAGCGCCTGGTCGAAGCGCTGCGCGCGCGCGGGATCAAGACGCTGCTGGTCTCGGGCGGCTTTACCTTCTTCACCGAGCGGCTCAAGGCGCGGCTCGGTCTGGACTACGCGCTGTCCAGCGAGCCCGAGATCGCCGGCGGCAGGCTCACGGGCAGGATCCTGGGAAGAATCCTCGACGCCCGCGGCAAGGCGGAGGCGGTGCGCGGCATGCGCGAGTCGCTCGGGCTCGCGACCGAGCGTGTGGTCGCCATCGGCGACGGCGCGAACGACCTCGCGATGCTCTCGGAGGCCGGCGTCTCGATCGCCTATCATGCGAAGCCGGTCGTTCAGCGTCAGGCGAGCTTCAGCTTCAACCACGTCGGCCTGGACGGCCTGCTCAACCTCTTCCCGTAGGCTGGGTCAAGCACCGTGAGTCAATCAAGTTATGCTTCGCGCCGGGCTGCGCTTCTCGACGGCATGCGCGTCGCAAGCGGCGCGCCTTCGGCGGTGCTCGCCGCCGGCTACCTCGGCTTCGCTGCGCTTGCCAAGGCGGGTGAATTTCCGCTCTGGGCGGCGCTGCTCTCCACCGCCACCGTCTGGGCGCTTCCCGGCCAGCTCGTCATGATCGAAATGTTCCGCGCGGGCGCAGCCTCCGCGCTGATCGTGATCGCCGTGGCGTTCACCGCCATGCGGTTCCTGCCGATGACGGTGTCGTTCATGCCGCTGCTGCGCGAGCCCCGGCAGCGGCCCTGGCACCTCTACGCGGCTTCGCACCTGCTGGCGATGACCAACTGGGCGCTGTGCATCGGGCGGGTGCGCGAGCTGCCGCAGGAGCAGCGCCTGCCCTATTTCGTCGGATTCGCAATGACCACCTGGGTGGTGTGCCTCGCCTCGACGCTGGCCGGGTATTTCCTGGTGGAATCGTTTCCGCCCCTCGTCAACCGCGGACTCGTGCTGATCAGCCCGCTGTACTTCCTGCTCATCCTGTCGGGCGAATATCGCAATCACCTCACCTCGACCGCGCTGCTGCTGGGTGCGGTGCTCGGCCCGCTGCTGTATCGCGTCACGCCGGAGTGGAGCATTCTCGCCGCCGGCCTGATCGGCGGCACCCTCGCGTACCTGCTGTTTCGCCGTCGTGCTTGAACTCGGTCTGACCGTGCTCGCCTGCGGGGCGGCCACCTACCTGTGGCGAGGCCTGGGCGTGCTGCTCTCGGGCAGGGTGCGCGCGGACAGCGAGGTATTCACCTGGGTCGGCTGCGTCGCCTACGCCATGGTCGCGAGCCTCATGGCCCGGCTGGTGCTCCTGCCCGAGGGAACGCTCGCGGAAACGCCGCTGTACGGGCGGCTCGCCGCCTGCGCCGCCGCGCTCGTGGTCTACTACAGCTTTCGTCGCAACCTGTTCCTGGGCATCGTCTCCGGCTTCGTGGTGATCGTCGCGCTGGAGTGGTTGCGCGGCGCGAGCCCGTGGTAGCATGCGCCGATAAACGGAGGAGACCCCACCATGAACGACACCGTCAAGTACATCCTCGACGAAACCCGCATTCCCAAGGTCTGGTACAACCTCGCCGCCGACCTGCCCAAGCCGCTGCCGCCGGTGCTGCATCCGGGCACGGGAAAGCCGATCGGACCCGACGACCTCGCGCCGCTTTTCCCGATGTCCCTCATCCTGCAGGAGGTGTCGGCCGAGCGCGAGATCGAGATCCCCGAACCGGTGCGCCAGATCTACCGCCAGTGGCGGCCTTCGCCGCTGTACCGCGCGCGCCGCCTCGAGAAAGCGCTGCAGACACCGGCGAAGATCTACTACAAGTACGAGGGCGTCTCCCCCGCCGGCAGCCACAAGCCCAACACCGCAGTCGCGCAGGCGTTCTTCAACAAGGAGGCCGGGGTCAAGAAGTTGAGCACCGAGACCGGCGCCGGCCAATGGGGCTCCGCGCTCGCGTTCGCAGGCGGCCTGTTCGGCCTGGAAGTGCAGGTGTTCATGGTGCGCGTGTCCTACAACCAGAAGCCTTACCGGCGCGCGCTCATGGAGACCTACGGCGCGCGCTGCATCCCCTCGCCCTCCAACGAAACCCAGTCGGGCAAGGCGATCCTCGCGCAGCGTGCCGACCATCCGGGGAGCCTCGGCATCGCGATTTCGGAAGCGGTCGAGGTCGCCGCGCAGCGCGACGACACCAAGTACGCCCTCGGCTCGGTGCTCAACCACGTCCTGCTGCACCAGACGATCGTCGGCCAGGAGGCGATGGCGCAGCTCGAAATGGCGGGCGACTATCCCGACATCATCGTCGGCTGCACGGGCGGCGGCTCGAACTTCGCCGGCATCGCCTTCCCCTTCATCGGCGCGCAACTGCGCGGCGGGAAGAAAGTGCGCGTAGTCGCGGTGGAGCCCGCCGCGTGCCCGAGCCTCACGCGCGGCAAGTACGCGTTCGACTTCGGCGACACCGCGCACCTGACGCCCCTCGTCAAGATGCACACCCTCGGCTCGACCTTCACCCCGCCCGGCTTCCACGCGGGCGGCCTGCGCTACCACGGCATGGCGCCGATGGTCTCGCACATCAAGGAGCTGGGCCTGATCGAGGCGGTCGCCTATCACCAGATCAAGTGCTTCGACGCGGGCGTGCAGTTCGCGCGCGCCGAGGGCATCGTTCCGGCGCCCGAGGCGAACCACGCCGTGAGGGGCGCGATCGACGAGGCGATCCGCTGCCGCGAGGAAGGCAAGTCCAAGACCATCCTGTTCAACCTCTGCGGCCACGGCCACTTCGACATGCAGGCCTACATCGACTACTTCAGCGGCAACCTGAAGGACATCGAGTACGACGAGGCCGAGCTGGCGATGGCGCTCGCCGGGCTGCCGACGGTGGCGGAGCCGGCGTGACCCCCCGGACGTGCGGCCTCAATTCCCCTGAAACCGGCGACGGCCGATAGGTCGCCGCGCGCCCGGTCGCCCGTGCGGTGACCGGGTGTGAACACATGCTCGAGTGCGCCGAGTATCCGACAGGCTCCGGCACCATGGATTCGCACGTACCCGAATCGGCATTCGGCAAGTGGTTTCTGCAAACCAATGTCTGGACCGTCCACGTCCTGGAACGCGCCCTCAAGGACCTCGACAGGCTCATTCCCCAGCGCCGTCCCGCCTATCCCGTAGTGGCGGACGTGGGCTGCGGGTGGGGACGCTCGCTCAAGAAGCTCAACGACCGGTTCCGACCGCAACACGTGATCGGCATCGCCCCTATTGACTACACACCAAGGCGTTACTGAAGTATCTCGCCATTTCCTCACCTCGTTATCGCCCCTTGATTACAACTCTATCCAGGCGATAACTACTGCGACGTGGGGGGCGAAACGGCGGCGGCGGGGGGCGGAAGCGCGGCGGCGGGCGGGGCAGCGGTGGGGGGCGGCGCGCTAAGGTCGGTTGTCTTGCAGCCTCTACTTATGAAAAGCTGCGTTAGATATTCCTGACGCGCACTAGCCTGCTGCATCCGTTCTATAGCGTTGACCTGTTCATTTTGGGCATTTACCGCCACAGCGCCCGAAAATAGGCCGGCAAAAGGGATAAAACCCATCACTGTTGACGCCGTGCTCGCCTGCTGACTGGATTCGCGACTGCTCTTTGCTTGACCAGCGATCCTTCCCATTTCCGCAGCCTCATCGTACATCTGTTTGCACGTCAGTTCATTATCAATCATCTTTATTCGTTGAATTGGTCCATTCTGTGCAAACGCGGGCAATATAGCTAGGGACAGTCCCAAAACGAGTAAGCGGCCTAAATAACAACGAGGAGACAACATGGAACTCTCCTTTACGGATTTGGCTATTAATCTTAGAGTCTTTTTCAAAATGACAGTGCGCAGGGATGTCATTCCGCGCGCAGCGAGGAATCTGCTTTTGAATCAGCGAAGAAGCAGATTCCTCGGCCCTCGGCCTCAGAATGACAACTCATCTTGAAACGGGTTCTTACTTACCATTCTGGTTCAACCTAGATGCTGCGGGCGGCCCCGATACGCCCGAGCCGATCATGCTACTTGGCTCATGTGCACCGGCGGATCCCACCAATTCTCTGGGATCGATCTCTATCTTTGCTTTTGCGCGAAGGTTGGCAGCCATCTCTCGTATTCTGCGCTGAACTAGAAGAGTAGCGAGGTAGTCTTTCAATTCGTCAAAAGTCGGGGCGGCGCGTACGCGTCGATCGTCCACTCGAACCAGATGCCAACCAAATTGTGTTTTGACAGATTCTGAGACTTCCCCTTTCTTTAGTGAAAAGGCGACCTCATCAATCTCTGACACCATTTGGCCTCTCACGAAATAACCGAGGTCACCGCCGAGTAAATTGGTCGTAGGGTCCTGGCTAAAGTGGCGCGCAAGTGCTGCAAAGTCTGCGCCTGCAGAGAGTTGCTTCGCCAACTCAATTGCTAGTTCGCGGCTGTTTACCAGGATATGACGCGCTCTTACCTCTTCTTGAGGTCGAAACGTCTTCACTTGATCTTCGAAGAAGTTTCTTACGTCCTCCTCAGTTACCCGATCTTTGACACGCTTTTGGTAATAGTAATTTCGCAATGCCAACCGATCGCTGAACCGCTTTAGATCGATCTCCTTGCTTTTCGACAGCAGGTTCTCATCGGTAGCGGCCCTCGCAAACAGTTGGCTTTCGATAAGCAATTCGATATGTGCGCGACGCCGAAGATCTGGCGACAATTTTCCGAGGTGGTCGCCCCACTCAACTTCAGCGAATTGCAAGTCTGCTTCAGTGATACCTTCGCCGTTGACCGTAGCAACTATTCTCTCTTGCGCGTGAGCACTCGTGAGCGTAAGCCCGATCCCGAGCGCCACAGTTGCAACCGAGAGGCCAAGACGCGTGATGGTCATCGCAACTTACATATCACACAATTTTGCCAGATTCCAGGATCCCCGATACCACTGCGCCGTTCGATCGAGACTGGTCCGATAGCCCATAGCGATCACTGACGGGCGACGCGTTCAGCACGCAGCGCTTCGAACTCCCGAGTGAATGCCGCCGCTCTATCTTCGTTGGTTTTCGTATGCAACCATCGATCTGTTGCGCGCTTAAACAGTTGCGTATTGGTCAGTTTGTCGCCAGCCGAATTTAGGCCCCACAACGCCATATCTGCCACATCGGCCGCGGCATCGGCTCCTCGGGACCCACCGAAGAGGTAGCCCGCAGCTATCGCGGCGCCCTTTCCGGCCAGTTCGAGCCCGGCCGAGCCGACGGCGAGTTTCTTGTCCAGGTTCCATTTGTCACCTGCGCCCAAAGCAGTGCCGAACGCCTGAGCACTTCCCGCCATAGAGCTAATGGAAGCTGCCAAAGGGATGCTGCTGCCTAGGGCACTGCTTGCACTTCCCGCCGCGCTTGCAGCATTTATCGCCGCGCCTAGTGGGTCGTGCGCCTTGTAGGCTTCAACGGCACCGTATCCCGATGAGACTGCGGATACGCCGCTCGCGGTGCGGTCCATATTCCTAGCAAAGGCTGTCACGCTCGCCTTCCAAGTAGGAGAGGTCAGCAGCTTTTCAACGCCTTGTACGCCGAGATTAATCGTGGTGACCGCGTTCGAAATATCTTCGTGATTATTAACTACCCACTCACCAGCCTGGACCAAGGGCTTCGGAATTGTATTGCCCTGCGACGATCGCGGGATGGATATGGCAACGAAGCCTGCGACGGGCGAACCAAAGTTCAAATTAACGTCTTGGCTCCCTTGTCCCGGCGAGGTAAGCCGCAAATTGTTCAGTACCCCAAATGGCGGCGTAGTTGTGGCCGCAGTCGCGTTGGGGCCGCTTCGACTTATCGGGAGCGGGCTCGGTGCATGCAGCGGGGTTGGCTGAACCGCGATAGGCGGCGCTGCTGTAAAGATTGATGTGCTTGCCTGAGGCGTTGGCGCACTGGTACTCGGGCCAGGCGATGTCGCCAGCGATGGCACCTGCGATGCCGTTGGCTTCACCGCTGGGGCGGGGCTCGACGACGATACGACCGGTGACACCAGCGGAACCGGCTGCACCGGTTGTTGCGCGCCTGGTATTTGATAGCCGTACTGCTGCGCAGCCAGTTGTGGGGTTGCAGTCGCAATTATCTTTCCGTTTTGTGAGACTTGCACCGTACCGTAAGCTGTCGGTACAAACGTGTAGATAGGCGATGCCGCCTGCGGCGGCGGGCTCGGTGCATGCAGCGGGGTTGACTGAACCGCGATAGGCGGCGCTGCTGTAAAGATTGATGTGCTCGCCTGAGGCGTTGGCGCACTGGTACTCGGGCCAGGCGATGTCGCCAGCGATGGCACCTGCGATGCCGTTGGCTTCACCGCTGGGGCGGGGCTCGACGATGATACGACCGGTGACGGCGGCGAAGCCGGCTGCACCGATTGCTGCGCGCGCGGTATCTGATAGCCGTAATTCTGAGTCGCGCTTTGCGGCGTGGTGGTCGTAATTATTCTTCCGTTCTGCAAGACTTGCACCGTACCATAAGCTGTCGGTGCAAACGTGTAGGTAGGCGATGCCGCCTGCGGAGTGACAGAAGGCATCGCAGGAGCAGACATAGGTGGCGTCGGGACAACAACAGCACGCATTGCTGGCAATGGAGCCACAACGGACCTGGGTACCTGTGGGACAATCGCGGCGTTCGGTGGTTGTACAACTGCAGGCCTTGGCGCCGAGACAGCCGCCGGTTTCTTCGGCGACGTTATAGTGGGGTTTGAGGATTCAGTGGCCGCTGGCGCAGTGGCGGGGGCCAAAAATATTGGTTGCACCGGACCAGCCCCCGCCGGCGTTGGCAGTGCCAACACGGCACTTATCGCGCCGACTAGCGCGCGAACCGCATATTCCGATCGCATGCTCTCCCCACTCCCTGAATGGTGAGAACTCACACTATTACATATTTATTCCTAGAGCGTCAATTGCAGCAAGAAAGCGCCATGATTGTCTCGCATGAGAGACCAGTCAGCGAACACAAGTACACTCCTCAGAACCCTCCGAATCAGGCGCTCGCCAGCGCCGCCTTTACCCGCTCGGGCGTGAGCGGCGCGCGGCGCAGCCGTACGCCGGTCGCGTCGAAGAACGCGTTCGCCACCGCCGCCGGAATGCAGCGTATGGTCGGCTCGCCGGCGCCGGTGGGGGCGATCTCCGGATGGTTGATCAGCACCACCTGGATGGTCTCGGGTGCATCCTGCATCTCGAGAATCGGATAGTTCAGCCAGTCCACGCTGGTCACGGTGTTGCGGTCGAAGCGCACTTCCTCGAACAGCGTGCGCGACAGGCCGTGCACGACATTGCCCTCGATGGTGTAGCGCAGCCCCTCCGGGTTGACGATCAGGCCGCAGTCGTGGGCGACGGTGAACTTCCTTGCCCAGATGCGCCCGCTCTTGCGCTCGACCTCGACCTCCGCGACCACCGCGACGATGGTGCCGCCGCGCTGCGCGTAGGCGATCCCGCGCCCGGCGAGCACTTCGCCCGCGCGCGGGCCGCGCGCCGCGGGGCGAGGCGTCCAGCCGGACTTCTCCGCGGCGGCCTTCACCGCGGCGATATCGCGCGGCGCGGTGAGGTACTTCACCCGGAACGCGACTGGGTCCTCCCCGGTCGCCGCGGCCAGTTCGTCGATGAACTGCTCGCTCGAGAAATGGATCTCCGGCCCGACCGGGTCGCGCAGGTGCGAGGTGCGCAACGGCGAGCAGCGTTCCAGCAGCGGCGGAATCACTTCCCACGCGAGGCGTTTGTTGGCGAATCCGTAGCTCTCGGCCGGAACGCCGAAGTTCAAAGCCGGCTTCGGCGGCATCCCGAGCTCCATGCCGGCGAGGCTGTCGCGCGGGTCGGATTCGTTGGTGGCGATGTTGACGCGCGAGAACCCGCGGCTCGTGAAATCGTAGCCGATCACCTTGCCAGAGGCGTCGAGTGCGGCGCGGCCGCGATGCACCGATGCCGGCCCCTTCGGGTCCCACATGCCGTCGCGGCGCATGCCTTGCACGCGCACCGGCTTTCCGGTGAGCTTGGAGAGAAGCGTTGCGTCCATCAGGGCGTCGCCCGCGTCGTTGCGTCCGTACGAACCCGGGCCCATCACCCAGATCGCGTGCACCTTCTCCGGCGGCAGGCCGAGCAGCCTGGCGACGCCGTCGCGCCCGAAGTGCGGCTTCTGCGATCCGGTCCAGACCGTCGCTCCGTCCTTCCTCACGTCGGCGACCGCGCAGCCCGGACCCATGCTCGCGTGCGACTGGAACGGCCATTCGTATTCGGCTTCGATGACGCGCGCCGCGCCCTTGAAGGCGGCCTCGAGGTCGCCCTTCTTCACCGGCTCCTCGCGCTTCAACGTGCCCGCAGTCCGGATGTGCTCGTGCAGCTTCTCCATCGGCGGGAACGGGTCCTTCGCCTCGGACCACTGCACCTTGAGCATCTGCGCCGCGCGCACCGCGTCCCACTCCTTCGGCGCGACCACCGCGAGGAATCCCTTCTCGCGCACGACGCGCGCGCCGCGGACGGAACGGATCGAGCGCTCGTCCACTTTCTCCGCGACGCAGGCCGCGCGCGGAGGTCGGATGACGCGCGCGTGCAGCATGCCCGGCACGGAAATATCGGTGACGTAAGGCTCGGTCCCGTAGACCTTCCAGGCCACGTCGCGGCGCGGGAACGACTTGCCGACCACCTTGTATTCCGAGGGCGGCTTGGGCTTGGCGCGGCCCTTCACGTCCATCGCGTTGCCGGTCTGCTTGTTCCATTCGACCTTGGAGTTGAAATGCCTGCCGCCGATCATCTCGGCGTAGCTCAGGCGCTTCAACGGGTCGTCCAGCGAGGCGACCACGCCGTCGGTGACGGCGAGGCGCTCGGCCGGAACGCCGAGCTTCTTCGATGCCATCTCGACGAGGATGCGGCGCGCCTCGGCGGCCGCGTTGCGCAGCGGCCTCGCTCCCATGTAGATGCCGGTCGAGCCGGAGGCGCCGCCCTGGTTGCACGAAGTCGCCGTATCTCCCATGAACACGGTGACGCGCTCGAAGGGCACGTCGAGCTCGTCGGCGACGATCTGCGCGATCGCGACGTCCAGGCACTGGCCCATGTCCATCTTGCCGAAGAACGCCGACACGCGGCCGTCCGGGAGCACCGCCACCCAGGAGTCGAGCTGCTCCGGAACCAGCGGCGGCCTGCCGGCGGCCGCGCTCTGCGCGAGCGCCGACTCGACGTATCCCGGCACGGATGCCGAGACGACCAGTGCGCCGGAGGCTTTCAGGAAATCGCGGCGGGAGAGCGTAATGTCCATGTCCGCCTCCTCAGGCCATCGCCGCCTGCGCGCGCTTGATCGCGCGCAGGATCGAGACATGCGTGCCGCAGCGGCACTTCAACCCCGCCAGCGCCTCGCGCACCTGGGCCTCGGACGCCTTGGGATTCTTTTCCAGGAAGGCGGCCGCGGTCATGATCCAGCCGTTGATGCAATAGCCGCACTGGGGCACCTGCTCCTCGACGTAGGCGGCCTGGAGCGGATGCGGCTTCTCGGGCGTGCCCAGGCCGTAGATCGTGGTGACCTTCCGCCCCTTGACCGCCGACAGCGGCGTCACGCAGGAGCGAATCGGTTCGCCGTCCAGGTGCACGGTGCAGGCGCCGCATTGGGCGACGCCGCATCCGAAATGCGGATTCTTCAGGTGGAGATCATTGCGCAGCGCGTACAGCAGCGGCATCGACGCGTCGGCGCTGACCGACACCGGCTTGCCGTCGACGACGAACTTGATCGTGGCCATGCAGTCCTCCTTGGCAGTTGCGGCATATTATTGGAAGCGGGTCGCGCGCCGCGTGGCGCCCGCCTGACGAGGCTGCTGCAAATATTAGTCTTTTTTTTACCCGAGAGTTGGCAGCATGCGCAAATATTTTGGGTTTACATAAGTCTCGCCATTTCGCACAGTTGCTATGCAACTGTGCGAAATGGCGAGATCAATAAACGGCAAGCGAAGCCCAGCCGCCTCCTCCAGCCATGCCGCCCCGAAATACTTCTAAGACACTTCGTCGATCCATGCCATCTGGATCGCCTCGAGTATCTTTTCGCCGCAGTGCTTGGGGTCGTCGTCGAACCCGGGAAGCTCCCGGACCCAGTTGAAGAGGTCGGTGAACCGAACCGCCCTGGGGTCCACGTCGGGGTGCTTCTCGGCCAGCTCGATCGCGATGTCGAGGGTGTCGGTCCATTTCATTCGTGCTTGGCCTCCGAAACCATGTTGATGGTGTACTTGGGAATCTCGATCACGAGATCGGCGTCCTTGACCCTGGCCTGGCAGGACAGCCGCGAGGTCGGCTCCAGGCCCCAGGCCTTGTCGAGCATGTCCTCCTCCTTCTCCGCGGCGTCGTCGAGCTCGTCGAACCCTTCGCGCAGGATCACGTGGCAGGTCGTGCAGGCGCAGGACTTCTCGCAGGCGTGTTCCACTTCGATGCCGTGTTCGAGCAGGTTGTCCAGGATGGACATGCCGCTTTTCGCCTCGATCTGGGCGCCTTCGGGGCAGAGCGTTTCATTGGGGAGAACGGTGATTTTTGGCATGTGCGATTCTTTTCATGGCCGCCAGGAGTCCCGGCGCCGTCGGCGTTTCAACAACTCACGAGTCCAGGCTGGCGACGGTCCTGCCGGCGAGGGCGCGCTTGACCGAGCGGTCCATGCGGCGCGAAGCGAAGGCCTCGGTCGCCTTGTTCACCCGGTCGACCTGCATCTTGATGGCGCGGTGGTCGGTACCGCCCGCGACCTGTCGCAGCGCCGCGATCTCGGCGCGGATCGACTCCAACTCTTCGGGGGACAGCAGGTCGGCATCCTCGCGCAGCGCCGACTCGGTCGCCTCGAGCATGCGTTCCGCCTCGACCTGCTGCTCGCGAAGCGCCCGCGCATGCACGTCGTCCCGCGCGTGCTCGTAGGAGTCCTTGAGCATCTGCGTAATCTGCTCGTCCGAGAGGCCGTAGGACGGTTTCACCGTCACCGAGGCCTCGACGCCGCTCGTGGATTCGCGCGCCGACACCGACATCAGGCCGTCAGCGTCGACCTGGAACGTGACGCGGATGCGCGCGGCACCGGCCGCCATCGGCGGGATGCCCCGCAGCTCGAATCGGGCGAGCGAGCG
>Ga0080064_1006403_pt1 | contig 12755 bp, 12 predicted proteins | sample Subgrocontami54m_FD_69260 | JGI IMG/M metagenome (GOLD analysis project Ga0080064, IMG submission 69260) | Subsurface groundwater microbial communities from S. Glens Falls, New York, USA - GMW46 contaminated, 5.4 m (SPADES assembly) (version 2) ...
GTACCCCCAGCCGGGTGTCTCTTTCCGGCCCGATGCAATAGAGTTGTGGACCATTGAAGCTCCTCGCCCGGTGCATCGGTCCTGCAAGATCCCCCCGGCTGGCGATTGAAACAGTTTCCACAGAAGCCGAAGGGGTGCTGCTCCGAAAACGGGAGACGTCCGACACTGAAGGTTCCTCTTGTCTCCCTCTTTCTTGACCGATTTGGGAGTTTCGGATAGGTTACGTGAAGACATTGGATCTGTTTTTGTTGTAAGGAAGGGGGATAATTTTTTGAGCCGCATAAGTGAAGACATCATTCGACAAATCAGCCAAGAACTTTACCGGGCGGAGAAGGAGCGAAAACCCGTCGCCCCATTGACGGAGAGATATCCGGGCCTGGAGCCGGACGACGCCTATCGGATTCAGCTCGGAGTGGTGGAGCTGAAAAAGGCGGATGGGTGTAAGGTCGTCGGGAAAAAGATCGGGCTGACGAGCAAGGCGATGCAGAAGATGCTTAATGTGGATCAGCCGGACTACGGCCACCTGTTCGGGAATACCATGGTCGAAGATGGGGCCACCTTTACCGTGAAGGAACTGATTCAACCCAAGATCGAGCCCGAGGTCGCCTTTATCCTGGATCGTGATCTTAAAGGGCCGGGGGTGACCGCCTTGCAGGTGATGTTGGCGACCCGTTTTGTGGTGCCTGCCTTAGAAATCATCGACAGCCGGATTGAAGCGTGGCGCATCAAGCTCGCGGATACGATCGCCGACAACGCCTCTTCGGCGCGGGTGGTCTTGGGCGGGCCGCCGCGAAGGATCGATCAGTTGGACTTGACGCTTATCGGAATGGTCATGGAAAAAAATGGCGAGGTCGCTCAGACCGGCGCCGGGGCGGCGGTGCTGGGCCATCCAGCCAACGCGGTTGCCTGGCTCGCCAATGCCATCGGCCGGTTCGGAGTGACGCTGGCGGCGGGGGAGGTGGTGATGCCGGGAGCGATCTCGGCCGCGGTGGATGTGGCGGCGGGAGATACGATCCGCGCCTCTTTTCACGGTTTGGGAACGGTTTCGGTCCGCTTTGTTTAGGGAGGTTTTTTCTCATGGAAAAGGTGCGCGTAGCCATTCTGGGATCCGGCAATATCGGGACCGATCTCATGTACAAGCTCAAGCGCAGTCAGATCTTGGTCCCGACGGTGATGGTGGGGATCGTCCCGGAATCCGAAGGGCTGGCGCTGGCCCGTAAAGAGGGATTGACGACGACTCACGAGGGAATTCAGGGGTTGCTCGCCAAGGGGCAGCTCTTCGACATCGTCTTCGAAGCGACGACGGCGAAAGCGCACCGGGAGCATGCGCCGCTCCTCCGCGAGGCGGGTAAAGTGGCCGTGGATCTAACCCCGGCGGCGGTCGGCCCCTATGTGGTTCCCCTGGTGAACCTGAACGAGCACCTGGGGGAACCCAATGTGAATATGGTGAGCTGCGGGGGACAGGCGACCATCCCGATGGTCCATTCCCTGCGCCAGGTTGCCCCTCTGGAGTATGCGGAGATCGTGGCGACGATCGCCAGCAAAAGCGCCGGTCCCGGGACGAGACAGAACATCGATGAGTTCACCGACACGACCGCCCGCGGGTTGGAGAAAATCGGCGGCGCCCGCCAGGGCAAGGCGATCATTATTTTGAATCCCGCTGAGCCTCCGATCCTGATGCGCAACACGGTCTTCGGCCTGGTGGAGGACTGCGATCCGGAAAAGCTCCGCCGCTCGATCGACGAGATGGTCAAGAGGGTGCAGCAGTATGTCGCCGGCTACCGGCTGCGGGCGAAGCCGTTGATCGAGGATCTCGTCGACGGCGGACACAAAAAGAAGGTGACCCTATATGTAGAGGTCGAGGGCGTGGGCGATTACCTTCCCAAGTACGCCGGCAATCTGGATATTATGACTTCGGCCGCGGTCAAGGTCGGGGAGGAGATCGCCAAGCATTTGGCAGCGGGGACGTGGGAGAAAAAGAGAGCGGAGGCGCACTCATGAGCGAAAAGACTTTTATTCATATTGTCGACAGCACCTTGAGGGACGGGAGCCACGCGCTCAGCCACCAATTCGTTGCCGAGCAGGTTGCCCGCATAGCCAAGGGACTGGACGACGCCGGGGTGGAGGTGATTGAGGTCTCTCATGGAGACGGTTTGGGCGGTTCCACGATCAACTACGGTTTTTCCAAGCAGCCCGAGGTGGAATGGCTCAAGGCCGCCTCGTCGGTGATAAAAAAAGGGAAGCTCGCCATATTGCTTCTGCCCGGGATCGGCACCAAGGAGGACCTCAAGATGGCCGGCGATTTCGGCGCCAAGGTGGCGCGAATCGCCACTCATGTGACCGAGGCGGATATTTCCGAGCAGCACATCGGCCTAGCCAAGAAGATGGGAATGAAGGCGGTCGGCTTCCTCATGATGTCCCACATGGCGCCGCCCGAAAAGCTCGCGGAGCAGGGAAAACTCATGGAAAGCTACGGCGCCGAGGTGGTCTACGTCGTGGATTCCGCCGGGGCATTGCTTCCGACGACCGTTCGAGAGCGTATCCGGACGCTCAGAAACGCCGTTAAAGTCGACGTGGGCTTTCACGGCCACAACAACCTTTCCCTGGCGGTCGCGAACAGCCTCGCGGCGATCGAGGAAGGGGCCCGTTGGATCGACGGCTGCACCTGCGGCATGGGCGCGGGATCGGGGAACACCGCCACCGAGGTGCTCGTTGCCGTGCTGGACAAAATGGGCTACGAGAGCTCGATCGATCTCTGGAAGATCATGGACGTGGCGGAGGATCTCGTGCGGCCGATCATGCTCAAGCCCGTCCGAATCGGGAAGGCGAGCCTCACGATGGGCTACGCGGGAATCTATTCGAGCTTTCTTCTCCACGCGGAGAAGGCGGCCCAGCAATTCGGGGTGGACTCGAGAGACATATTAATGGAGATCGGCAGGAGGAAGGCGGTGGGCGGGCAGGAAGATATGATCGTGGAGGTCGCCATGGCTTTGGCGGAAAAAAAGAAAGAGAGCGCCCGAGCGTGATAGGTTGCTGCTCGGCCTGGGGGTTTCTCGAAGGGCCGATGCACCGAGTAGAAAGGATCGAGCGTATCTTAGTTCGAAGCGTAGCAGAGGCCCATTGCATCGGACCGGAGAGAGACTCTCAGGCCGGCTGATGGTGGTTCGACAGGCTCACCACCCTGAGGCAAATCGAAGGGCAGATGGGCCTTTTTCAGCAAGCTGATGACGGAAAGGAGATCTCATGGGTAAGATTGTCGCCGGCCTGGCATCCTCGCATGCCTATACGCTTCTGGACCCCTCGGAATGGGACAAGAGGCGCGAGAAGAATCGTTCGATGTTTCGGAACCGCTACGGGGTTGAAGCGCCGGCGCATCCCAAGATCGTCACGGAGACTGCTCAGGACAGGGCGACCCGCTACCAGCGGGTGCGCGAGGGGCTGGGATTCTTGAGCGCCAAGCTGAAAGAAAAAAAACCGGATTGCCTGATTCTCGTCGGAGATGATCAAAACGAAAACTATAACGAGACGAATCTCCCGCAAATCGCCCTCTATACCGGCGACGAGGTCCTGGCGACCGAAATGGCCGGCGACGGCCAGAGGATCCGCGGGGCCCGTTATCGTTGCCACTCCGATTTGGCGCAAGGTTTGCTCAAGGGGTTGGTCGAGCGCGATTTCGACGTCGCCTACTCGAAGTCTTATCCCAAGGATGAACTCCTCTCCCACGCCCATGGCCCGATCTTGAGGATGATGGATCCGGACGCGAATATCCCGGTAGTCCTGATATTCGTGAACGCGATTCATGTCCCGGCGCCCAGTCCCACGAGGTGCTACCGGCTGGGCCAGGCGATCCGGGAAATCGTCGAGAAGCGGCCGGGGAACGAGCGGGTGGCGATCTACGCCTCCGGCGGGCTCTCTCATTTTACCGCCGGTTATCCCTGGAAGGCCTATGAAGGCCCGTACACCTACGGCTCCATCAGCGAAGAATTCGACCGCAAAGCGCTGGAGGCGATGAAACGCGGCGAGGGCGAGAAGCTGGCGCAGCTCTCTTCGGCCGATCTTTTGGCGAACGGCGACATCGAGATGAGGAGTTGGCTCGTGCTGCTGGGAACCGTGGGCAGCCGGCCCGGCCGCGTGTTGGCTTATGAGCCTTTTTACAGCGCGGTGATGGGTATGGCGGTGGGTTACTGGGAGATGGAATCGGAAGGCGCCGCCGAGACTCAGCGATCCGGCGCTGTTGCGTAACGGAGGTTAGTCGCAAAATGATCACTCAAGAAGAAAACGAGCTGCTCACCCGGGTCGGCCCCGGAACTCCCGCGGGAACGCTCCTGCGCCGTTATTGGCAGCCCACGGCGCTGTCTGAAGAGCTTCCGGAAGGGGGAGCGCCGCTACCCGTTCGGTTGCTCGGAGAGAATCTCTTCCTGTTTCGCGATGATCAGGGGCGCATTGGACTGCTCGGTCTCCATTGCTCCCATCGAGGGGCCGATCTCAGTTATGGCCGGCTCGAAGATGGCGGGCTCCGTTGCATCTACCATGGTTGGCTTTACGACATCCGCGGACGCTGCCTGGATCAACCCGGGGAGCCTGCCGGAGGAGAGCACAGAGACCAGATTCGCCATCCGGCTTATCCCTGCCAGGAGCGGGGAGGCATCATCTTCGCCTATCTGGGGCCGGGAGAACCGCCCCTCCTGCCGAACTATGAGTTCCTGAACGTCCCTTCCGAGCACCGCTTCGTGAGTAAATATTTTCAGGACTGCAACTATCTTCAGGGCAACGAGGGCAACCTCGACCCGATGCATAACAATCTGCTCCACTATCCCAATCCCAATTTGGAGCACACCGGGAAGAAGGAACTCACCCAATTTCGCGGCGGCCGCGGCGCCGTTCCCGAGATGCAGATCCTCGACGCCGAGCCGGTCAACTTCGGGGTGAGGCTGTGCGACACGACGCACATGGAAGACGGCAGGAAAAACCTTCGCATCTACCACTTCGTCATGCCCAACTTTACAATGTTTCCAGGCCCGCTTCAGGGCAAAGGAGGATACTCGGTCAACTGGCACGTCCCCATCGACGATAACCAGCACTGGAAATATACGTTTCTCTTCAACCGGGAGAAGCCTTTGGACATGGAGATGGCGCGAGAACGGCTCGGCGTGGGAATCACCTCCGATTATCGCCTGCTCCAGAGCAAGTCCCGCCGGTACATGCAGGACCGCGAAATCATGAAGACCCGCAGCTACAGCGGGATCGACGGCTTTGCCGCACAGGACAGCTGCGCCATAGAGGGGATGGGCTCCATTCAGGACCGGACCCAGGAGCATCTGGTCTCCTCGGATCGGATCATTGTGGCGATGCGCAAGGTGCTCACCAAGGCGATCCAAGACGTCCAGCAGGGGATCGATCCGCCCAATGTGATCCGGCAGCCCGAGCGGAACCGATATCCGAACCTCTTCGTCTACGTGGGCTTGGTGCCGGAATCCACGGATTGGAGACAGTTCTGCAAGCAGCTCGAGGCCGAGGCCAGGGCGTGACCGGCCCGATCCGCGCCTCCTCCGGCGCTGACCCGCTTCCGAGCGAAATTCATTTTTGAGGATCGAGGTATTTATGTTGTGGAGAGATTTGCGCGAGTTTCTGGATCGTTTGGATAAGGCAGGGGAGCTCAAAAAGGTCGTGGGCGCCGGCTGGGAGGAAGATATCGGAGGTATCACCGAGCTCATGACCGAGCGGAACGGCGCCGGACTCCTCTTTGACGCCATCCCCGGCTATCCCAAGGGCTATCGCGTGGCCTCCAATCTTTTTACCACGGCCCGGAGGACCGCGTTTGCGATGGGGCTCGATCCCGATCCTGCCGAAGACTTGGCGGTCCGCTGGTCGAAGATCGTCGAGGGATTCCATCCTGTCCCTCCCAAGTTCGTGACTTCGGGCTCGGTCCTCGAGAACGTCATGACCGGAGAGAAGGTCGATCTCTACAAGTTTCCCACACCCAAATGGCACGAGCACGACGGCGGGCGTTATATCGGGACCGGGGTCTGCGTGATCCAGAAAGATCCGGACACGGGCTTCGTCAACGTCGGTGCTTATCGCGTCTCCATCCACGATCAAAAGACTTGCACGATCTTCATCGAGCACGGCAAGCACGGCGATCTCATCCGGCAAAAATATTGGGACCGCGGGCAAAAGTGCCCGGTCCTCCTCTCCGTCGGCCAGGAGCCGGTCCTCATGGCCTTCTCCGGGCCGAGCGTTTACATGTGCCCCGAAGGGGTCTCCGAGTTCGACGTCGCGGGCTACATTCATAAGGAGCCCTATCCCGTGGTGAAGGGGGAGATCACAGGCCTTCCAATGCCCGCCGAAGCGGAGATCGTCCTCGAGGGATTCATTCCTTCGCCCAAGGAGGCGTTGGTCCCGGAGGGCCCCTTTGGCGAGTGGACCGGCTACTACGCGCACGGGCGGCGCCCGGAGACCATTGTCGAGATCAAAGCGATCTACCACCGGAACGACCCGATCATTTGCGGTCAACCTCCGATGCGGCCGATCCACGGCTATTACAATCCCAATTTCGGCGACGACGACATCGACGTAAAAATGAAGGTGGAGCGGGCCGGGATTCCCGGCGTCCAGCGGGTTTTTTTCCTCGGCCGTCCCAATTTCAAAGTCGTGGCGTTGAAGCAGATGTATCGCGGCCACGTCGACGACGTGGTTCGCGTCCTGGTCCCCGGCGGGGAGCAGTATAGCGGCCACCATATTTGGGTCCTGGTGGATGACGACATCGACGTGACCAACACGGCGGAAGTCCTCTGGGCGATTGCCAGCCGGTGCGCGCCCGAGACCGGGGTCCAGGTGGTTCCGGGGACCGCCTTCTGGCAGCTCGATCCCCGGGTCCGCCCCGACGATCGGTCCAATCCCGCTGAGGGAGGAAGAAAGAGCTACATCGCTCACAATTTAGTGATCAATGCCTGCCGTCCCTTCGATTGGATGAAGGATTTCCCGCCCGTCTGCGTGAACGGTCAGGAGCTCAGAAAACGGATCGAAGAAAAGTGGAAGAAACTTTTCGTATGACAGTTCGTGCTCGTGATCGGGCTTCGACTGAGCTCAGCCGAATGTCTGTCTCGTGTTCGTCGCGAGCGCCGGGCAACGAGCATGGCTGAAGCTTTGCGACTCGGTTTCGCGGGGCTGGGAATGGCCGCTGGGCGGCTCATCGCCGAGATCTTCCAGTTCCCTTTCATCAAGCTCACGGCGGCGGCCGATCTGAGGGCCAACGCCCGGAAGCGCTTCACAGAAGAATTCAAGGCGGAGTGCTACGGCAGCGTCGAGGAACTCTGCCGGAGCCCTCACATCGACGCCGTCTATGTGGCCACGCCGCACGAGTTTCATGCTCGCCACAGCATTCTCGCCATGGAGAATCGAAAGCACGTGATCGTGGAAAAGCCCATGGCGCTTTCGGTGGACGAGGCCGACGCCATGAACCGGACCGCGGAAAAGTATGGCGTTACATTGCTGGCCGGACATACCCACAGTTTCGATCCTCCGATTCAAAAGGTCACCGAAATCGTTCAGAAGGGGGAGTTGGGGAAGCTTCTGATGATCAGCACCTCCTATTATAAGGATCATATCTACCGGCCCTTTCCCGACGATGACATTCGGATGAGCCGGGGAGTGGTGTTGAATCAGGGACCGCATCAGGTCGATGTCGTCCGGCTGATCGGGGGCGGTTTGGTGAAGAGCGTGCGCGCGATGAGCGGAGTGGGCGATCCCACTCGGCCCGGCGAGGGGCATTACGTCTGCTATCTCGAATTCGAGAACGGTGTCGCGGCGAGCCTCGTCTACAGCGGCTACGCTTATTTCGATACCGGCGAGCTCATCTGGGGGATCGGCGAGGGCGGCGAGATTAAAGATCCCGAGAGGCACGTCAAGGCCAGGAAGTTTTTTAAAAATCTCGGCACCGGCGCCGAGAGAGAAAAAGCCCTCGCGGCTAAGCTGGAAGAGTGGCGCTACGGGGGAGAGCGGCCGGGAGAATGGGCGGGGGATCTCGAACGCGCGCGTCATCAACCCTTTTTCGGTCTCACCGTGGTGACTTGCGAGAAGGGCGACCTGCGCCAGTCCCCAGACGGGTTGTTTATCTACGACGATGAAGGAAAGCGGGAGATCACCCTGGCCAAGGAAAGCCGGACGGCCCGGGAGCTGGAGATGCGCGAATTTTACGACGCTATTGTGAACGGCCGTCCCGTCTTCCATGACGGCCACTGGGCGGCTGCCACTCTGGAGGTGTGCCTGGCGATTCTTCGGTCGGCGGAAGAAAGGCGCGAGATTCATTTATCCCATCAGGTGCCCACTCCCCGGTGGTGGCAGTAAAGGAGCTTATATGGCTTATCGTGACTTGCGTGAATATTTGGATCGTTTGGAGCGCGAAGGGGAGATCCTGCACATCCAGCGCGAGGTGGACCCGGAATGGGAAGTGGCCGCGGTCATTCGCCGCGCCGGAGAAAAGGCGGTCTATTGCCATCGGGTGAAGGGCTACTCCATGCCGATGGTCGGAAACCTCTTCGGAAGCCCGCGCAAAATGGAGCTGGCACTCGGTCTGGAGAGGTCGAATCTCCTCGGCGAGTACTGGCGCCGCTCTCGGACCGTCGTCGATCCCGTGACGGTCGGTTCAGGGCCGGTGCAGGAACAAGTCTTCACCGGCGATCAAGTGGACCTCCACAAGATTCCGATCCCGTTCACTCACGAAGGCGACGGCGGACGGATCGTCGACTCGGGAATGATCATCGCCCGCGACCCGGAGCTCGGCTACAATGTTTCCATCCATCGCCTCCATCTGAAAGGGCCGCGCAAGACCGGTCTCAATTGCGGCAAGACCCAGCACCTCTGGCATTACATGAACCGGTCGTGGGAGCGCGGCAAGCCGCTGGAGATCGCTGTGGCGATCGGCGCGGACCCCATGCTCTACGTGGCCTCGCAGACGAGGATGGGCTTCGGCCTGAGCGAGCTTCAGGTGGCGGGAGGATTGCGCCAGGCCCCGGTAGAGCTGGTCCAGGCCAAGACCGTGGACTTGCTCGTGCCGGCCCACGCCGAGATCGTCCTGGAAGGCTTCATCCCGGCCGATGAGCGGGAGCCCGAAGGTCCCTACGGCGAATATCCGGGATACTATGGCGCTTCCGAGGCCTCGCCGGTGGTTCACTACACGGCGATGACGATGCGCAAAGATCCCATCTACCAGATGATCCTCATCGGGAAACCGCCCACGGAAAATAATTATCTCACTTCGATGCCCAAGGCCGCAACCGTTTATCAGATTCTCCGCGAATGCGTGAACGAGATCCGCGACGTTTATCTCACCCCCGGCGGCTCCGGCACGTTCCATTGCGTCGTCTCGATCAAGAAGCGCTTCGAAGGCGAGGCGCGGCGGGCGATCCTGGCGGCGCTGGCTAGCCGGGTAGGGCTCCGGCAGGTCATCATCGTGGATGAGGATATCGATATCCGAAATCCGGTGGAGGTCGAATGGGCCGTGGCCACCCGCAGCGAGTACCGGAAAGATACGATGATCGCCGACGATCTACCCTTCGGTCTGAACCCCGCGCCGATGGGAAAGGCCGGACAGAAATTCACCACCGGCTGGGGAATCGACTGCACGCTTCCGCTGGACAAGCCCTACGCGAAAGTCTGCGACGTCCATCAGGAGACGCTGAAGAAGGTCGATGCCGAGTGGGAGAGTTATCTGTCCGCGCCGGCAGCGGGCAAGAAGGCGAAGGCGTCGTAGGCGAAGATTTGACATAAAGTTCCGCATGGAGCAGCTTGGGCTCAAGGCGACGGACCTCGCCAAGATTCTGGGTGGCCGAAGCCGCGTGTCGGAAATTCTCAACCCGAAAAGGAAACTGACAGTTGATATGATGCGCTCGTTACGGAAGCGCCTAGATATCCCTGCCGAATCGTTGTTGGGTTAGCGACGAGCGACCGCGCACGAGAGGAGACGACATGAAACGTAAAGGCCGAAACCATGGTGATGCACTGCGCCCTGAGTACGACTTTGACTACTCAAAAGCCGTTCGCGGAAAATACTACAAGCGCCTTTTGAAGGAAGGCGCGAATGTCGTCGTGCTCGAGCCGGACGTCGCCAAAGCATTCCGAGATTCAGCAGCAGTGAACGACACATTGCGCTCCCTGCTCCAAGTCGCGCGCCTTTCCCGCCGTCCAACTGCGCGCCCGACCCGGGCGGCGCGCAAGCGCGCCACCGCTTAGCGCCGGCATGTTTACAGAAATTCACCACCGGCTGGGGAATCGATTGTACGCTCCCGCTGGATAAAAACTATCCGAAGGTCTGCGATGTTCATCAAGAGACGCTGAAGAGAGTGGATGCCGAGTGGGAGAGCTATCTGTCCGCGCCGGCAGCGGGCAAGAAGGCGAAGGCCTCGTAGGCAAAGACCAGAAAGAATTAAGGACCTAATCGCACCGAGTAAGCTCTAGAAAATAATTGCATAAGACGCCACCATGGACGAAGAATTTCGCTGGCCCAAGAAAGGCGACATTTTATTTCCTAAGAATGCCTTTGATCCCCATTCTCCTACGTGGGTTAACCTAGAGTGGCTTGCCGGTTGGGTATACGACGATTCTTTATATGCTCAAGGGTTCAAAGAAGCAGGAGATAAGATTATTAAGGAATTAAGCAGAGGAGAAGATGGTCGGCATCCTGACATGTTTTTCATCCCGATTGCGTACCTTTATCGCCATAGCTTAGAGCTAAGCATGAAACAGATCATCGGGTTAGGAGTTGGGCTTGAATTCATCGCGGAGGATGAAGGGGTTCGCTATGCGTTAAAGCATCATGACCTTAATAAGCTTTGGTACTATGTGAGAAAGATCGCTGAAGAAGGTAGCGCACAGGATGAATTGGATGCTGTGGGTCGAGTAATTCAGGCCTTTCATGCTATTGATAAGTCTGGACAAAACCTTCGTTATTCGAAGAAATTATCTGGCGAAAAGACAATTAAAGATTATCCGCAATTTGTTAGGCTCGATGAACTCCAGAAAGTTGTCGCGGGGGTGTTTAACTTCTTACAAGCGGGCGACTCTTATCTGAGCGATGCTTTACAGAGAGTAAATGGTTGATAGGAGGCTGGATCGTTTCCCTCTCGAGTGCTCGGTGCCTACTACGGAGCGGGCTCACGTAGACAATCCCACACCTTTAAACTTTCTCCCCTTGCTGCTTTAGCCAACCCGCAATCTGCAGTTATTAGCCAGCATTCAGATGGTGTGCCCCTCAACGGAGCGACAAAGCCTTCTTTTAGCGTCACCAGTTGAAAAGCATCGATTACGTCTAGCTTGTACCGCTTTGCGATCTCATCAATTTTAGAATATGTCTCGCGGTCGGAAATAGGGATATCCTGAACCTCGATCATCTTCCCGCGCAACTGTCCCATGAATATGTCACAAGCGGCCAGGTACTGTTCTTGCGCCACATCGTACGGCTGTTCCTTGCTCCACTCCCTCAAAAACTTTCTTTTTAAGACGCTGAGAGTTTCCGCAACACAGAATGAGGTCATAAACAGGTTCGATGAGTTAGCAGGCTCCCTGATGGATTCCTCCAGAGTTTCACTTCCCTCTTCCTTGACGAGGAGCTTCATTGCTGCGGATGCGTCAACGTAATGTATTCTTATCCACATAAGAGTCCCGCAATTCACTTTCTGCTGGACAAAAGAAGCTGGAGCAACATCAGACATGCCCCTGGCGCCCAAGCATGTCAGAAGGATTCTTCGATTAGAGCCTTGACAAAGAAACCTCGCATCTTTACCCGAAGAACGTTACCAGTAATTTCCAGCCATAATACACTGCAAAATGCAGAATTAGAACTGTCCATAAGGTGCGCTTGAGGTTATTAAGACTGCCCGCAAATATTTTCTCATAGGATAGAAGCTTCTCAGCGATGAAAGCAATTTTATTTTCCACGGAATTGTTGCCGAGTTTTCCGGTGAAGTTTCTCCCTGTCATCGCCGGGCAACTCAGACATCGCCAAGCGACTCCTCGGAATCTTCAGGCGAGCCTGTCCATTCTGGCAAATATTCTGAAAGCCACGCGATATTTTTGCCTATCCCCCAGGCTTCATGGAAAGCCATGAAGGTTCCCCACGCGTCATCCTCGACGACGTGCTTTGAGAGAAATTCCAGTTCACCTTTAAGCGGATAGAAAAACTCCCCCTTTTTAATACGTACAGCTCGGCTTGCTACTCGATAGAGTCCAAGGTTTCTCAGTTCAGCGAACTCATGCTGAGCGAACTGATGCAATCCTCGTAGTCGGGAAAGCCCCGAAAACCTCGATTTCACTTTAGGCGGCCGTTCTCCTAGCCAGGCGTTTTCATCGCTAGCTAAAAGCGCGTTAACGATCGCATCGTAAAGGTAGAGACTCAGATCCTCCGCACCAGATAGGTGGAGTAGAATCTCGACTCTTTCTTCTTTTGGCCTAGCGAGGATTTTAGCAAATTCCGTGTAATCCAAATCAAAGTTATGGGAGGTTGCCGCAGTCCAGGTCATAAAATCCCGTGGTGCGGTTTTCCAGAAAAGCTCTTTTCGAAATTCCTCCAAGCCAACATCAGAACGGTTCAGCAATCTCTGAAGTTGCCGCGAGTTCATCTCCTTCAATACCTCATTAGGGATTCTGCTGAAAAACCCTCCTATGCCTTCTTTCTTTTTGGTTTAGGCCGTTGGCGGGTGAGCCGCAGTTTATAACGGGTATCGACTTTCCACTCCACCATCTCTCCGGGCTTGATATCG
>Ga0080064_1006404_pt1 | contig 12754 bp, 10 predicted proteins | sample Subgrocontami54m_FD_69260 | JGI IMG/M metagenome (GOLD analysis project Ga0080064, IMG submission 69260) | Subsurface groundwater microbial communities from S. Glens Falls, New York, USA - GMW46 contaminated, 5.4 m (SPADES assembly) (version 2) ...
GAGGGCGAGATCGCCTTCTCCCGCCTGTGCGTGGGCGCGCGCGGCCAGCGCGAGCAGCCGCGCGAGCTTCCGCAAGCTCGCGAGCTCCGGCAGCATCATCTCGGGACCGAGCTGCGCGATCGAGTGGCCGAAGTCGCAGCCCGGCAACCGCGCTGCGCGGCGCACGAGCTCGAGCGCCGTCGCATTGGCCTCGAGGTGCTGCGCGACGCCCGCCGCCCGAGTGTCCGTCGCGAGGTCCTTGGCGGTGCTCACCCAGCCGTACCATGCCTCCTCCTCCTCGGGCGTGGCGGCGACGTACGCATCCGCCGCCTGCTCGTACAGGGGCGCCGCGTTGTCGCGGTCCGCTGGGCGCGGCGGCGCGACGCTCAGGATCGCGGCCCCCGCCTCGGTCCGCAGCACTGCCATCCGCTGGCGCACCGCGAGATCGGTGTTCCACACGGTCATCGCGAGCAAGAGCCCGGCCATCGCCCAGGCCGTGACGGCACGCGACGCGCTGGGCCATCCCCGACCGTCCAGGCCCATCACGGCCAGGGCCACGAGCTGGACCACGAGACCAGCGATACACAGCACGGCGACGTCGGCGCCCATCGCGAAGCTCGCGTGCACGTACGAGGTCGCCGCGGCCGCGATCCCCCACCCGAGCACCGGAAGCCCCATGCCGCCCATCACGAGGCCGAGGCGGACGTAGGGCGACAGCGCGGCGCGCCGTCCCACGAGGAGCATCCCGCTCCACGCGATCCCGCACACGACGGCCTCGATCCACATCAATAGCGAGCTCATCGATCGACCCTCCCGGGGTGTTGGTAGTTGGACTGAGCGCACACCGCCGCGCACGTGGCCGGAGCGACTCGGCGCGCGGCGTGAAGCACGAGCAGCGCGCGTTCGAGCTCCTCGGGCGCGAGCTCGGGGAACGCACGGGTGAACGTCTCGCGCGCGTGCTCGGCCCGTGCCACCGCGTGCCCCACGCGGTCGCGCCGCGGCCACACCGAGCTCGCCGCCAGGACAGCGTTGACAAGCACGATGAACCAACACGCGGCCCACGCGAGGCGCGCCGCGACGGGCCGCCGCGCGAGGTCCTCGCGGGCGAACGCCGCGGTCACCGCGCCCAGCACGCGCAGCCGGTGGGCGTCCGAGGGAGCGGGCGACCAGCGCGCCGCGAGGCGCCGTTCGAGGATGGAATCGTCGTGGGTCATGGAGTGACTCCGAGGGCGGAGCGGAGCTTGGCAAGGGCGTAGCGGTAGCGGCTCGCGGCCGTGTCGAGGCCGATGCCGAGCAGCGCGGCGGCCTCGGCGAAGGTCATGCCGAGGTCGAGCTTGAGGACCACGACCTCGCGCTGCGCGACGGGGAGCGCGTCCAACGCGCGCTCGAGCGCCTCGTCGGGAACACCCGTGCCGCCGGGCGCGCAGCCGGGGAGCTCCGGCACGTGGGCGACGGGAATCGGGCGGCGGGCGCGGGCCCGACGACGCGCGAGCGCCGCATGGCGCACGATCGCGACGAGGTAGCGCTCCACCGACTCGGCCCGAGCGAGCGAGCGGCGCGCCCCGACGGCGGACACGAACGCGTCCTGCACCGCGTCCTCGGCCTCGGCGCGATCGCCCAAGAGACCCCACGCGACGCGCAGGAGCCGTGCGGCGTGGCGATCGTACAGCGCGGCAAACGCGGCGGAGTCGCCGCGCTCGAGCGCAGGGCGCAGCGCCAGGTCGGAGGGGTCGTGGGACGGGGCAACCATCTCGGGAGGATAGAGCCGTCCCGAGCGAAGATTTGTCTACGGGGCGCGCGTGATTACCGAGCTCGAGCGCGAGCAAGGGACGTCATGACGACGAAACCGTACGCGACAACGAGGTCCCCCTTCCTTCGCGCTCGCCACCCTGCGCCAGGTGCCCGCGGCGAGGGCGGCAAGCGCCAGCGCGAGCGAGCCCGGCTCGGGCACTGCCGAAGCCGAGGCGTAGATCGCGGTGATCCCCGCGACGTCGTCGGGCGAGAGCGCGAAGAACGCCGAGTCCGCGCCGACGCTCGGGTACATCACCGCGCCGGGCACCGTCGAGTGGCCCAGGCCGAGCGAGTGCCCCAACTCGTGCACCGTCACCCACAGGAGGTCGTACTTCCCGTCGCTGCCGGGCGTGTCGCCGACCTCCCAGGTGAAGGCGTCGTTGAAGTGCACGTCCCCGCCGATCACGGCCGACGACGGGAAGTACGCGTGCGCCAGCACGCCCGAATCGAACGGCGCGCCATCGCCGTGGTCACCCGTGGCGAACAGGAAGTCGATCGAGTCGTCGAGCCCCGGGGTGAGGGTCTCGGTGAACGTGATATCGGCCGCCGCGGCCCACACGCCGAGCGCCTCGACGAGCGTCGCCTTCACCGCGGCCGTGGGCAGGTCGCTCGTCATCGGGCCAAAGTAGTACGTGAGGCTCGCGGAGCCCAACCCCGGCCCGTCCCAGCCGGACGACCCCACACTGAAGTCGAGGGGCACCTCGCCCTCGGCCGCGCCGCCTACGATGAGATCGGCCCACCCGCGCGGCGCGAGCCCCGACGAAACGACCAATACCCACGCACACCAGGAAGCGAGCGCATGGCGCATCGACACGGCACCTCGCACTGCTCCCGCTCGCTACCGATCTACGACGAAATCGGGGGAGTGCCAGTCGACGGTGCGATTGTTACGTGAGTCGCGTTGCGGCGTGTTGAAAGCGCCCTACTTGGGCAGGGACTCCACCTCGCGGAGACGCCCCTCGAGCGACGCCCGCGCGTCGGCGGGGGCGTGCTCGAGCGCACGGCGCAGCGCCGCGAGGGCGAGTTCCCGGCGCCCACGCCGCGCCCACACGGAGCCGAGATTCGCGTGCGCCTGCCACAACGCCGGGTCGAGCTCGACCGCGCGCTCGAGGTCGGCGATCGCGCCGTCGTCGTCGCCACTCGCACCCCGCGCGAGAGCCCGGTTGACGTAGCTCGTCGCGGAGCGCGGGTCGAGCTCGAGCGCGCGATCGTGATCCCGAAGCCCCGCCTCGAGCTCGCCCATCAGGTGGTGCGAGACCCCGCGCAGGGACCAGGCCGCGGCGTCTCTGGGCGCGAGCTCGACGACCCGCGAAAAGTCCTCGATCGCCGCGCCGTGATCGCCCAGCCCCTGGCGCGCTCTGCCGCGGTTGAACCGCGCCGCGACGTTGTTCGGGTCGAGCTCGAGCGCGCGCGTGTAGTCGATGGCCGCGCCGGCCAGATCGCCCTGGCCCTCGCGCACGTTTCCGCGGTCGAAGTGGTGGATCGACACGCGCGGGGCGAGCTCGATCGCCCGGTCGGCGTCGCGCAACGCTCCGTCCAGGTCGCCCCGGGCCCGGAGCACGCGACCGCGAAGCGCCGGGTACTCCGCGTCGCGGGCGTCCAGCTCGATCGCCTGGGTACAGTCTCGGAGCGCCCCCGAGGAGTCGCCGAGGGCGAGCAGGGCGAGGGCGCGGCCCGCGTACCCCCGTGCGTAGCGGGGGTCCTCCTCGAGGGCCCGATCGCAATCGGCCTTGGCCCCCGCCAGGTCCCCGCTGTCGCGGCGCGCACGACCGCGGCCGTCGTAGTAGGACGCTCTGTGGGGTGCAAGCCCGATCGCGGTCGTGAAGTCGCGAATCGCGCCGTCGAAGTCGCGCAAGGACGTGAGCGCGAGGGCGCGGTTGTTGAAGGCGCCGGCCAGCCGAGGGTCGAGCTCGATCGCGCGCGTGTGGTCCCGCACGGCGCCGGCGAGGTCCCCCACCGCGTACAGCACGAGCCCGCGATTCGTGTACGCACAGGCATTCAGCGGGTCGAGCTCGACGGCGCGGCCGTGATCGGCGATTGCCCCGACCATGTCGCCGGCCGCGGACTTGGCGTTGCCACGACCGGAGTAGGCGTCGGCGAGCCGAGGGTCGAGCTCGATCGCGTGCGAGTAGTCGCGGATCGCGGCGGCGAGGTCACCCTGCGTGAGGAGCGCATTCCCGCGATGGACGAGGACCCGCCCGTCGCGGGGGTCGAGCTCGATCGCGCGGTCGTAGTCCACCGCCGCCCGCACGTAGTCCCCCGCGGACGCGTACGCGAGACCGCGATTGCCGTAGGCCCTGGCCAGCCTCGGGTCCCGCTCGATCGCGCGCGTGAAGTCCGCGACCGCGGCCTCGAGGTGGCTCTTCGCATACGAGACCGTGCCGCGGTTGTTGTACGCGTCGGCGAGCGTCGGATCGGCCTCGATCGCCCGCGTGTGGTCCGCGAACGCCCCGTCGAGGTCGCCAAGCGCTTGGTGAGCCAGACCGCGGTTGCTCCACGCCTTGGCATGACGGTCGTCGCGTTCGATCGCACGGTCGAAGTCCGCGAGCGCCGCGGCGTGCTCGCCGGCCGCGAGGTGGACGAGCCCGCGTTGGAGGTACTCGTCCGCGGTCGCCAGGTCGCGGCCGCCGTCGGGCACGGGGGTCGTCCCCGTCGCCAGGCGCGTGCGCGCCACCTCGCGCGAGATCTGCGTCCACCACGGACCGTTCGACTCCCAGCGCCCCGGGCGACGCCGGGGCACGGACAGCCCGACGAGGTCCAGGAGGGCATCGCGCGCAACGGGTGAGCGGCGCGCCAGCGCCGCCAGGGCCCGTCCCGCCGGTACGGCGCGCACCTCGTCCCACTCGGTCCACAAGTAGCGCCACAGGTCCTCGACCGCCCCCGTGGGCTCGCCCAGCAGGCGAAGCGCCCCGCACACGAGCGTCAGCTCGTGATCGCCCCGCCGCCCACCCACCGTCAGCTCATGGCGCTGTGCGTCGGACAGCAGATGCCGCCATGGTGAACGCACGTCCCCCGACGCGCTCGACGCCCGGGCCTCGAGCCGCGCATGCGCACGCCCGAGCACGACCTCGTGCGCGGGACTCAGGGCGGGCGGCGCGGCGCAGCCGGGCGCAGGAGACACCTGGGCGTCGTGCCACGCCGCCACGGCCTCCTCGAGGCCCAGCAACTCCGCCTCCCCCGCCTCGGCCTCGGCCGCGGTCGGCACACGGGCCTCGAGCATCTTCCGCGTGGCCGCGGCGCGCAGGCGGTCCGTCAACGCGCGCAGCGTCATGCGCATCGCATCCACGGTGGCTCGCCCGCGATGGCCCGCGATCTCGACCGCGGCGCGGTCCAGGTCCTGCACCTCGGCCAACGCCCCGCGGCCAGCCAAGTCGAGCAGGCGTGCGACCTCCGCGGCGCGGCGATCCTCTCGCGCCGTGCGAGCGGTCGCCAGGCGCGCGCGCGCGCGGGCCGCGGGCTCCTCCCCGCCGTCGAGCGCACCGGCGCGCGCGAGCGTGAGCTCCGCCAGGGTGAAGTCCTCCGCGAGCTCGGCGACGTGGGCGATGGCGAGCAGTATGGCGAGAAGCGACGCGTCGACCTTGGGCTGCGCGGGCTCGAGCGCCAACAGCGAAGCGTGGGCCTCGGCTGCCGCCTGAAGGCGGAGCAGCAGTGCCGCCTGGCGTCGGCCGTCCTCGATCGACGGCGAATCGTAGCGCTGGTGCGGATCGGCCGGGTGTAGGGCGATCTCCGCCGCAGCCTCGGCGAGCCGCGCCGCCGGCGCCTGCGCCGCGAGCGCCGCGCGAGCCTGCGCGACGGCGGCCTCGTGGACGAGGCGGCGCGACCGTTCGCGGTGGGCCGATACCGCGACCAGCACCACGCCGGTGGCGAGCACCGCGGCCGCGGCGCGCAGCAGGTACCGATGGCGCGCCCCCCAGTTGGCGAGCGCCGCGCGCACTCCGTACACGGCGGCGCCCACGCGTCGCCCTTCCTGGTAGGCGCGAACATCGGCCACGAGCTCGAGCGCGTTGGCATAGCGATCGTCCCGCTCTGGGGCCATCGCGCGTTGGACGATCGCCTCGAGCTCCCACGGGATCTCGCGCGTCGGGGCGCGGCGGGACGGCGGCACGACGTCCCCCTCGATCGCCAGCGCGAGGGCGGACAGCACCGACGGCCCGACGTAGGGCGGCTCCAGACACAGGATCTCGTAGAGCATCGCGCCGAGCGCGAAGACGTCGGCGCGCTCGTCGAGCGCGGCGATCTCGCCCCGCGCCTGCTCGGGCGCCATGTAGGCGGGCGTCCCGAGGATCGCGCCCTCCTGGGTCTCACGTGCCGATCCGCCCGGGGCGCCATCGGCGCCCGCGGTGCTCCGGCCAGGGCCCGCTCCCGAAGGTGGCCCGCACGCGTCCGCTCGCCCCAGCACGCGGGCGAGCCCCCAGTCCATTACGAGCACCTCGCCGAATGCGCCCACCATCACGTTGGCGGGCTTGAGGTCGCGGTGGATGACGCCCCGCGAGTGCGCGTAGGCAATCGTCTCGCACACCTTGACGAACACGGCCAGGAGCTCGGGAAGCCGGGTAGCCGGGGTCTCGCGCTGGGCACGGACCTGGTCCAGGACCGACGCGAGGTCCTGACCATCGATGCGCTTCATCGTGAAGTACACGCGCCCGTCGCCGGTCGTGCCGAGCTCGTGCACGGGCGGGACACCGGGATGCTCGAGCCACCCCGTGACTTGGGCTTCGAGCACGAACTTGGCGAGCACGTCGGCACCCACCTGCCCGCGCGCGATCTTTGCAGCCATCGTCCTCCCGAGCTCGGGGTCGACGACCGAGAGCACCTCGCCCATCCCGCCGCGCCCGAGCACGCCCGTCACGGGGTAACGCCCGAGGCGAGCGGCATCGAACGGCACGGGGGGCGGCACGGGCCGCATCGCCAGCGTGGACGAGTGGGCCTGGGCATCGCTCGCGGCGGGGGCGTCTCGCGGCGCACCGGGATCGACGACCGTCGCGTCGGGGTCGCGGGTCATGTGGGCCTCGCGAAAACGGACCTACCCGCCGAATGCGACGGGTCGCACGCCAGGGTACACGCGTCCGCTTTGATCTTCAGCGGCTTCTAGTGGACCTCGCCTCGAGCACGAGGTTGAACGGCGTCGTGGTTGCGACGCGCACCGTGCCGAATCCGCCCGCCTTGATCGTCGCGGTGAGCCTGGCGGGCCCCGCCTGCGCGCCGAGTGCCGGGCCCTTGCCGGCGATCGAGGCCGGAACGCAGATCATCGCGGAGGCGGCCGAGTACGTCCGGCCCACCGGGTTGAGATTATCCTCGACCCGGTCGCCCGCCATCGGCTCGACGACCATCCACACGCCGTTCGACGTCAGGCGAGACTTGACGTGCTGGGCGCAGCCCACCGGGTTGCCCATGTCGTGCAGGCAGTCGAAGCACGTGACCAGGTCGTACCCGGCCGCGCCCTTGGGAGCGGGGAAGCTGGTCGCGTCGGCGACCTCGAACGCAACGTTCGCCAGGCCCATCCCCGCCGCGCGCCGCCGGGCACACTCGATCGACGGCGGGTGGGCATCGAACCCCGTGAACTGGGTGTTCGGGAACGCCTGGGCCATCAGCACGGTCGAGATCGCGTGCCCGCAGCCGACATCGGCCACGCGTCCGCCCGCGGACAGCCTCGCCTCGATTCCGTCCAGCGCCGGGATCCACGCCTGGACGAGGTTGCCGCGATACGTCCCGCCGAAGAACCGCTCGGTCCCGCAGAACAGGCACGAGTCGTGGTCGCCCCACGGGATCCCGTCGCCGCTCTTGAACACCTTCTCGACCTTCGGCTCGTCCCGGTTGCACGACTGGATGATGTCGAACGCCCCCGCGAGGAACACCGGGCTCGTCTCGTCTGCCAAACAGAACGCCTGCTCCTCGGTGAGCGAGTACTTCCCGCTCTGGGGGTGGTACGTCACGTACCCACCGGCCGCCTGATTCAGCAGCCACTCGCGAACGTACCGCTCCGCGCACCCCGTCCTCTGGGCCAGCTCCGCCGAGGTCAACGCCCCCGCCCCGGCCATCGCCTTGTACAGCCCCAATCGGTCCCCGATCATCACCAGGCACGCGGAGAGCGCCGCCCCGATGTCCCCCACGACCTTGCCGAGAAACTCGTTCAACTTGGCTGGTTCGATCGCCATGGATCAGCTCCTCGTTCGGGGTGGACTCAACGGATCAGGTGCGACGCCGGTCCTCGGCCGCCGCGACGCGGCGGTGCGCGAGCCAGCTCTCGAACAGCTCGCGGGCCATACTGAACCACGTGACTCGATCGGGTGGGGTGAGCTCGCCGGCCATGTACTGGCGCAGCGCGGTGGAGCGCCGCAGCTTCCCGCTCGACGTGCGCGGCAGGGTACCGGGCTCGAGCAGCACGACGTCCGTGGGCGCGACCCCACACGCCTCGAGCGCGGCCTGGTGCAGCGCGATGGCTAGGGCCTCGTCCTCGCGCTCGCCCTCGCGGCGGCGCTCGACCAGGAGCAGGAGGCCGTCCGAGTCCTCGTCGGGGAGCGGTAGCGCGAGCGCGATCACGCAGCCCTTGCGCACGCCGTCGAGCTCGCTCGCCGCCTGCTCGATCGCCGCCGGATCGTGGTTGCGACCGCGCAGCACGAGCACGTCCTTCGCGCGGCCGCACAGGTACAGCTCGCCGTCCAGGAGGAAGCCCAGGTCCCCGGTGTCGAGCCAACCGTCGACCTTGACCTGCGCCGTCGCCTCGGGTAGCCCGTGGTAGCCGTGCATCAGACTCGGACCCTGCACCCACACCGAGCCCACACGACGCTCGCCGAGCGGCGCGCGGAACTCGTCACGGATCTCGATCGCGTTGCCGGCGAGCGGCGGGCCGACCGACGCCAGCTCGCGCGTCTCCTCGCCCGCGCCCCGGTCGAGGACGGCCTCGAGCTCGACCTCGAGCGCGTCGGCCGCGAACGCGACCGGCACCGAGACCTTGCCCTTGGGCGCGAAGCTCACGGCGAGCCCGACCTCGGCCAGACCGTAAACGGGCGTCATCACCTCCGGCTTGAGACCGTAGGGGGCGAACCGCGCGACGAACCGCGCGATCGTGCCCGGGTGCACGGGCTCGGCACCGTTCAGCGCGACCTCGAGGCATGACAGGTCCACGCCCTTGAGGGCCTTGTCGTCGATGCGCTCGACGCACAGCCCGTAAGCGAAGTTCGGAGCGACGGTCACCGTCGCACGCGCGTCGCTGATCGCCTGCAACCACAGCTGCGGCCGCGCCACGAAGTGCTCGGGGCGCACGAGCACGAGCGGCGTGGGAGCGACGAGCGAGAGCATCGCCGCGCCCACGAGGCCCATGTCGTGGTACAGCGGGAGCCACGACACCGTGACGTGGCGCGCGACGTCGCCGCCGAACCAGCCGATCATCGAGGCGAGGTTGGCGAGGAGCTGGCGATGCGTGAGCGCGACCGGCTTGGGCGCGACGGTGGTCCCGCTCGAGAACTGGATCAGCGCGAGCGCGTCGGGATCAATGGGCGGTACCGGCACGCCATCGTCTCGAGCGCCGCGCCAGTCCTCGATCCGCGCGAAGGCGACCCGCGGGCCCACGAGCTCGCGCGTCTTGCCGAGGAGTCGCGCCACGACGCGCGATGCGATCACGACCCGCGCCCCGATCGCGCCCACCATGTCCGCGGTGCGCCGGTGGTAGTCGCGCAGCCGCCCGAGGCGCACCGGCGGATACAAGCACGCCGGCACGGCGCCGGCCAGCAGCGCGCCGAACCACGCGTCGAAGAACTCGGGCGAGGTCTCGAGCACGAGCGCGACGCGATCGCCGGGCAACACGCCCTCGGCGCGCAGCCGCGCGGCAACGCCGCGCGCGCGCGCCACGAGCTGGGCGTAACCATGGTGAGGGCCCCGGCGATCGAGGCCCTTGAAGTCGATCCCGCGGTCGCTCGCCGCTGCGTGGAGCACGAGGTCCGGGAGGGTGCAAGCCCGGTCGAGGCCGCTCACGCCGGGCGCTCGCCCCCACGATCGTCCGGCTCGACCGGAGCCGACATCGGGAGCGGCGTCCGCGAGCCCACGCCGCGCTCCACCGAACGCGTGACCATCCGCACGACCTCGCGCACGTTCTGCGGAGGCTGGTCGGCCGGACCCTCGAGCTCGCGCTGGAAGTGGTTCTCGAGCTCGACCATCAGGGTCAGCATCGCCACCGAGTCGAGCCCGAGGTCGCCCTGCAGCGTGCTGTCGAGCGTGATCTTGCCCTCGATGCCGCAGTGCCGCCGCAGCACGTCCAAGACCACCTGTTCGTAGCTCATCGCCATCGGGCCGTCCGTCCTCCGTTCTGGTCGATCCTGTCAGGTCGAGAACGAGGCGACGACCGGCGGTCGCGTCACCTCGACTCGGATGCCGCGCGCTCGAGAAAGTCCGCGCCGTGCTTGGCGCGTAGATGCTCGAGCACGACCTCATTATAGGCACGGTAGTAGTCGGTTCGCCCGTCGATCGTGGCATCGACGTCCGAATGCGTGGCAACCATGACCTTGTACTTCTCGCGGAGGAGCTTCTGCCACGCCTTCCCGCGGTCGGCAATGCCCGTCGCGTCCGAGGTCCCGACCGTGTGGAGCACGCAGTGGTCCTTCTTCACGTGCTCGGCGGCGCTCGCCGCACCGGAATCCGCCCCGCGCACGAGCGCGTCGCGGCCCCCCCCTCCGAACACCGTGTAGCCCCAGTACAGCACCGCCGCGGCCGCGACCACGCCCAGCGCCATCCACAGTCGGCTCGGACCGGCGCTGCGCTGCTCCTTGGCGTGGGCCTTCGTCCGCTCGCGCTCGGCGAGGGCGCGAATCGCCTGCGTCGTCATCGCGCGGTGCTGCTTCGACTCCGGGCGAATGCCGGTGTTTGTCGACGTGGGATTCTCGGACATCTCGGCGACTCGGAACAAAAAGGGTTTTCCTGGGGACCGCAGAGCATACACGATCGCCTCCGATCGAGTGCGCTCGGGCGGCCGATGCGCTGCACCGTGCTATCTTGCGGTGGATGACGACGCGTGGGCACCACCTGTTCAGCGACGGCGCGGCGCGCGGAAACCCGGGCCCCGCGGGGTGGAGCTGCATCGTGGTCCACGTCCAGGACGACGCGGCGACTGTCGTCGAGCTCGGCGGGCGGATCGGGCGCGGCACGAACAACCAGGCCGAGCTCGATGGCGCGATCGCCGGCTTCACCCGCATCGCCGGCCTGCCGGGACCGGCGACTTTGTACAGCGACTCGCAGTATCTGCTCAACGGCGCGAGCAAGTGGTGCCGGGGCTGGGTCCGGAACGGCTGGCGCAAACGCGACGGCGAGGCCGTCCTCAACGCAGACCGCTGGCAGGTGCTGTACGAGCTCGTGCTCGCGCGCAAGCCGTTGGGGCCGCTCGCCTGGGAGTACCTGAAGGGGCACGCCGGCATTCCCGCCAACGAGCGGGCCGACGCGATCGCCTGCGCGTTCGCCGACGCGCGGCCTCCCGCGCTGTATGCGGGTCCGCTCGCCGGCTACGAGGTGCCGATCTTCGACCTGCCCGACGCCGTGGGCATCCCGGAACGCGCTCGGCCGGTCGACGGCAGCGCGCCGGCGCGGGGGAGCAAGGAGAAACCCTGGTGCTACCTGAGCCTCGTAGGCGGAACGCTCGAACGGCACGCCGATTGGACCGCGTGTGAGGCCCGCGTGAAGGGGCAGCGCGGCGCCAAGTTCAAGAAGGCGATGAGCGCCGCGGACGAGCACGCGATCCTCCGACAGTGGGGCGTCGACGGGTAAGAAGGGGCAGGGGCGCGGGGCGCGTTTACAGGGTAAGGTATGCGCCTTCACCCCACGCACCCGCGGAGATCCCCCCGTGACCACACCCGTCCGCGTCGCCGTCACCGGAGCCGCCGGCCAGATCGGCTACAGCCTGCTCTACCGCATCGCCCGAGGCGACCTCCTCGGCCCCGGCGTGCCCGTCATCATCCACCTCCTGGAGCTCGAGGTCGCGCTCAAGGCCGCGCGCGGCGTGGTGATGGAGCTCGAGGACTGCGCCTTTCCACTGCTGCGTGGCACGGTGATCACGCACCAAGCCGAGGTTGCGTTCGGCGACGTGGACGTCGCGCTGCTCGTCGGCGCCAAGCCGCGCGGCAAGGGCATGGAGCGCGCGGATCTGCTCAAGGACAACGCCGCGATCTTCCGCGCGCAGGGGCAGGCGATCGACGCCAACGCGCGCCCCGACGTGAAGGTGTGCGTGGTCGGAAACCCGTGCAACACCAACTGCTTGATCGCGGCGTCGTACGCGACGCGCACGAACCCGCGCCACTACACGGCGATGACGCGCCTGGACCAGAACCGCGCGATGGCGCAGCTGGCGCTCAAGAGCGGCCGGCCCGTGGGCGACGTCACGGACCTCGTGGTGTGGGGCAACCACTCGACGACGATGGTGCCTGACTACGCGCACGCGAAGATCGGCGGCCGCCCCGCGGCGGACGTGATCGGCGACGCTGCGTGGCTCGAGGGCGAGTTCCTCGCGACCGTGCAGAAGCGCGGGGCAGCCGTGATCGACGCGCGCGGGCTTTCGTCCGCGGCATCGGCCGCGAACGCGTGCCTGGACCACGTGCGGAGCTGGGCGACGGGCGAGATGACCGGGAAGATGGTGTCGATGTGCATCGTGAGCGACGGGCGCTACGGCATCCCCGCGGGCCTCGTGTTCAGCTACCCGGTGCGGATGCTCGGCGGCTGGAAGTACGAGGTCGTGGACGGCCTCACGCACGCGCCCGCGACCCAGGCGCGCATCGCCGCCACGACGAACGAGCTCGTCGAGGAGCGCGCCGCGGTGGCCGGGATGCTGGGCGCCTCGAAGCCCTAGTGGTCCGTCTCGCAATTCGACCGCGGCATCGCCGCGGTCGAACTGCGAGACAGACCCTCCCGCGCCCTCGCCCTCGCCCGCGCCCCCGCCCGATGCGGTAGGCATGGCGCGGCATCACCCCAGCGACGCCGAGTAGGGGCGACTCTTGGGCATGCTCCC
>Ga0080064_1006405_pt1 | contig 12753 bp, 8 predicted proteins | sample Subgrocontami54m_FD_69260 | JGI IMG/M metagenome (GOLD analysis project Ga0080064, IMG submission 69260) | Subsurface groundwater microbial communities from S. Glens Falls, New York, USA - GMW46 contaminated, 5.4 m (SPADES assembly) (version 2) ...
GGTCGGTCACATGCGTGAGCAGCATCTGCCGGCCAGCTGGCGAGAGCTCGATCAGCAGCGGCTCCAGCAGACGCTGGCTTTCGAGCCGGCCGCCGGTTAACCGCTCCGCAATTCGCTCGAACAGTACTCGCTCGTGCGCGACGTGCTGATCGATTACCGCGATCCCTTCCTCGTCGACCGCAATGATGAACGTATCCCTGAACTGTCCGAGCGGCATCATGGACCGGAAGGGCGCAACGGATTCGGCCGGATCAATGTCTCTACTGGGTTCAGACGGGGCACCGACGCGCAACCCGGAGGGGTCGAGGGCGGCTGACCAGGCGCTCGACCCTCCGGTGGTGTCCCTGTCCGTTGTCCAGCGGCTGGGGAACACGCCCGCATAGGCGCCGGGGAGCGGGAGCGTCGCTGCCGACGTATCAGGCATGCGCCCCGGCTGCAGCTGCAGCTCGGGGGCGGGCCCCTGCCCGAGCGCCTGTCCGAGTGCGCGCCGGATCACCTCATGCACGTGCGATTGATCTCTGAACCGCACTTCGGCCTTCGTCGGGTGAACATTGACATCGAGAGCGTCCGGAGGCATCTCGAGGAAGAGATGCACCTCCGGGCTCCGCTCCTTGATCGACGCCACACTGTAGGAGTCGATGATGGCGTGGGCGATCGTGCGGTCCTTGACGATCCGGCGATTGACGAACACGTGTTGAGGACCGCGGGTCGGCCCCTGCTCGGCCAGCGCGGCAACATAGCCACCGACCTTCAGATCTCCGGCATCCCTGCCCACCTCCACGAGGTCGGGCCGCTCGCCATAGATCTGATAGAGCCGGTCACGCAGCGACGATACCGGTGGACATTGGAGCACCGTTCGCCCCGCGCTCGTCAACGTGAAGCCGATTTCGGAATAACACAACGCAAGCTGCGTGACCACGCGCGAGACCTGCGCCGATTCCGCGCCGTCGGACTTGAGGAACTTGCGGCGGGCCGGAAGGTTGTAGAACACGTCGGCGACGTCGATGGACGTTCCCTCGGACATGCCTACTTCCGCCACCGACGCCAGCACCCCGCCATTGATCTTTACCTCCGTTCCGGAAGGCGCTCCGCGGGCACGGGTTCTCAGCGTGAAGTGCGACACCGACGCGATGCTCGGAAGCGCCTCGCCGCGGAACCCCAACGTAGTGATGCGCCCGAGATCGTCGGCTCTCTTGATCTTGCTCGTGGCGTGCCGCTCGATGGCCATCCTGGCATCCTGAGGCGTCATCCCCTCGCCATCGTCTTCGACGCGCACGAGGGTCTTGCCGCCGAACTCGATCCCGATCGCAACCCGGCGCGCACCGGCGTCGATCGCATTCTCGACCAGCTCCTTGACGATCGACGCCGGACGCTCGACCACCTCTCCGGCGGCGATCTGGTTGGCCAGCTCCGGCGACAGTTGAACGATCTTCCCGACATGGTCCTCTGGCCTGGTACCCACTAGATCCAACCCCTCCGTCGGAAAAACCACAGCATCGCTGCTGCGAGGACGGCCATGATGGCGCTCACCCACCAGAACTGCAGCGCGTCTCCGCCGGGAAAGTCCGGCAGCGGCACATTCATGCCCCACATCCCGGTCAGCACTGTCAGCGGCAGGAAGATCGTCGACATGACGGTGAGGACTTTCATGATCTGGTTCAGCCGGTTCGAGATCGTCGAGAGGTAGCCTTCGAGGATCCCGGTCACTCGATCCTGGAACAGCGCGGCTTCATCAGAAGTTCGCACGAGATGATCGAACACATCCCGGAAGCGGTACGCCATCTCATCGGTGATCTGGGAGAATTCGCGGCGTGCCAGGCGCCCCACCGCGTCGCGCTGCGGCACCACGACCCGCCGCAGGGAGGCGAGGTCGCGTTTCAGCGTTAGGATCGCCCGCATGAGGTGCTGATCGGCACCCAGGATGGCCTCCTCCTCGATCGTCTCGATGTGCTCTTCCAGTCGATCGACTTCCGGCCCGTAGCTGTCGACGATCGAGTCCACGATCCGGTGCAGCACGCCTACTGGTCCCTCGGCGAGCACGTGCTCGTGTCGATCGCAGATCGCCTTCAGGTTCGCAATGCTCCGCGAGTGGCCGTCGTGCACGGTGACCAGATAATTGCGCCCGAGAAAGAAATCGACGTCCCGCGTCGCGAACTTGTGCTCGCCCTCGTGAAAGTCGATCCCGTGCAGAATCAGGTAGAGATAAGAGCCGTAGGACTCCACCTTCGGGTGGTGGATCTCGCTGAGCGCATCCTCGATTGAAAGTGGGTGAAACGCGAACAGGTCCGCGAGGATGTCCTGTCCTTCCTGCGGGGTTGGCTTCACCAGGTCGACCCAGACGGTGACAGGCGAAGAGGGGTCGAGCCACTCGCGCTCAACCCGCTCCACGCATTGCGTATCGCCGTCTCGGTGGACGTAGACGCTCAGCATCTTGAGGTGGCGCAGCGCTTCAGCGCTGCGGAGTCGAGCAGCCCTAAAGGGCTGCTCCACCAGTGACGTCAGTCTCCGACCCGAACCGAGAGCGCCGCCTGGGCGGCGGCGAGTCGTGCGACCGGTACCCGATACGGTGAGCAGCTGACGTAATCGAGGCCGGCCTTTTCGAAAAAGTGAATCGAGGCTGGGTCGCCGCCATGCTCACCGCACACGCCGAGCTTGATATTGGGGCGCGTGCGCCTGCCGCGTTCCACCGCCATCAGGACGACCGGACCCACCCCGTCCACGTCGAAGGTGGCAAACGGATCCTTGTCGAGAATCTTCTTGTCCAGGTACACGCGCAGAAACTTTCCGATGTCGTCGCGCGAGAACCCGAAGGTGAGCTGCGTCAGGTCGTTGGTCCCGAACGAAAAGAAGTCGGCTTCTTTGGCGATCTGATCGGCGGTCATTGCGCCGCGAGGCACCTCGATCATCGTGCCGACCAGGTATTTGACGCGGACGCCCATCTCCTTCATCACGTCCTCGGCCACTCGGACGACAACGGCTTTCTGGTCCTGCAGTTCCTTCACGTGGCCGACCAACGGAATCATGATCTCGGGAACGGCCTTGATGCCTTCCTTCGCCAGCTGACAGGCAGCCTCCATGATGGCACGCACCTGCATCTCGGTGATTTCTGGATAGGTCACTCCAAGCCGCACGCCACGGTGGCCGAGCATCGGATTGAACTCGTGCAGCTGCTCAACACGGAACAACAGTGCGGCCTTCTGCCTGATTTCCTCGACGGCGTTGACGTGCCCTTCGAGCCTTGCGAGATCCACCATCAGCTCTTCCCGCTTCGGCAGGAATTCGTGCAGCGGCGGATCGATCGTTCGGATGGTGACAGGCTCGCCGTGCATCTCCTTGAACACGCCATAGAAATCATCCCGTTGCAGCGGCAGGAGCTCCATCAAGGCCTTGCGGCGATCGGCTTCGTTCTCGGCCAGAATCATCCGCTGCACGACGGGAATCCGGCCTTCCCCGAAGAACATGTGCTCAGTGCGACAAAGCCCGATCCCGCGGGCGCCGAACGCGTAGGCGAGCTGCGCCTGATCCGGCTGATCGGCGTTCGCTCTGATGCCCATGCGCCGGAACTTGTCCGACCACGTCAGGATCTGATTGAAGCGGCGGTAGATGTCAGATGCCGCCGCCTTGAGCTCGCCATTCAGGACCTGCAGAATCTCGCTGGGTTTCGAGGCCACGCGCGCGAGCTTCACCTCCCCTGTCAGGCCGTCGAAGGAAACGAACTCGCCCTCCTTCACGGTGCGTCCGCCGATCGTGAATTGTTTCGCCGCTTCAGAGATCTGAAGCTCGCCGGCACCGACAATCGACGGTTTTCCCATCTGACGACCGACCACGGCGGCATGCGACGTCATGCCCCCCGTCGCCGTCAGGATGCCCTGCGCCACAAACATGCCGTGGATATCGTCGGGCACCGTCTCCCGCCGGACCAGAATGACCGGTTTTCCCTCGTCCGACCACTTCACCGCATCGTCCGCCGTGAACACGACGTGACCGCTCGCGGCTCCGGGCGAGGCCGGGAGCCCCTTCGTCGCGACCGGGATGGTCTTCCATTCCTTCGAATCAAATCCAGGCGCGAGCAGCTGCGACAGCGATTCGGGATCGACCTGGAGGATCGCTTCCTTCGGGGTGATGAGACGCTCCGCGACCAGGTCGGTGGCAATCACGACGGCGGCGTAGCCAGTGCGCTTGCCGTTGCGCGTCTGCAGCATGAAGAGCCGTTCGTCCTGAATCGTGAACTCGAAGTCCTGGACGTCCTTGTAGTGCTTCTCCAGCCGCGTCGTGATTTCCCGAAGCTGACGGTGCGCCTTCGGCATCACCCGCTCGAGCTCGGCGATCGGCTGCGGAGTACGGATGCCCGCCACCACGTCCTCGCCCTGGGCATTGATCAGGAACTCTCCATAGAATTCCTTCGCGCCAGTCCCCGGGTTCCGCGTGAAGCCGACGCCGGTGCCCGAGCGATCGCCCGTGTTGCCGAACACCATCATCTGCACATTGACGGCGGTGCCGATGTGATCGGGGATGTCATAGATCCGGCGGTATTCGCGCGCGCGGGGGTTCATCCACGAGCGGAACACAGCGTTCCGCGACATCTTCAGCTGATCGTCAGGCTGTTGCGGAAACGCCTTGCCCGTCTTGGCCTTGACGAGGACCTTGTACCGGTCCACGACCTCGCGCAGCGCGGCCTCGTCAAGATTGGTGTCCAGGGCCGCTCCGCGTGTCTGCTTCACCGCCTCCAGCTCGTGCTCGAACGCGTCTTTCGGGATTTCGAGTACGACGTTGCCGAACATCTGGATGAAGCGGCGGTAGCTGTCGAAGGCGAAGCGGCCGTTCTTGGTGCGCGCCTTCAACCCTTCAACGGCCGCATCGTTCAGACCGAGGTTCAGAATCGTATCCATCATGCCGGGCATCGAGAACTTCGCGCCCGATCGCACCGACACCAGAAGTGGATTCTCGGTCGACCCGAGCGTGGCGCCGGCCGCCTTTTCGAGCTTGCGCACGTTTGCCGCGATCTCGGCCTCGATGGATGCGGGAATCTTGCCCTTCTCGGCGTAATAGAGGGAGCACGCGTCAGTGGAGATTGTGAAGCCCGCAGGTACCGGAAGACCGGCGTTGGTCATCTCAGCCAGGCCGGCGCCCTTCCCGCCGAGCGTGTCGCGCATCGAGCGGTCGCCGTCGGCCTTGCCGCTGCCGAAGAAGTAGACGTACTGCTTCGGCTTCTTGACTGCCCTTGCCACCGCCTTCACTACCTTCACCGCTTTGGCCACCTTGCCAGATGCCTTGCGTTTCGCCGATTTCGCCGCTGTCCGAACCGTTTGACGTGCAGACTTCTTCGCCATGAATTCTCTCTTCTCCGGCGGGTCTAAAGAACAAGACCCGCCCTACGTACGTAGCCCTATATAAGTAGGCCGGGTCCTGCTCTATGGACCCGGCAAAACTCTCATGATTCAGGAACAATTTCCGAGATATCAGCAACGTCCATGATGACGTCCCGCACGCCGGCCATGAGCTGCAGCCGTGTGACCCTCACCCCTTCGTCGTCGGTCATGACCATGACGTCATCAAAGTATCTGGCAACAAACGGTTGGAAACCGGCGATGCGCTTCAGCGCCGCCGAGAAGTCTCCCTGCTCCTTTGCGGCGTCAATCGCCGTGGCACTCCCGGAGACCTGCTCGATCAAGGAGCGTTCGGCCTCGTCGGGAGATTCGCCCGCGTAGGCAACGAGCGCAGGCCATCCGGCCGTGAATTCGACACCCTTCGAGATGTTCTTCACGCGCTTGAACGCATTGGCAAGCTGCAGGAACTCGGGCGCCTCGCTGAATCCGCTGAGCACGGCCAGTTTGCGTTTGGCTTCCGCGACATCCAAACGATTCAGGGCACGCCCAGCGACCGCACGCACGTTCCGAACGTCGGCGCCGCGCTGCTCGAATAGATACAGCACCCGCTCGGCCATAAAGGCGAACAGCGCCTGCCAGGTGTCCGGCGCGATCTCCCAGGACCCACCCGCCCTTACCAACAGCGAGCCGACCGTCAAGCGTCTGGAGATGCCGGTGAGCTCCGTGAGATCGGCAAGGATCTTCACCGCACCCTGGGCCTGCCGCCGCAGACCAAGGGGATCCCGCGAGCCCGTCGGACGTTCGCCCGCTGCAAACATCCCGACCACCGAATCCAGCTTGTCTGCCAGCGATACGGCTGCCCAGGAGATTGCCGCGGCGCCCAGCTGGGCCCGCGACGGCGGCGCCTCGGCCTCGACCCCGATCGGGAGATAGTGGAAATACACAGCCTTCCAAATCTCCTCCGGCAGGCCTTCTTCCCTCGCATACACCCCGCCCATGGCGCCCTGGAGCTCGGTAAGCTCTCGAACCATGTCGGTCGCCAAATCGGCTTTGCTGAGCCTGCCGGCGCGCTCCGCCGCGGCGGCGGCATCTGGTCGTCCGAAGCCCTCTCCCGCAATCCACCGGGCCAGCGCCCCGACGCGATCGGCCTTCTCCCGATAGGTCCCGAGCTTCTTGTGGAACAGGATCGTCGAGAGTCCCTCCACACGAGATTCGAGCGGCACCCGTCGATCCTGGTCCCAGAAGAACCGCGCGTCGCGCAGCCGTGCCGTCAGCACGCGCTCGGCATTGCGCGCGATGACCTCCGGCTTGTCTGCCTCCATGTTCGTCACCGCGAGAAACGCCGGCTTTAGTTTTCCTTCCTCGTCGACGACAGGGAAATAGTGCTGATGATGAATCATCGTGGTGGTCAGCACTTCTTCGGGCAACTGAAGGAACTCGACGGGAATATGGCCGGCGACGACGGCCGGGTACTCGACCAGGTCCGGCACTTCCTGAAGCAGCGACGATTGGGCGGCGACTTGCTGACTGACGCGGCCCCCGAGACGACGGGCGTGCGCCTCGAGCTCGCGCCGGATTCGCCCCTCGCGTTCTGACCGCTCCAAGATGACGAAGTGCTCCAGGAGCCGGGCACGATAGTCGTCGAACGTCTTCACCTTGATAGCCCGCCCCGCGCGGCCGCTCGTCGTGAGAAATCGATGACCGTAGGTATTCGCGGCCGACCGCACGTCCTGCACCGTCGGTCCCTGCGCTAGCTCGGTCCGGCGAATCACGAACGGCACGACCCGTCCTCCGTACAGCAGGACGATCCAGCGAATCGGGCGCGCAAAGACGAGATCGCCCTTGCCGTCTTCGAGAAAGGCATCCCAACGCATCTGCTTCGGAAATGTGAAGTCCCGAAGCACTCCGCCGAGGACGTCGGCGATGACATCCGAGGCCGCCTTCCCGCGCTGGTGCAGCCGATACGCCAAGTACGTCCCCTTGGCGGACTCGTGGCGCTCGAGGGCCGTTATCTCCACGTTGTACTTGCGGGCAAAGCCAGTCGCCGCGGGCGTCGCCTCTCCGCCCGGCTTGAACGCCGCGGCGAGGGATGGACCGGTAACAAGCTCCTCGAGATCGGTCTGATGATCGGCCAGGCGCGCCACGCGCGCCGTCAGCCGGCGCGGCGTGCTGAACGTCTCGATGGCCGCCGCGGGGGCCAAGCGGGCATCCTTCAGCCGCCTTTCGAGGTGGGTCGCCAGTTGTACGGTGAGGCCCGGCAGCCAGCCTGCCGGAATCTCCTCGCACCCGATCTCAATCAGCAGCTCGCGGTCCATCGTCTCCCACGTAGGCTTTCGCAATGCGCACGGCGAGCTGCCGCACCCGCAAAATGTAGGCGGTGCGCTCGGTGACGCCGATGCTACCGCTCGAATCAAGGATGTTGAACAAGTGCGAGCACTTCAGACAATGCTCGAACGCCGGCAAGACGAGATTCGACGCGAGCAGCCGCTCCGAAAAACCATAAAACTTGTCGAACAGATCCCGGTGTAGCGCCGCGAACTCGCCGGGCGGCATGTCCACCTGGCCAAACGCGTACTTGGACTGCTCCACTTCTTCGCGCAGTCGCACGTCGCCGTACGTCACCCCGCCGCCCCACTCGAGGTCGTACACGTTGTCGACCTTCTGAAGGAACATCGCGATTCGCTCCAGCCCGTACGTAATTTCGCAGGAGACGGGCGCGAGATCCATGCCGCCGACTTGCTGGAAATACGTGAACTGCGTGATCTCGAGGCCATCCAGCAGCACCTGCCATCCAATGCCCCAGGCGCCAAGCGTCGGCGACTCCCAGTTGTCCTCTTCGAAACGGATGTCGTGCTGGCGCGGGTTGATTCCGCACGCCTCGAGGCTGTCCAGATACAGCTGCTGTACCTCGTCGGGTGATGGCTTGAGAATCACCTGGAACTGGTGGTGCTTGAACAGCCGGTTCGGATTCTGCCCGAACCGGCCGTCGTCCGGTCTCCGCGACGGCTGGACGTACGCAACGCTCCACGGCTGAGGGCCGAGAACGCGGAACAACGTCTCGGGATGGGAGGTGCCGGCGCCGACCTCCAGATCCAGCGGTTGCTGAAGCAGGCACCCGTGCGACGCCCAGAACGCCGAGAGCTTGAGAATGAGGTCTTGAAGTGTCAAGGGATCGTTGAAGCTGACAATGCTGAGTGCTGAATGTTGAATGCTGAATTCAGTGTCGCTTCAGCGCGCTTCAACATTCGTCATTCCATTCAGCATTCAGCATTCGATATTCAGCATTGTTAACCGTGTCGCCGAAGCTCACGGATGACGCGGTCGGATTTCAGCGATTTTTCCAGATGCATTGAAATCAGCGTCCGGTGAATCCCTTCGAGCTCCCTCAGTACGCCGCGGCCCGTGGCCAACTCCCCTACGCGCTGCGGAGCCATTGCGCGGGAGGCGGCGAGAAACGAGACCGCCCCCTCGGACAACGTTCCGCGAGATTCGGGATAGACGCCCTGCAGGCGGAGAAGCCAGTACTCGAAATATCGCGCCAGCGGCTCCACCGGCGCGCCGGCGTTCAACGCCTCGAGCATCGACGTACCCAGCCGATAGAGCCGTTCGTCGGCGTCCGCCTCCTGCGCCCACTCGTCGAGCAGCTCCGCGAAGTAACCGACGTAGCCCAGCGCATCCGCTCGTTGTCCGTGGGAACCGGCTTCAGCGGGCCCGACCGTCAGCGGCGAGCGCACGGGCTCCGCGTAGTTCAAGCCAACCAGCTCACGCCGTTCACTTTCAAAATATGCCGCGCGCACCTCGGTTAACGGCTCGAGGGCGCCCATGAACCGCGACCGGGTACGCCGCGCCCCCTTTGCCACCCCGCGCTTCTTCCCGCGATCGCGCGTGAGAAACACGACGATACGATCGGTTTCCCCAAGCTTGTAGGTGCGCAGAATCAGCGCGTCTGCGGTGTACAGCGGCAACGTCTGATTCTACAGCGGTTTCAGAACGATGGAGGGAACGAAGGCCACGGAGGGAACGGTTTCACACGGAGCAACGGAGAAACGGAGATTCGTTTCAAGAGTGCTCCGTTACTTCGTTTCTCCGTGTAAGACCGTTACCTCCGTGGCCTCCGCTGTCTCCCTATCCAGTTTCCGTGAGGTACCGGAGGAACACCGTGGCCAGTCCAAGAAACGACGCAAAGCCAAACACGTCGGTCATTGTCGTGATGAACACCGACGATGCCAGGGCCGGGTCGACGTTCGCAGCGCGCAATCCGAGCGGGACCAGCGTGCCAGCGGTGGCCGCGACAAACATATTGATGATCATGGCGGCACCCAGCACGAGGCCGAGCGTCGGGTTCCCGCGCGTGATCCATGCCACCACTGCGGCCACGGCGCCGAGCACGAGGCCGTTCCCGATTCCAACAGCCGCCTCCTTCATGAGGGCCTTGCGCGAGTTGCCCCAGGTCAGCTCCCCGAGCGCGATTCCGCGAACGATCACGGTCAGCGTCTGAGTGGCGGCGTTGCCGCCCATGCCCGCGACGATCGGCATGAACACCGCGAGCGCGGTCACCTGATCGATCGTGTCCTCGAACAAGCCAACGACCGCCGCCGCCAGGAACGCGGTCACGAGGTTGATGCCGAGCCAGGGAAGGCGCTTGCGCAGCGACTCGCCCGCGGGAGTAAACACCCGCTCGTCTCCGGCGACACCGGCGAGTCGGTAGATGTCCTCGGTCGCCTCGTCCTTGATGACATCGATCACGTCATCAACGGTGATGATGCCGACGAGCTTGTTCTCCTCGTCGACCACAGGGATCGCCAGCAGGTTGTAGGACGCCACCAGGCTTGCGACCTCTTCCTGATCTGTCTCGACACGCGCGCTGATGATGTCGCTCGTCATGATCCGCTTCAGAGGCGTTTCAGGCGAGACAAGCAGCAATCGGCGCAGGGAAACCACGCCCACGAGGTGCCGGCGGTCGTCGACGACGTACAGATAGAACACCATCTCGACGTCGCGCGCGGCCTGCAGCTCCGTGATCGCTTCACCAACCGTCATGTCTTCGCTCAGCGCGAAGACATTCGGGTTCATGATGCGGCCCGCCGTCTGCTCCTCGTACTCGAGCAGATTCTCGACGACGCCAGACTCCTTCGGGCGCATCAGATCCAGAACAGCCGCCGACAGATCTTCCGGGAGGTAGTCGATCAGGGCGGCCGCGTCGTCGGATGGGATCTCTTGGGCGAGGCGTGCGATCTCCTCCGCCGATCGCGTGGCGAGAAGCGACGCTCCTCCGTCAGGGCCGAGCTCGGAAATCGTCTCCATCGCGAGACGGCCGTTCCGCTCTGCGAGAAGACTGAAAGCAGCTTCGCGATCCTTGTCGGGGAGCTCGCTGAAGACTTGGGCGAGATCGGCTGGATGCTGCTTCTGGAGCAGATTTAGCAGGTTGGCGGTGGCGCCGATCCGCAGCAGCCGCTTGACGGAGTCCTGGACGAGATCGATTCTTCGCTGCGCCGACATGATAGAGGTCCGTCCGCCACTGTGAAAACGGTTAAATGTAGCACGAAGCCTCGTAGGGGCGAACCTTCAGGTTCGCCCAATCTCGCGGCTGAACGCCTGCCCTGAGCCTGTCGAAGCGTCGCCGGGCTACGCATGCCGGGAAATCGCGCTTCGACTCGCTGCCCTGCGGTTCTCGCGGCGACTATCAGCTGACTCGTGACGACGTCCATCAGGCGCAATCGGACCTTCAGTGGTGATCCGCGCGCCGGCGTGCACACGGACCGACGTCGCCGCGGAAGACTGGCTTCGCGCGATTTCCGGATCTCAGCGCGGCATGCTCCGCACGGCGACGCTTCACCAAGCTCAGGGCAGGCGTCGCAGCCGCCCAACGTGCTCAGCTCTCAGTGAGAGGCACGCATGCCACGATCCGCGAACGAGCTTATTCGAGATGATGGTGCGCGGCCGCCGCAGGTGAGCCGCAGAGCGCTAGGTCCGCCTATGGCGCTCGAGGCCCATCTCGTCGAGCACGCGCTCGTCATTCCGCCACTCGGACTTCACCTTGACGTGCAGGTCGAGATACACGCGCGTCCCGAAGAACCGCTCCAGTTCGGCGCGGGCACCCGTACCGATCTCCCGAATCATCGACCCGCCCTTTCCCACCACGATCGGTTTCTGGGACTCCCGCTCGACCAGGATGGTGCAGTAGAGCCGGAGGATTGAATGCTCTCCTGGTTCCTGAAACTGATCGACGATCACTGCCGTCGAGAACGGCAGCTCGTCGCGCGTCAGCCGCAGCACCTGCTCCCGGACGATCTCCGACACAAGCACACGCTCGGGCTGGTCAGTCACATAATCCGGCGGGTACATTGCTTCGCCGTCGGGAAGATATTGGAGAAAGAGGCGCTCCAGGACGTCGACGTTCGTGCCGTCGGCAGCGGATATCGGCACAATCTCCTTGAAGGGATGTGCCGTCCGGTACCGGTCGATGATCGGGAGAAGCGTCGCCTTGGCCACGAGGTCGACTTTGTTGAGCGCGAGCAGCACCGGAGATGCCAGCCCGGCAATCAGCTTCAGCAGAAACTGGTCGCCGGCACCAAGGTTGACCGACGCATCGACGATCAGCGCGATCACATCGACGTCCCGCATGGCCTCGAGTGCCGCATCCACCATCCGTGCGTTCAATCGATGCGTCGGTTTGTGAACGCCCGGCGTGTCAACAAACACCACCTGACCTTCGTCATAGTTCTTCACACCGACGATGCGCGTGCGCGTGGTCTGCGGTTTGTCAGATACGATGGCGAGCTTCTGACCGACGATGCGGTTCAGCAGCGTCGACTTCCCGGCGTTCGGCCGGCCGAGGAACGACACAAAACCTGATTTCATCGGGGCTAGAGATCCCGAGGCCCCTCACCGGGTGCCGGGACGGCCTCGGACGGTAACGGCGCCTCGCGCAGGAGCGATTCGAGCTCGAGACGGCGGGTGAACATGTTGAGCGTCCCGTCGGCGGTTCGGGGCCACTGCGCTTCGGGACGGTCCCAGTACAACTCGACGCCGTTCTCATCGGGATCGCGAAGGTACAGCGCTTCGCTGACGCCATGATCAGCGGCGCCGTCCAGCGCAATCCCTGCGGCAACCACGCGCCGGAAAGCATCGGCCAGTGCCGTCCGCGTCGGGTAGAGGATGGCGAGGTGATACAGGCCGGTGTGGCCGGGCGGCGGAGGCGGCGCCCCCAGGCTCTCCCACGTGTTCAACCCGATGTGATGGTGGTAGGCACCGGCAGCCACGAAAGCGCCACCAGGCCCGTAACGCTGTTTCAACTCGAATCCGAGGATGCCGCAATAAAAGCCAAGCGCTCGGTCGATATCGGCCACCTTCAAATGAACATGCCCAATGCGCACGCCAGGGTCAATCGGTGTGTCAGCCATTGCCGTGCGAGTCCTTCACCTCA
>Ga0080064_1006406_pt1 | contig 12750 bp, 11 predicted proteins | sample Subgrocontami54m_FD_69260 | JGI IMG/M metagenome (GOLD analysis project Ga0080064, IMG submission 69260) | Subsurface groundwater microbial communities from S. Glens Falls, New York, USA - GMW46 contaminated, 5.4 m (SPADES assembly) (version 2) ...
CGCCATGGTCGGCGCGATCGCAGGGCTCGCGTCGAAGGAGGGCGTGGAGATCGAGGGGGCGGATACGGTCGCAGTAAGCTTCCCCGGCTTCTTCGACCTGCTCGACTCGGTGGTGAGACGATGATCGTCGCGATCGACGGCCCTGCGGGGGCCGGAAAAAGCACCGTGGCGCGCGCACTGGCCGAGCGGCTGAGCTTTCGCTACCTCGACACCGGCGCCATGTATCGCGCGCTCACGTGGCTCGCGATGCATCGCGGCCTCGACCTGAGCGCGGGCGAGGCGCTCGCCGAGCTCGCGCATGCGGAGCCGGTGGTCTTCGACGACCACGGCCGCGTCTGGATCGGCGGCACAGACGTCACGTCGTCGATTCGCGACCAGCGGATCGACCGGATGGTTCCCGTCGTCGCGCGCCACCCGGCGGTGCGCGAGGTGATGCGCGAGCGGCAGCGCGAGCTCGGGCGCGACGGCGACGTCGTGATCGAGGGGCGCGACATCGGCACCGTCGTCGCGCCGAACGCCGAGGTGAAGGTCTATCTCGTCGCCGACCGGGACGAGCGTGCGCGCCGGCGCATGGCTGACCGCCCCGGCATCGGCGCCGACGCGCTCGCCACCGACCTGCGCATGCGCGACGAGAAGGATGCCGAGCGCATGAAGCCGGCCGAGGACGCACGCGAGATCGACACGACGGGCCTGAACGTGGAGGACGTCGTCGAGCGGATCGAAGCGCTCGTGCGCGAGCGCACCGCGGCGTGAACCGGGTCGACATCGCCTGGGCGATCGGCAAGCCGGCGATGGGCGGGCCGACGGCGCTGGCGACACGGCTACGCGTGTACGGCAGGGATCGCGTGCCGCGCACGGGCGGGCTCGTCATCGCGTACAACCACTTCTCCTGGATCGACATCCCCGCGTTCGGCTGGTCGTCGCCTCGCACCGTCTACTTCCTCGCGAAGGCCGAGGCGCACGCGGTGCCGCTCGCGGGTGCATACCTGCGGTTGTTCGGGTCGTCCGGCGTCCGGCGCGGCGAGTCCGACCGCGAGGCCGTGCGGCGGATGCGCGACGTCGTGCTCGCGGGTCACGCGCTCGGGATCTTCGCCGAGGGCACGCGGCAGCGGTCGGGCGTGCTCGGGCCGGTGCAGCCGGGCGCGGCGATGGCGGCGCTCCAGGAGGACGTGCCCGTCGTCTGCGCGGCGATCTACGGCTCGCACGAATGGAAGCCCGGCACCTTCAGGCCGGTCTCGATCGCGTACGGCGAGCCGCTGCGCTTCACGAACCTGCCGCGGAATGCGACGGGGTACCGCGAGGCGTCGGCGGAGATCGAGGCGGAGCTGCGCCGGCTCTGGGAGTGGCTGCGCGACCTGCACGCGGCCGGCCGGCCGAGGCATGCCGTCCCGCCGCGCGCGCCGGAGCGTCTCCGCGCCCCCGTGACACTTCCGTGACACTTTCGTAACGGGGTCTGTCCCGGGTCTGTCCCCGGGGTTCGGTTCTCGTCCGGGCCCGGCATCGGCAGGCGGCTCCGGCCGGCTCGAACAGGACGCTCCGCGACCCCTGGGTCTGACCCGGGTCTGTCCCCGGGGTTCTAGCTCGTTGCGTTGGAACGTCGGAACGGACGTCCCCCCGCTGGACCGTAGGCTGATCCCGCCATGGCCGACGAAGACACAGGAATCGACGCTCCCGACGAGGCTCCCTCGGACGAGCACGACGAGGACGGCGACCCCGCCAACGAGCCGACCCCGGCTCCGCCGCTGCTCGGCACCGTCGCGATCGTCGGCTTCCCGAACGTCGGCAAGTCGACGCTCGTCAACCGGCTGAGCGGCACCCGCCAGGCCGTCGTCCACGAGACCTCCGGCGTCACGCGCGACCGCAAGGAGCTCGTCGTCGAGTGGACCGGCCGCCGCTTCCTGCTGATCGACACCGGCGGCGTCGACATCGCCGACGAGACCCCGATCACCCGCTCGATCGCCGTCCAGGCCCGCGAAGCGGTCGCCGAGGCGGACCTCGTCCTGTTCGTCGTCGACGCCCAGATCGGCATCACCCCCGGCGACGAGGAGGTCGCACAGATCCTGCGCGAGGCGCACAAGCCGGTGCTCGTGATCGCGAACAAGATCGACGACCCGCGCATGGAGCCGCTCGCGCTCGAGCTGCACCGCCTCGGGCTCGGCGACCCGATCCCGATCTCCGGCCTGCACGGCCACGGCGCCGGCGACCTGCTCGACGAGATCCTCGACTACCTCGCGGCGCACGGTGCGCAGGGCCGCGAGGAGATCCCGGAGGAGGCGATCCGCGTCGCGATCCTCGGCCGCCCGAACGTCGGCAAGTCGACCCTTCTCAACAAGCTGGTCGGCCGTGAGCGGGTGATCGTCTCCGAGATCCCCGGCACGACTCGCGACTCGATCGACACGATCCTCGAGCGCGGCGGCCGCACGTTCGTGCTCATCGACACCGCCGGTCTCCGCCGGAAGCGCCGCCACCGCCAGGGGATCGAGTACTACTCCGAGCTCCGCGCGCTCGAGTCGGCCGAGCGCGCAGACGTCGCGCTCGTCCTCATCGACGCGTCCGAGGGCGTCGTCGATCAGGATCTCGCCGTGGCCGACGTCGCGCGCAAGGCGGACTGCTCGACATTGATCGTGCTCTCGAAGTGGGACGTGACGAGCGTGCGCATCGAGGACGTGCGCGGACAGTTGCGCCGGCGCCTGCGCCAGCGGCCGCCGTTCCTCGCGATCTCCGCGCACACGGGCCGCGGCCTCGACCGTCTGCTCGACACCGTCGTCGACCTCTTCGACCGGCACATCGCGCGCATCTCGACGCCCGAGCTGAACGACTTCCTCCAGGAGCTGCGCAACCGCCGCCAGCCGCCGGCGCGCAGGGGCAAGCGGCTCAACCTGCTGTACGGCACGCAGACACAGCAGCGTCCGCCGCGGATCAGGATCTTCGTCAACGACCCGACGCTCGTGACGCGGGACTACGGCTTCTGGGTCGAGAACGAGATCCGCGAGCGCTTCGGCCTCGACGGCGTCCCCGTCTCGATCGACTTCGCCCGCCGCACGTGAGGTTCCTCGTCGTCGGCGCCGGCTCGTGGGGCACCGCGTTCACGCGGGTGCTGCTCGAGCGCGGGCACGACGTCGTGCTCGCGTGCCACACCGCGGAGCAGGCGCGGGCGATCGCCGAGACGGGACGCAACCCGCGCTACATGGAGCGCGTCGATCTGCGCGGAGTCCAGGCGATCACCGTCGACGAGGCGCCCGCCGACGTCGACACGATGGTCGTCGCGGTGCCGAGCAGGTCGTTCGCGGCTGTCGTTGCGCGGCTTCCCGGAGACGCCCCGGTGCTCAGCCTGACGAAGGGCCTCGACCCGGCCACCGGCGAGCGGCTCTCCACGACCGTGCGCGGCCGCGGCGTCGCGGTCCTCTCCGGCCCGCACATCGCGGGGGAGATCGCCGTCGGCCTGCCGACCGCTGCGGTGATCGCGAGCGAGGACGGCTTCCTCGCCGGCCAGCTGCAGCACGCGATCAACTCGAACGTCTTTCGCGCCTACGTGAATCCCGACGTCGTCGGCGTCGAGCTCTGCGCCGCCGCGAAGAACGTGATCGCGCTCGCGGCGGGCGGGGTGGACGGGCTCCACCTCGGCGACAACTCGAAGGCGGCACTGATCACGCGCGGCCTGGCGGAGATGGCTCGCCTCGGCGAGGCCTGCGGAGCCCGCCCCGAGACGTTCGCCGGCCTCGCAGGCATGGGCGACCTGATCGTCACCTGCTGGAGCAGCCAGGGCCGCAACCGGCGGGCAGGCGAGCTGATCGCCCAGGGGCGCACCCCGGAGCAGGCGGCGGACGAGATCGGCCGGACCGTGGAGGGGCTCACGACCGCCCCGGTGCTGCTCGAGCTCGCGCAGCGCGTCGACGTGGAGCTGCCGATCACAGAGGGGGTCTGCGCGGTACTCTCAGGACAGAACCTCGCCGAGTTGGTGTCGAGGCTGATGGACCGGCAGCCGACAGAGGAGTAGCCGTGCGCGCGCGCAGAATCGTCGCCGGGGTGGCAGCAGCAGCAGCCGTCGGTCTGGCCGCGGCCGGTTGCGGCTCGAGCGGGGCCGCCTCCTCGAGCCTCGGCGGCGCCGCCTCCGTTGCGCCCTCGAACGCGGTCGCCTTCGTCGCGCTCGACTCCGACCTGTCGTCGGGCCAGTGGGACGCCGTCGACGGGCTGCTGCAGAAATTCCCGGCGCACGACCAGCTGCTCGCGCACCTGCGGACGAGTTTCGAGCAGCACGCGAAGCTCAACTGGGCGAACGACGTCAAGCCCGCGCTCGGCTCCGAGCTCGACCTGGTCGCGCTGCCGGGCAAGCAGCCCCAGCTCGTCGGGCTGACGCAGGGCGGCGACCAGGCGAAGCTCGACGCGCTCCTCCGCAAGCTCGACAAGGGGATCGTGTCGGCGCGGATCGCCGGCTGGACGGCCTTCTCCTCGAGTCAGGAGGCGTTGGACGCGGTTACGAGCGCGACCACGAAGCTCTCCGACAACAACACCTACCGCGCCGCGGTTGCGAAGCTCGCCGGCGACGCCCTCGTGCGCGCCTACGCGAACGGAGCCGAGGCGCAGCAGCTGCTCGCGTCGCTCGGCAAGCAGGCTCCCGCCGCTGCGACACCGCCGATCGCCTGGGCATCCGCCGAGATCGTCGTCGCCGGGGACGGCGTGCGCGTCAACGGTTACTCGCGCGACGGCTCGACCGTGGGCGTCGCCCCGCGCTTCCGGCGGACTCCGCCCGCGCCGTACACGTCGAATCTCGTCGACGAGATCCCGAGCGGCGTGCTGCTCGTCGCCGACTTCCCGGTCACGCCCGGCCAGTTCCAGTTCTCCGACACGGGCGCGATGCCGGCGCCGTTGAAGAAGTTCCTCGGCCTCTCGCCGACGTTCCTCGCCGAGCTCGACGACGTGCTCGGAGGCGAGACGGCCGTCTACGTGCGTCCCGGGCTCCCGATCCCCGAGGTCACGATCGTGACGCAGCCGAGCGACACCGCTCTCGCCGAGCGCTCGCTCGCCGACGTCTTGAAGACGCTGCGCCAGTCGATCGGCCAGTCGGGCGGCTTCTCGGGCGGTTTCAACCCGGCGGGCATCCCGATCGTGCACGAGGTCGTCGGCGGGCAGCTGATCATCTCGACCTCGCAGCAGGGGATCGCCGACTTCCGCTCCGCCGGCCCGAAGCTCGCGTCCGACCCGAGCTTCACGGCGGCGCTCCAGACCTCCGAGATGCCGGCTCAGACGACCGGCTTCCTCTACGTGAATCTCGCGCGCTCGCTGCCGCTCGTGCAGGCCTTTGCGCCGCTGCTCGGCCTGAAGCTCCCGGCCGGGGCCACCACGGACGTCAGCGCCCTGAAGACGCTGACCGCCTACGGGACGCGGGTGGGCGAAGAGGCGACGTTCACGGCCGTGCTCGAGGTTCGTTAGCCGTGCAATAGGCGGCCACCGGCCGCCCGCCTGCGCTAGCCTGGACGCCATGCCAACGCGCTCATTCTCCTTCACGTCCGAGTCGGTCACCGAGGGCCATCCGGACAAGATCGCCGACCAGATCTCCGACTCTGTGCTCGACGCGGTCCTCCGGGACGACCCGATGGGGCGCGTCGCCTGCGAGACGCTCATCACGACGGGCCTCGTCGTCGTCGCCGGCGAGATCACGACCAACACGTACGTCGACATCCCGCGTCTCGTGCGCGAGCGGATCCGTGAGATCGGCTACACGCGCGCGAAGTACGGCTTCGACGCCGACACGTGCGGCGTGATGGTGGCGATCGACGAGCAGTCGCCCGACATCGCGCAGGGCGTCGATGCGTCGTACGAGGCGCAGCACGGAGACGACGACTCGCTCGACCGCGTCGGCGCGGGCGACCAGGGAATGATGTTCGGCTACGCGTCGAACGAGACCGACGAGCTGATGCCGCTGCCGATCATGCTGGCGCACCGGCTCGCGAAGCGTCTTGCCTCGGTGCGTAAGAGCGACGTGCTCCCGTATCTGCGCCCCGACGGGAAGTCACAGGTGACCGTCCGCTACGAGGAGGACGCGCACGGCCTGCGCCGCCCCGTCGAGCTCGAGCGCGTGCTCATCTCGACGCAGCACCGCGAGGGGCTCGACATCGACGTGCAGCTCCGGCCCGACCTGATCGAGCACGTGCTGAAGCCGATCCTGCCGCCCGAGCTCTACGACGAGCGCCGGCTCGTGAACGACAAGGACTTCTTCTACTGCAACCCGACCGGCAAGTTCGTGATCGGCGGCCCGATGGGCGACAGCGGCCTCACCGGCCGCAAGATCATCGTCGACACCTACGGCGGCGCCGCCCCGCACGGCGGCGGCGCGTTCTCCGGCAAGGATCCGACGAAGGTCGACCGCTCGGCCGCGTACGCCGCGCGCTACGTCGCAAAGAACGTCGTCGCCGCAGGCCTCGCGGAGCGCTGCCAGATTCAGGTTGCGTACGCGATCGGCGTCGCGCATCCGATGTCGGTGCTCGTCGAGACCTTCGGGACGGAGAAGGTCCCGGTCGCGCGCATCGAGGAGCTCGTGAGCGAGCACTTCGACCTGCGCACGGCCGCGATTCTGAGTGACCTCGACCTGCGCCGGCCGATCTACGCGAAGACCGCGGCATACGGCCACTTCGGGCGCGACGACGCCGACTTCACATGGGAGCGCACGGACAAGGCAGATGCGCTGCGCGCCGCGGCCGGTCTCGGCGGCGCCAAGCTGGCGACCGCGGCCGGCTGATCCACGACGCCTGAGCTCGTTCTCATCACGGGTGGCGCGGGCTTCATCGGCTCGCACCTCGCCGACGAGTTGCTGTCGCGCGGTTACAGCGTGCGCGCGCTCGATAACCTGACGCCGCAGGTCCACGAAGGTGCCGTACGCCCCGACTACCTCGCCGCCGACGTCGAGCTCCAGGTCGGAGACCTCCGCGACGCCGACGTGGTACGCCGCGCGCTCGAGGGTGTCGATTCCGTCGTCCATCTCGCGGCCCGCGTGGGCGTGGGGCAGTCGATGTACGAGATCGCCGAGTACACGTCGGCCAACAGCCTCGGAACGGCCGTGCTGCTCGAAGCGCTGGCCGCGCAGCCCGTGCGCAAGCTGCTCGTCGCCTCGAGCATGAGCGTCTACGGCGAGGGCCTCTATCGCGCGAGCACCGGGCGCTGGGTCGAGCCTCCGGAGCGGACGCGGGAGCAGCTGGAGCGACGCGAGTGGGAGCTGGCGGGGCTCGAGCCCGCGCCGACGCCGGAGACGAAGCGACTCGGGCTCTCGTCGATCTACGCGCTCACGAAGTACGACCAGGAGTGTGCGTGTCTCGTCTGCGGCGCTGCGTACGGCATCCCGACGGCAGCCCTGCGGCTCTTCAACACGTACGGCACCCGCCAGGCGCTCTCGAACCCCTACACCGGCGTGCTCGCGATCTTCGCGGCGCGGCTGCTGAACGACCGTGCGCCCCGGATCTTCGAGGACGGGCTGCAGCGGCGGGATTTCGTGTCGGTGCGCGATGTCGCGCGTGCCTTCCGGCTCGCGCTCGAGCGCGACGGCGCGGACGGCGGCGCGGTCAACGTCGGCAGCGGGCTGAGCGTCACCGTGCGCGAGATCGGCGAGAAGCTGGCGGCGACGATGGGGAAGCAGATCGAGCCGGAGCTGACCGGCGAGTATCGCCTCGGCGACATCCGCCACTGCTACGCCGACATCTCGCAGGCGCGTGTGACGCTCGGCTACGAGCCGGAGGTCGAGCTCGAGGCGGGAATGGCCGAGATCGCGGCGTGGCTCGAGGGCCGCGTCGCGGAGGACCGCGTCGACGCTGCCGCGGACGAGCTCGCGCGCCGCGGGCTCTCCGGCTGACGCTTCGCTGCGCTCGCTACGCGGGAAGCGTGCGCACGAACAGGCCGGAGGCGGCCTTCTCGGAGATGGCGCGTTCCCCCCTGTCCCCGATGGCGATCGTGAACTGGTCGGCGGCCGGCTCCGCGCTCCGCATCTCGATCTGCTGCCCCGGGACGAGGCCCTGGTCGTAGAACCAGTGCAGGAGCTCGCCGTCGTGCTCGGCGAGGCGGACGATCGTCGCGCGCGTGCCGGCGCCGAGCGCGGCGAGGGGTGAGAGCTCGAGGTTCTCCCGCTGCTCGACGTCGGTGTCGACGGGCCAGCCGTGCGGGCAGCGATCGGGATGCCCGAGCTTCTCGTCGATCCGCTCGATCATCTCGTCGGTGAACCCGTCGCCCAGCAGGTCGGCATGTTCGTGTGCCTCGGCGCCCGTGTAGCCCATGAAATCGGTCAGCAGGCGCTCGATCAGCCGGTGCTTGCGCACGACGCGCTCGGCACGCTCGCGGCCGGTCTCGGTCAGGAGCGCCTCCTTGTGGAGACCGCGCTCGATCAAGCCCTCGCTCTCGAGCCGCTTCAGCATCTCGCCGGCCGAGGCGCGTGAGACTCCGAGCATCTCGGCCACCCGGGAGGCGAGCGGCGGCGAGCCGGTGCCGTGAGGCGTGTACTCGCCGATCGGGAAGGCGAGGAAGTAGATCGTCTCGAGGTAGTCGTCGATCGAGTGTCCCTGCGCCATTCTCCGGTTATAGTGCCCGGCGGGAGCCTTGTAAGGGTACCCTTACATCATGTCGACGACTCACATTCTCATTCTCGGCGCCATCGCAGGCGGGACGATCTTCCTCGGCCTGCCGGTCGGGCGGATCCAGGGGCTGACCGCTCCGGCACGCGCAGGGCTGAGCGCGCTCGCCACCGGCATCCTCATCTTTCTGCTCTGGGACGTCCTTTCCGGCGCGGTCGAGCCGATCGAGACGTCGCTCGACGACCGCCTGTGGGGTCAGTTCGCCTGGCGTGCGTCAATCGGGGTCGGCGGCTTCGCAGTCGGCCTGATGGCTCTCGTCTACTACGAGCAGTGGCTGCGCATGCGGCGCGATCGCCGCATGACGAACCTCGTCGGGCCGGGCGCCGCCGCGGTCGACGAGTTCGTGCACCGCACGTGGCTCGACAAGCTGACGCCCGGCAAGCAGCTCTCGTTGCTGATCGCCGTCGGCATCGGGGTGCACAACTTCGGCGAAGGGCTCGCGATCGGCCAGTCGGCTGCTGTCGGCGCGACGAGCCTCGCCGTGACGCTGATCGTCGGCTTCGCGTTGCACAACGCAACGGAGGGCTTCGGCATCGTGGGCCCCATGAGCGGCGAGGGGGCTCGGCCCACCTGGGGGTTCCTGGCGCTGCTCGGCGTGATCGGCGGCCTGCCGACCTTCCTCGGCACCGTGGTCGGCCAGGCGTGGACGAGCGAGGCGGTCTCGATCGCCTTCTTCGCGATCGCCGCGGGCTCGATCCTCTTTGTTGTGCAAGAGCTCTTCGCCGTGAACCGGAAGTATGCGAAGCCTGCGCTCGTGATGTGGCTCGTGCTGGCCGGCATCGTGCTCGGCTTCGCGACGGATTTCGTCGTCAGCGCGTCCGGCGTCTGAGCCGCTTCGCTTGCGCTCGCCTCACGGGGGTGGAGCAAGGGCAAACGGGCGCAGGCCAGGCGGGGACATGGCCCGGGGTCTGACCCCTGCTTTGCGGACATGGCCCGGGGTCTGACCCCTGCTTTGCGGACACGCGTCTTGCGCGCATCACGGACATGGCCCGGGGTCTGACCCCTGCTTTGTGGACAGGCGTCTTGCGCGCATCCCCGCGAGGTCGCCGCGCACCCACGTCGGCTCGGCGTCGAAGCCCGCATCGGTCAGCCAGTCGAGCTGATCGTCGAGGCGGTCAGGCAGGTCGAAGTCGGGCGTGCACGGCGTCACCGCGTCGGTGGGGTCGTCCGGGACGATCACGTCCGCCAGCACGAACGTCCCGTTCTCCGTCAGCACCTCCGCGATCCGGCCGAAGAGGTCGCGCTTGCCGGCTGCGTCGAGATGATGGATCGCGAGGCAGGAGATGACGAGGTCGAACGGGCCGCCTGGTAGCGCGTCCTCGAGTCGTGCGACCTGCAGGTCGGCACCGGGCAGGGCCGCTTCGGCGAGCATCGCCGCGCTCGCGTCGATGCCGGTGAGCTGCGCGGCGGGATGGAGCTCGAGCACACGGCGCGAGGTTTCGCCGGTTCCGACGCCGAGCTCGAGGATCGTCCCGACCGACAAGCCTTCGGTCGCGCGCGCCGTCTGATCCTGGAGCTCCTCGTAGCGCGGTACCTCCTCGTGCATGAGCTCGAGGTAGCGCTCGGGGGTGAAATGGAACTGCCCCATGCGCCGACCCTACCCGGCGCTAGGCTCGATCGGTGACCCAGTTCGCTTCCGTGTATCCGCTCGTGACCGCCCGGGCGGTGGCGCAGGCGTACACGTACGAGGTGCCGGACGGAACGGAGAAGGGCGCGGTCGTCGAGGTGCGGTTCGGCAACTCGCGTCGCCGCGGCGTCGTCACCGAGGTAGGGGTGGAACCGCCGGCCGGGGTGAAGACCTCGCCCGTGGAGCGCGTCGCGGAGACACTGCCGCCTGCGCTCGTCGATCTCGCGCTCTGGATGGCCGACTACTACGGCTCGACGCCCGCGCGCGCGCTTGCGCTCGTCGCGCCGCACAACGCGAAGCGCCGCGGCGAACGGCGCGAGCCGGCTGCAGGCGGGGCGATGACGGCGGAGGCCGCGCCGGAGACGTTGTCGGAGCCGCAGGAGCGCGTGCTCGGCCGCATCGACGCGCTGCTCGACGGTGGCGGCGGGAACCTGCTGCTGCACGGCGCGACCGGCAGCGGCAAGACGGAGGTCTACATCCGCGCGTGCGAGGCCGCGCTTGCGCGCGGACGCGGCGCGATCGTGCTCGTCCCCGAGATCGCGCTCACGCCGCAGACGCTCGGACGCTTCCGCGAGCGGTTCGGCGATCGCGTGGCCGTGCTGCACTCGGCGCTGACGGAGGCGGAGCGGCGCGACGAGCGCGAGCGCATCGCGTCGGGCGAGGCGCCTGTCGTCGTCGGGGCGCGCTCGGCGATCTTCGCGCCGGTACCGTCGCTCGGCATCGTCTGCGTCGACGAGGAGCACGACGCGTCGTACAAGCAGGAGTCGGATCCGCGCTACGACGCGCGCACGGTCGCGGCGAAGCGTGCGTCGCTCGAGGGCGCGGTCGCGATCTTCGGTTCGGCGACACCCCGCCCGGAGTCGTGGGAGAAACTCGAGCGGTTGCAGCTCGGCGGCCGCATCGCGGCGCCGATGCCGTCGGTGCGCATCGTCGATCTGCGGCGCGAAGCGGGCTATCCGCTCTCGGCGCCGCTGCTCGCCGAGCTCGGCGGAATTGCGGAACGTGGCGGCAAGGCGATCCTCTTGCTGAACCGCCGCGGCGTCTCGCCGGCGGTGCACTGCCGCGCCTGCGGGGTGACGCGGCGATGCGTGAACTGCGACGTCGCGTTGACGCTGCACGGTGACCGCTCGCTGCGCTGTCATCACTGTGGAGCGCTCGAGACGCTGGGCGAGACGTGCCCGGCGTGCGGTTCGGCGGAGCTCGCGCGCATCGGCGCCGGCACGCAGAAGCTCGAGCGCGAGCTCGCGAAGCACGTGCCGGAGCTCGAGCGGATCCGTCTGGACGCCGACGCGGTCGAGAAGCCGGAGCAGCTCCGTGACGCGCTCGAACGGTTCTCGCGCGCCACGCGCGCGGTGCTCGTCGGCACGCAGATGGTCGCGAAGGGGCATCACTTCCCCGGGGTCGAGCTCGCGGCGGTCGTCGACGCGGACACGGGCCTCGGGCTGCCGGACTTCCGCGCGGAGGAGCGGACGTTCCAGCTGATCACGCAGCTCGCCGGGCGCAGCGGTCGCGACGCGCCGGGGCGCGTGATCGTGCAGACGTTCCAGCCCGACGCGCGTGCGATCACGTACGCCGCGCGCCACGACGTCGTCGGTGCCCTCGAACGGCGAACCGAAAATCGTGTCCCAGTCCGAGTCGAGCACTTTCACAGGCATCAGCTTCACGTTGAACGCAATGCCCGCCGTGCCAATCCCGTCATTCGTCAGTTGTCCGATGGTGCCGGCGACGTGAGTGCCGTGTCCGTCGAAGTCCAGGGGCGTGACATCGTTCCAGATGAAGTCCCGGGGCGCGACGATGCGACCGCTCGCCCCGCCACCAACGAGCTGCGGCGCAGCCGAATACGGCATCGTCACCGGACCGAGCGCCGGATATCTGATGCCGCCATCGTCGGTCCACGGCCCGACATTCCGCGTGATCGTGGCGTTCGTGTACGCCATGCCCGTGTCGACGACGGCAACCGTGATGGATGAGCCCGCCTGCGGCTGGAGATCCCAGGCGCGTTCGAGGTTGATCAGGGGAAGGTTCCACTGCAGCGATCGGTACAGCGGATCGTTCGGCACGAACATCGTGTGCATGCGGTACGCGGGCTGTGCGTACTCGACATCCGCGCGACGGCCGAGCTCAAGCGCCACGGCCTCAGGATCTTCGCCGGGATCGATGCGTACGAGATCGTAGTCGGTATTGACGTGCCGCGACGCCATCGATGCCGTCCGCGAGACCGACGCCAGCGCGGAAAGCCGCGAGGTTGTCGACACGGCGTCGCGGAACTTCACAATCACGCGTCCGGGGACGTAGGTCGCGCCCGAACGGCCCAGTCTCCCGGCACGCAGCGACGAGCGAATGGCGGCACGCCTGATGGCTTCGGGCGTGTGGGGTGCGTGGCTTTCTTCCTTGAAGACGCCTCTATCGATCGCAGGGAGGCCGACGAGCTGGAGGGCGAGGGCGGGAGCCCCTTGATCCTGTCCGTATCCGCGTATCCCGTAAGCCGCAACGAAGGCAAGTCCAACGATC
>Ga0080064_1006407_pt1 | contig 12750 bp, 9 predicted proteins | sample Subgrocontami54m_FD_69260 | JGI IMG/M metagenome (GOLD analysis project Ga0080064, IMG submission 69260) | Subsurface groundwater microbial communities from S. Glens Falls, New York, USA - GMW46 contaminated, 5.4 m (SPADES assembly) (version 2) ...
CCGTGCCCACGCTGGCCCCCGCCGCCAGGGCGCCCGTGGACCTCACCCCCACCCTCCAGTATCTCCGCCTGCCTACCCTGATCCAGGCCTCGGACAACGACGACATCGCCCCCCTGAAGCTACAGGAGCTGATGCGGGACAGCATCAAAAAGTCCGTGCTGAAGGTCTACCCCGGCCTCGGCCACAACATCCAGCTGCTCATCCCCGACCTGCTAGCCCAGGACGCCCTGGCCCACCTCAAACGCGCCGACGAGATGGAAGACCTTGCCATGAACATGAGCAACGACTGCTGACGCCTTGCCGCCTCGTAGGCGCAGGGTTTCCCTGCCCGCATCCCGCGTGCCCTGCATGGACATGAACGAATGCTCCTGAAACGCTACGACAGCAGGCGTTGGTCAATAGGGAGGGGAAACATGCGCATAGGTCCCAGGACTATGTGCCTCGGATTTGCCACATTCGCGGTTCTCCTGTGTACAGGCCTCATCTCCCAACTCATCGTGACGGCAGATTCTGATGTGGCTCCTCGCTCCGCCGCTTCTGGGCAACGAGAGCAAGACGTTCCTGATGAATACATTTGGCCCCCAGAGCAGCAACGTCAACGCGAAGAAGCAATAAGAAAGCACGATTCTTCACTGCTACCAGAGTGTACTTCAGAGTATTTCGCCTGGAGGGATGCCGCCAAAGCTGCCGGCAAGCTCAACGACCGACCACTTAGCATGGACTTCTGGGCCAGGCCAGGGTGCAATGGGAAACCGGATGGCGAGGTGCGAGGGCCAGCGAGTGAGCCAGGGCCCCATATTGGTTCTCCAGTGCCCGGCCCTTGAACAGGGGAAGCCAGCAATTCCATTTCGTGCAGTACAGGGACGCCCCCTTCGGGGCGTCCCTCTTTTGTCCGGGCGTTTCGCCCATGCCTGCCGCTGCGTCACACCCCCGCCCTTCTCCCGTGCCATGCCGTCCCGACTTGTCGGGACTCATAGGCGTAGGCCACGCGCAGCACCGTCGCCTCGTCAAAGGCGCGGCCCACGATTTGCAAGCCGATGGGCAGCCCGTCTCCGTCAAAGCCGCAGGGCAGGCTGATGGCGGGCTGGCCCGTCAGGTTGAAGGGGTTCGTGAAGCGGGTCAGCGTCCCCTGGTAAGGCCGCTCCTGGCCGTCAATCACCACGTTGGTCGCGCCGACAGCCTGGGCCGTCAGCGCCTCCGTCGGCGTCAGCAGCACGTCGTACCGCTCCATCAGCGCCAGATAGCGCCGCGTAAAGTCCCGCCCCTGCTGCCGCGCCCGAACGTACTCTATGGCAGGCAGGGTCAGGTTCGGCTGGATGCGCCGCAGCACGTCCGGCGGGTACTCGCTGGCGTGCGCCTTCACCATCTCCTGATGGTACGCCGCCACCTCCGGCCCCATGATGGCCGATACCAAGGCTCCGGACTCCTCCAGGCTGGGCGCGTCCACCTCCTCCACCGCCATGCCAAGCTCCTCCAGCACGCGCGCCGCCTTCTGCACCGCATCTCGCACGGCGGGTTGCAGCCCGGCAAAGAACGGCCTGGGCAGCCCGGCGCGCAGTCCGCGCACAGAAGTCTTCAGCGTCGCCCGGTAGTCCGGCACGGCCAGCTCCGATGTCGTCTCGTCCTTGCTGTCCTGTCCCGCCATCGCCTCTAGCAGGATGGCGCAGTCCTCCACGCACCGCGCCATCGGCCCCGCGTGGTCCAGGGATTCCGCCAGGGGCACAAGGCCGTGCCTGCTCACTCGCCCATAGGTAGGCTTCAGTCCCACCACGCCGCACAGCGACGCCGGGATGCGGATGGAGCCGCCCGTGTCCGAGCCGGTCGCCCCGGGCAGCAGGCCCATCGCCAGCGCCACGCACGACCCGCTGCTGGAGCCGCCGGGGATGCGCGTGGCGTCCCACGGGTTCGGCGGCGTGCCGTAGTCCTGGTTGATGCCCACCGCGCCGTAGGCAAAGGGGTGCATGTTCAGCTTGCCCAGGATGATGCACCCCGCCGACTTCAGCCGCGCCACTGTCTCCGCATCCTCAGTGGGGATGAAGTCCGCCAAAATCTTAGAGCCTGCCGTGGTGCGCACGCCCGCCGTCCAGTACAGGTCCTTCAGGCCGATGGGGATGCCGTGCAGCGGCCCCAGGTATCTGCCGTCAACGATGGACTCTTCTGCCAGCCGCGCCGCCGCCATCGCCTGGTCCGCCAGCAGCGTGATGAAGCAGTGCAGCCGCCCGTCCAGCGCGGCGATGCGCTCCAGGCACGCCTCCGTCAGCTCCGCCGGCGACGCCTGCCCCGTGGCGATGAGCGGCTCTAGCTGGGCAATGGTGAGGTACGTCAGGTCGTTTGCTTGCATAGTGGGGCAATTGTAGGCAGACGCAGCGGCAGGGTCAATAACGCCTTCGCCGTGCGTAGGGGCGACGCATGCGTCGCCCCTACTTCGCACCGCCAATCAAGCCGCACCCTTTAGGGTGCGGTGCCAATCCCCCTTCCCGTTGCGGGAAGGGGCAGGGGTTAGGTCGCGCCGTCAGGCGGCTGTTTCCCTGCACCGCACCGTCTACGGTGCGGCTTGTCTACCGCCCGAAGCCGCACCCTTCAGGGTGCGGTACGAAAAACGACGCTACGCCCGCAATGTCCCCCGACGTTCCTTCCCGCTCCTCTCCTTGTCATGCTGAATCCCGACGCATCGGGACGAAGCATCTCTCCCGCGCGCTCAACCGATACGCAGTGCCTGTAACAGCCAAGCGAGTCCCGATGCTGTCAGGACTCGCTCACAAAGACAAGGGACGAGCGTAGGAGCGACGCATGGCATCGCCCCTACGTACACTGCCTAGTTTCTCTCGCTCTTGGCGGAAACCACCGTTGCCGTTGAGGAGGTCTTGGGCATTCCCAGCACCAGAAGGGGCATCATCAGGAAAAGGAAGCCCTCTATGAGGAAGGGGAGCCGCAGGCCGAAGCTGTGGGCAAGGACGCCGCCAATGAATGGGCCAAGGCCGAAGCCAATGGCGTTGGCGCTCTGGACAAGTCCAAAAGCGGAACCTTGCCGCCCTGTGGGGGCCATAGCGCCCACCAGTCCGCTGGCAGAGGTGGACAGGACGCCCACGGCCAGTCCCAGGAAGACGCTCATGCCCAGGGCGAAGGGGATGGTATGTGCGACCGTCATGGCGAATGACCCGGCGGCCCCGGTCAGTCCTCCGATGACGAATAGCCACGTGATGCCGGTGCGGTTGGACAGCGCGCCCGTAGAGAAGGCGGCAGCGGTAGTGGCAATGCCCATGACGGTGAACACCATGCCGACGGCGGCGGCCGTGGACTGGGCGGCGATGTCCGCTACCAGCAGGCCGAACACGGGGGCCACCAGGTTGGGGGCCATCTGCGCCAGGGAGACGAGAGTCAGCGCGCGGGTGACGCCCGGCGTCTTGGTCAGTCCTCGGATTTCGCCGCCCAAGCTTTTGAGGCTGTGGGACTCTGCTTTGGGCTTGTGAAAGTCCTCTTGGACCAGGGTGAGGATAAGCAGCCCGCCAAGGCCGATGAGTACCCCGCTCAGGAGGAACGCCGTCCGATAGCCTGCCCAGTCAACGATCATGCCGCCCACGAGGGGGCCGATCATCATGCCCAGGGAACTGATGCCTTGCAACATGCCCACGGCAAACACCACCCGCTGCTTGGGCACAATGGAACCGGAAAGCCCCATCATGGCGGGGAAGACGCCGCTGACGCCGCCCATGACGATACGGCTGAAGATGAGCTGCCATATGTTCTGCAGAACGCCGGTGAGGCTCATGATCAGTGCGGTGGCAAAGGAGGCGCGCAGGACGTTGCGCTTGTGTCCAAACCAGTCGGAGAGGGCGCCCCACATGGGGCTGACCAGGAACATGACGACGCCGTTGAGTCCGGCGAGGATTCCCGCCCACAACGCCGCCTCGCGCTCGCTGTAGCCGCCCAGCTCGCGGATGAACAGCGGCATGAACGGGCCGACGAGACCGAAGCCGAAGGAGGTGAGGAACTGGGCGCTGATGATGTACCGGAGGTACGCCTGCCACAGCTCCGTTTTGCTGCGGCGGGCCACCGCCGCGATCCTTAACATACCAAAAACACCTACCTGCTTGGCAAAAAAGAAAGGCCCAAGGCCAAGTGGTCTTGGGCCGCACTGACGTTGTCGCCAGCAAACATTGTTAGTATACACGAAATGTGAAATGCGGGGAATTCCTTGCTCCTACCCGCCCTAGCCTCTCTTAGCCCCCCTTGTGTATAATCGGCGCTGACGCCGCTATGGTGAGGGTAGGTTCTGTTTACCCGGTGTGGCGTGCCGTCCGGTTCACGGGGCGTTATCAAGCCGCACCCTTTAGGGTGCGGTGGTGTCGTACAAAGGAGAGTCCATGGGCACGAGGTTTGCAGACAAAGTAGCCATTGTTTCCGGCGGAGGACGCGGCATTGGCCGTGCTGTGGCGCTGCTGCTGGCGGAGGAGGGGGCGTCGTTGGTGGTGAACGACCTGGGCTGCGAGGTGGACGGCACAGGCTCTTCTCACACGCCTGCGGACGACACGGTGGCCGAAATAAAACGCAAGGGCGGCAAGGCGACTGCGACCTATCAGGACGTGTCCACCATGGCCGGCGGCGAGGCGGTGGTGCAGAAGGCGGTGGATACCTACGGCCGGCTGGACGTGCTGGTGAACAGCGTCGGCATCCGGCGGGACCGGCTCATCTGGCAGATGACGCCGGAGGACTTCTACGCCGTGGTCCGCAACTCGCTGAAGTCGGCGTTCACCACTACCAAGTTCGCCTGCATCCTGTTCCGCCAGCAGCGCAGCGGGCGCATTGTGAACATTACCGCCGACGCCGGGCTGGGGAGCATCGGCATGTCCAACTTCGCTGCGGCGTCGGAAGGCATTGTGGGCATGACCCGTACTATTGCGCGGGACATGGGGCGCTACGGCGTCACCTGCAACGCCGTTTCTCCTATGGCGGCTACGCGCCTGTTCCCAGGCATGGTGGACATGTATCGCCAGGGCGGGCCGGCAGACACCAATCCGGACCGCCGGGCAGGCCTGGCTGTGCCGTTCCCCAGGGATGCACGGGAAGCATGGAAAGGGCCGGGTACGCCCGACGACGCGGAAAACGTCGCGCCACTGGTGGCCTACCTGGCCTCGGGCGAGTCGCCCAACGCCAACGGCTATGTCTTTGGGACGCGCGGCGGCGATATCTACCTTTATACGAATCCAGAGGTGGAACGCGCCATCTACGACAGGGGCCTGTTCAGCATGGACGCGCTGGACGACCTTGTGCCAAGAACCATCTCCTACGATATGTAACGATCATCTTTGCGACAGAGATGGAGACGACCCTCGCCTCAGTCCTCTCCCAAGGGAGAAGACTGAGGGAATTGGCAAGCGGGCACGAACGACCCTGCCTAAGCCCTTTGCTAAGGGAGAAGAAAGGGAATGCTGGAGAGCTTTCTGATTGGCTTGCAGTTGGAAGACGGCAGAAACAGGTTCCTCTCCCTTGGGAGAGGGCAGGGTGAGGGTCAGCGTTGGCTTATCAATCAGGGTTACCCAAACGCGAATCACAGCTTTCCAAACTCAGGAGTAAAACACCAGGGTTCAACTCACTTGCACAAGCATTGAGGAACAATCCTACCGAAGCTGAACTGTTGCTATGGCTTTGTCTGAGGAACCGGCAACTTGCTGGCTGTAAGTTTCGCAGGCAGCAGCCAGTAGGGGAGTACATAGTAGACTTCCTGTGCTGGGAGAAACGGTTGATCGTGGAGGTTGATGGTAGCCAACACGGGGAAAGCAGCGCTGCTGACAAGGAACGGACCGAGTGGCTAGAATCTCAGGGATTTCGCGTGCTGAGGTTTTGGAACAATGAAGTGAAGGGGAATCTTGAAGGCGTGACGCTGGCAATCTTGGCAACGCTTGACGAGAGTACCAACGCTTGACTCTCACCTCAGTCCTCTCCAAGGGGGGAGGGAATTTCTGGAGAGGGAGTGCATTCCCCATGGGGAAGAAGCTGTTCGTGGGCAGACCTGGAGACGACCCTCACCTCAATCCTCTCCCAGGGGAGAGGAAGAGATAACAACGACCAGCGTTTGGCTCTCACCTCGGTCTTCTCCCAAGGGAGAGGAAGAGTTACCAGGACGAAGGGGGCAGAGTATCAGTACCCCACTACAAAGGAAGGCACACCATGGGTAACAGGCTAGCAGGACGGGTTGCCATCGTCACCGGAGGCGCGGGAGGCATTGGCAAGGGCGTCAGCACGTGGCTGGCGCGGGACGGCGCTGCCGTCGTCGTCAACGACCTGGGCACGCGGGTAGACGGCACTGGGGCGGCCAGCGGCCCGGCGGACGCGGTAGTCGCGCAGATCAAGGCCGAAGGCGGCAAGGCCATAGCCAACTACGACTCGGTGTCCACCATGGAAGGGGCGCAGAAGATGGTGCAGGCGGCGCTGGACGCCTTTGGCCGGGTGGACATCCTGTGCCACGTGGCTGGCATTCTGCGCGACCGCATGGTGTTCAACATGGCGGAGGAAGAGTGGGACGCCGTGCTGCAGGTCCATCTGTTCGGTGCGTTCCACATGGTGCGCAACGTGGTTCCCCTCATGATCAAGCAGCGGTACGGGCGCATCGTCATCTTCTCCTCCGGCTCCGGCCTGGGGAACTCGGGCCAGGCCAACTATGCCGCGGCCAAGGAGGGCCAGGTGGGTTTCTGCCGCGCACTGGCCCGGGAGCTTGCCCCCTACCATATCACGGTCAACGCTGTGTACCCCGGCGGCGACACACGCATGACCCAAGGCATTCCCGATACGGCCCGGGAGATCCGCGCCCAGCGCGGCATCACTGCGGCGGTCCAAGAGGTGGTGCGCGAAGTGGAGAACCCCCGCGACCCGGAACGCAACGCCCCCAAGGTAGTCTACCTGTGCACCGAGGCGGCGGGCAACATCACCGGGCAGGTCATCGGTACGACCGGGCTGCCCATGACGCTGTACTCGCCGAGGCATGTGTCCCGGGTGGTCCACAAGGACGGACGCTGGACGTTGGAGGAGCTGGAGGCGCTTATGCCCAACTCCTTGACGCAGAACATCCCCAACCCGGCGCCTGCCGCGCCGCCGCCCCAGCCGGCGGGCGCTGCGAGCAGGGGCTAGCAGGGTGCGGAAAAAGGGGGAGTGCAGAAGGGCAAAGCCCATTTGCCGGGAGTCTGAGGGTGTCCCTCAGATACAAATCCTTCCCCCTTCCTGGAAGGAAGGGGGCCAGGGGGATGGTCAAAAGGAGTTTTTCAGCACCCTGCTAGGGGCGAAAGCAGGCAAAAACCATAGCGTAGGGGCGACCCGATGCATCGGGTCGCCCCTACGCTATGACAAAGGCTAGAGCAAAGCAGGCGTATGTTCCCTCTTTCTGATCCCTCGCTGCGCACCGGCAAGCGACCTTACGTTAACGTCGCTATCATCGGCATCAACGCCTTGGTCTTCCTGTACGAGGTCACCTCCGGCGGCAGCGACATCTTCTTCTTCAAGTTCGGCCTCATTCCGGACGAGCTGACTCGCGGCACAGCCTTCACCTCCCTGGCCACCCGAACCGGCTACGTGGACATCACAACGCCGTTTCCAACCTGGGCAACCCTGGTCACCTCCATGTTCATCCACGGGAGCTGGATGCACTTCATCGGCAACATGGTGTACTTGTGGGTGTTTGGGGATAACATAGAGGCGCGCATCGGCCACGCGCTGTACCTCGTGTTCTACCTGGCGGCGGGGGTTACGGCAGCCTTTGCACAAATTGCCATTGACCCAAGCTCGCAGACGCCGACCATCGGTGCGTCCGGGGCTATCGCCGGCGTGCTGGGGGCGTACCTGGTGCTGTATCCGGCCAGCAGGATCAACACCCTGGTCTTCATGTTCTTCATCACGGTAATCCAAATCCCTGCGGTGCTGCTGCTGGGATTCTGGATCGTTATGCAGTTCGTCAGCGGCGTAGGAAGCCTGGGCGTGTCGTCCCAGAGCGGCGGCGTGGCCTACTGGGCGCACATCGGCGGCTTCGTCATGGGGATGGCGGTGTTCTGGCTCTACAAACAGGCGACGGAACGGCGCAGGCCGCCGGAACTTTGGGGCGGTGGCTGAGGAGCTATTCTAACGCATTTGCTGTGGGGTTCTGTTTGCTTTGGCGTGTTATTCAGTGCCCCCCGACTAAAGTCGGGGGTTAACCCAAGCTAAACCTGGCACTTTAGTGCCAGGACAAGAGACCCAGCCAAGCAAACAGAACCTGTTGTGGCCGGCGCTTGACCACTGGGGGGCTTTGCCGACAGGCCTGGAGACGACCCTCACCTCTTTCCTCTCCCAAGGGAGAGGAAAGAGTAGTATGGGGGACTCTGGAGTGGGGCGCTTTCAAGACCAGGTGACCCGGAAGGCAGTGGGGAACTAGCAGGATTTTTGGATAGGTCATGTCATTTCTCCAACGACCTTCACACACACAAAGGAGCACGACAGATGAACACCCAAGAGAAGCGCGAGCGCTACCGGAAGGTTCTGGCAGGCAACGAGTGCCTGTTTCCAGCCTCGGTGTACGATCCGCTATCGGCGCGCATGGCGGACTCCCTGGGATTTCCGGTGGGCATGTTGGCGGGTTCGGTAGCCGCCGCAGTGGTGGTGGGATCGCCGGACATCGTGGTGCTGACGCTCACCGAGTTTGCAGACCTGATCCACCGGATCACGCGGGACAGCAACCTGAGCCTTATGGTGGACGCAGACCACGGCTACGGCAACGCCATGAGCGCCATGCGCACGGTGCGAGAAGTGGAGTCCGCCGGGGCCGCGGCCATGACACTGGAAGATACGTGGCTGCCTGAGCCGTTCCGGAAACAGCAGGGGCAGGAGATTCTGACGATAGAAGAGGGCGCAGGGAAGCTCCGGGCGGCGGTTGCGGCGCGCAACGACCCCTCCTTTGTTATCATTGGGCGCACCAGCGCATTGAACCTGGTGAGCCTGGACGAAGCGGTGCGCCGGGCGAAGGCGTACTCCCTGACTGGTATTGACGGCCTGTTCTTCACCGGCGTCGCCAACGTCCAGCAGCTCCAGGCGTTGCACGCCGCAACGCCGCTACCTATTCTGCTGGCGACCATCCCGCCGGCGTTGCAGGACAAGCAGATGCTGGCGGCCAACGGGGTGCGCGTGGCGCTCATCGGCCACCAGCCCTTCTGGGCCTCTGTGAAGGCTGCCTACGACGCCATGAAGCACCTTGCCGAAGGGGGCGCGCCGCAAGCCTTACAGGACAGGGTGGCGTCCCCTGAGTTGACCAACCTGGTGACCGGCAACGCGGACTATGCCCGGTGGCGCAAAGAGTTCCTGGGGTAGGATGGAACTACGCCATGAGAGCAGCGGGAGTGAGTAATTGGAGGCGACAATAAGGACATTCACTGCCTACGTTGAGTGGGATCCCGAAACGAACCTCTACGTCGGGATAGTCCCAGGTATTCCTGGCGCGCATACCCAAGGAGCTACGCTAGACGAGCTGCAGGGGAACCTCAAAGAGGTTCTTCACCTCTGTCTTCAGGAGCTTGATGGGGAGCAAGACAATCTGCCTAGATTCGTCGGCTTGCAACAGGTTGAAGTGGCAGGTTGACACGGATACCTATTGTTGGTTTTCGCACCATGGACCGGCTTCTTAGAACCTTAGGGTTGATGCAAGTGCGGCAAGAGGGCAGTCATGTCTTTTACCGGCATACTGGCGGGCGCACTACGACAGTGCCCAGCCATGGAGGGCGCGACTTAGCGCGCCCGCTCATAAGAGAAATCCTTCGGGAAATCAACATCTCCCCAGAACAGTTTGTGGAGCTTCTCCAACACGTCTAAGGTGAACTTCAGGGTATGACGCCATGAAGCACCTTGCCGATGGGGGCGCGCCGCAAGCCTTACAGGACAGGGTGGCGTCCCCGGAGCTGACCAACCTGGTGACGGGCAACGCGGACTACGTGCGGTGGCGCAAGGAGTTCTTGGGGTAGCTGGGCGTCTCGTTGTACGACTGCCGCTATGTCGCTATAGTGAACGGAACAAAATCTCCTCCGAGGATTGCCCATGACTCAAGAGGCGAGCGCTGACGTCGTCATTCTGGGTGGCGGCGTGGTCGGCTGCGCCACCGCCTACTACCTCGGCAAGCTGGGCGTAAGAAGCGTCATCGTTGAGCGGGACACCGTAGCGGGCCACTCGTCCGGCTTCGCCCTGGGCGGCCTCAACCCCCTGGGGGGCATCGGCATTCCTGGCCCCCTGAGTGAATTAAGCCTGGAAAGCTACCGCATGCATGCCGAGCTTGCGCCCCTCCTAAAGGAGGAGACGGGCGTTGACGTAGAGTACCACCTGCACACGACACTGACCGTGGCCTATGACGAGCAAGAGGCGGAGTCCATTAAGTCCCGCATGCCCTGGCAGCAGGCCCAGAAGGGGTTCCGGGTAGAGTGGAAATCGGGAGCGGACATCCTCGCCATAGAGCCTCGCCTTGCGCCGGGCATGTTGGGCGGGCTGGTAACGCAGTACGTGGGCATGGTGGACCCCTACAAGCTGTCCCTGGCGTTCCTGCAAGGGGCGGAAAAGCGCGGCGCCTCCATGCGGCACGGCAGCGCCGTGGGGATCAACGTGCGGGGGGGACGGGTGACGGGGGTGCAGATCAACAGCGGCACGATCCGTTGCGAGAAGGTGGTTGTGGCTATGGGCGCGTGGTCGCACCTGGCGGGAAACTGGCTTGGCGTCCCCCTGCCCACGGAGCCGTTGAAGGGCCAGTTGGTGCGGCTGAAAGCGCCCGGCCCGCCGCTGCTGTACGTCTCCTGGGGGCACTCCTACGCCGTGACCAAGCCCGACGACCTGGTATGGGTGGGCACCACCGAAGAGTTAGTGGGCTATCACGAGTCGCCAACGCCCGATGCCCAACGGCGCATCCTCAGCGATGCGCTTAAGGCCCTGCCCTACCTCTTAGACGCCGAGGTGGTGCGGCAGACGGCCTGCCTGCGCCCCGTCACGCCCGACGGCCTGCCGATTCTTGGCAATGTCCCCGGCGTACAGGGCGCTGTCGTGGCAACCGGCGGCGGGCGCAAGGGCATTCACCTCAGCCCCATCATGGGGCGCGTCGCGGCGGAGCTGGCGACCCTGGGGAGCACGTCCTACGATATTTCCGCCCTTGCGCCGGGGCGACCCATGGCAAATGCCTCGGTCAGCGAGAGTCTGGCTGACCCCTTCAGGTTCTAGAAGGCTGCGGAAAAAGGGGAGTACAGAGGGGCGAAGCCCCTTTGTCGGGAGACTGAGGGTGTCCCTCAGATACAAATCATCCCCCCCTTCCTTCCAGGAAAGGGGACAGGGCGATGGTCAAAGGGAGTTTTCAGCACCCTGATAGAGCATGTTCTTCGAAAGTGAATGCTACGTGGATTAACCATGGAAGGCAGGAATAACAAATCAGGTCAGAAAGAACTGCCCGCGAAGGTTGTTGTGCTGGATGCCCACGGCGTCATCTTTCGCGATGCGGATGATGTTGCCGAATTGCTGGTGCCATTTGTGAAAGCTCACAACAGAGTTGTGGCGGATTCAGAAATCAACGAGTTGTATGTCAAACGCAGCCTTGGAGGGATGTCAGCAATACAGTTCTGGCATGAGCTAGGAATAACTGGGAACGCGGAAGCATTGGACTCTACCTATGTCCGAGGGTACCGGCTCTCTCCTGGAATCCGACAGTTCTTGACTCAATTGAATGGAAACAAATGCCAGGTTCTGTGCTGCTCAAATGACGTTGCTGAATGGTCAAGGATACTGCGCACTAGCCACAGTCTGGAGTCGTTAATTGGAACATGTGTGGTTAGCGGCGACACGGCTTCACGGAAGCCCGATATGGCGATCTACGTTGAACTGGTGAAACACCTAACGTGTGGGCCTCATGAGGCTGCGTATGTTGACGACAAAGCAGCAAACCTTCGGTCAGGTGAAGAAGCGGGGATGAACGGCGTCTTGTTTGACCAAGACCGAACGAGAAACGGCCAGTGGGCGACAATAGCAACAAACTTTCCAGAGCTACTAAAACGCTTGAGGCTCCCAGGCGCGAGGGCATAAGGACACGTTGCCTGTGACCTGGTAGGATCGCGAGGAGCCTGACAAGAGAGGGGCATTCCCGTGACGCAACAGAGGCTGTCTTCCGGCGTGCGGGTCAAGGTGGTAGACCAGCAATCGCCTGATTACGGACGGATTGCCAAACTTGTAAGCGAGGCGGCGGAGCAAGGCGCAGGCTGCTGGGTGGTGGCCTTTGAGTACCCTCTGGGCGGCGTCGCCGGCCGGGCAGTGCTAAGAGAGCAGCAGCTTCAGGTCATCGCCCGGCTGTAGACAGCGCCCGGCAACGTTTACGGGGGGCCGCTCCAAACGTTCTCTTGACCTCACCCTCTGGCCCCCTTCCCTTAAGGGAAGGGGGGAATATTGTAGCCGTCCCCATGCAATCGGGACTCAGGGCAGGCTCTTCCCGGCTTTTGAACAACGCCCTAGTGGGACGTCAAGGACGCCCAACTCTGTGGAGTGCCGGCTACCCGGATAGCCCCTGGGCCGAAGCGCCCTGCCCAGGACTCTCCGCCAACCCCTCCTGAAGAGGCGCGGGTGTCACTACCTGTGAGGCTTGTACGGCAGGCTCCGGCTCCTCCCGAGACCACCGGAAGGCCCCTCCATTGGGCGAAAGCGCCGCGTAGGGCCGGTTGGCCCCGGCGCCCCCAGCGGTGATCTCGGCAAAGTACGCGGTTGCCAACGCATACGCCCCCT
>Ga0080064_1006408_pt1 | contig 12748 bp, 12 predicted proteins | sample Subgrocontami54m_FD_69260 | JGI IMG/M metagenome (GOLD analysis project Ga0080064, IMG submission 69260) | Subsurface groundwater microbial communities from S. Glens Falls, New York, USA - GMW46 contaminated, 5.4 m (SPADES assembly) (version 2) ...
AAGCTGGAAGTTCGGTAGCCAAGAACCTATCAATATCGAGCTCTACTACCCCGTGCTGGTTGTTCAGGGTGGTCTCATGGAAGCCCGCCTACGCGGAAAGTCCGTGGTACTGAAGCCAGCGACGCACCTTCAGTTTCGCAGAACGGTGATAAGAGGAACTGAACCCCGCACATATCAAATCGACGTAGTCACCGAAGCGCACTTCTCCAGATTTTTGTCTCTATTGAACAGAGAGCTGGAAACCATGGTGCGGCGAATCAAGAAGCGACGACCAGTCTTCCTAAAATCAGTGTCTAGAATCGTTGCTTCTGCGAGGCGACTTCGATCTCCTGATGCCGTGCGGAAGGCGTTGGAGGTGAGACTTAGTAAACAGGCCTAACCCCAGCTTCGATCAGTCCAATCTAAGGGGCTTCGGTGACTGTGTCAGACTTCGGAAGTTGCCTAACTTCAAATCGCTCAATAAAAAAAATGCGGACCTGCTGGAAAGTCAAAGCTGTAACCGGTTCAAAGCGATCGTGCGCCTGATTTGTCATTCGTGCTCGTTTACGAACACGAGGAAAATAAAAGGACGCTTTGCAGTTTCTAGTTGCCACGAAACCAACCTGCCCGCCTTTTTTGTCGACTGATACATTACCATCTTCTCGTATTCGCTTGACGCCCATCATCGGTCTGCCCTATTTTAGGTCGTTCTTGCGCATAGCAAATTAACTGGGTTTTCCGTTCGGCCAGGTCTTTGTTTCGTGCATTAGAGTCTGAACAGGATTGCGCCTGCCAATCCTCATAGCCCGTGAACGAAGAGTTTGACCGAACAAAGAAAAAATCCTTAAAGGAGCCAACTTATGACGGCAAAAGATATCACTTTAGATCTTATCATCCGGTACGGATTCCAAGTCCTTGGCGCGATGATCATTCTGATAGTCGGCGCGTTCCTGGCCCGGTGGATCGGCAACCTCGCCAATCGCTCGCTCGAATCTCGCGTGAAGGAGCCGCCGATGCGCTTGCTGATCGTCCGAACGATTCGAATTCTCGTGCTGATGCTCACGCTGTTGGTGGCGCTCGACAAGTTTGGTTTCCAGATCGCGCCGCTGGTTGCCGCGGTTGGCGTCGCCGGCGTAGGCGTGGGTTTTGCCTTTCATGGCGTGCTCGCGAACGTCATCGCCGGGCTATCGATCATTTTTACCAAACCTTACCGGGTTGGCGAGTATATCGAGCTGCTCGGCGTTCACGGGCAAGTGGCGACGATCGAGCTTTTCTCGACGACTCTGATAGAGCTCGATCAATCCCGCGTGGTCATTCCGAATCACAAAATCGTCGGCGAGATACTCCATAACTACGGCACGATCCGCCAGCTTCAACTGAAGGTCGGGGTCGCTTACGGCGCGAATCTGGACGAGGTGTTTGTCGTTGCCAAAGAAATCGTTGCGGCGAACCCAAGTGTCTTAAAGGAACCGCCACCGTTGATCGGCCTCAGCGAGCTTGCCGACTCGTCGATGACGCTTTCGATTCAACCATGGGTAGCGGTCGCGGATATGCTTACGGCGAGAGCGGAGTTGTATCAGACCATTATCGAGCGGTTCCGGGCGAGCAAGATCGACATCCCCTTTCCTCAAAGAGAGGTCCGCCGACTCGGCGGTTCATGAGAAGCAGCAAGAATTATGACAAGGTTTATCGATGCCGGGTCTCGAGGTGGCTTGGTATTGTTATCCAAAGCGCCCCCTTGTCATTATGATTGATGAGGGTCGGTGAGCGGATACGCGTTAGCCAGTCGACGAGCGATTGAAAACCACCCTTCGCTTGACGGGTCGTTAACCGCGCTGTTAGTGTTCGCCACACAGTCGAATTCCGTGAGGAGAATTTTTTATGGCCGACGCGCATATCCTGAGAATCGATTCGTTGCCGGTGGTCGACCGCGGTAACGGCATCCAGACGATTCCATTGGTCACGAAAGAACTCGGCTCGCGGCATATCACGACCGGGATCACGCGATTTCCGGTGGGCGCCAAGGTGCCGATGCATTTGCACAACTGTGACGAGCAGGTGACGATTCTCGAAGGAGAGGCCGAAGCTGAACTGGACGGCCAGCGCCATCGACTGCATGCTTACGATACCACGCTGGTTCCAGCCAATCGGCCGCACCGTTTCGTGAATGTCGGCACGACGCCGCTGGCGATCCTATGGATCTATACGTCCACCGAGGTCACCCGTACCTTTGCCGACACCGGCGAAACGGTCGCGCATCTTTCCGAACACGATCTTGTGCGCCCGCTAGCTGCTAAGGGAAAATAAAATTTTGGCAGGGCTGTTTTGGGCTGACTATCTAATCGTCTTCAATTTGCGATTGCGAAAATCTAAACGATCGTGCCGCAACTGATTCAGCTGACAGAAATGTTTAGCACCTTTCTGGCGTTGCCCTCCAGAATCATTTGCTTCTCTATTTCCGCGCAAGGCAATGCTTCGACTTTATCGACGCACTGCCAGTCGCCTAGAATGTACGGAAAGTCGGTGCCGAGCAGCAAATGTTCCGCGCCGACCTTGCGGCGCAGAAAGTCGAGGGTTTCGACGTCGTAAACCAACGTGTCGAAGTAAAGATTTTTTAGATACGCGCTTGGCATGAACGCGCATTTGGGCGCGTTAGGCCGGTCGGCGCGACGGGTCGCCTGCTGTCCGGTTAAAAACTCTCGGTCGAAGCGGCTCACGTGATAGGGAAAGAAGCCGCCGCCGTGGCAAGTACAAATTTTTAGCTTGGGAAACCGGTCGAACACGCCGCTGTAAATCAGCATGCCGAGCGAAAGCGTGGTGTCGGCCGGGTTGCCGCAGACCAGCCTTAGACCGAAAGAGCCCATGAGCTCGGTTCCGGCGGGATTGTCCGGATGCATGAAGATCAGCACATCCAAATCTTGCGCCATGGCCCAAAATGGATCGAACTCTTCGCTGTCGTAGTAACGGTGATTGACGTTGGTGGCGATGTACGCGCCGCGAAAGTCTAATTCAGTGATCGCATGCTGCAATACCCTGGCGGCGCGCTGCGGTTCTTGTATCGGCACGGCGGCCATCGCGGTGAAACGGTCGGGATATTGTTTGAGAAATTCTTTGACGCACTCGTTATAGATGCGGCACCAGCTCTCGGCCTGTTCGCCCTTGAGATCATAGCCGAGCAGTTGCGTGCTCGGATCGAGGGCGGCGAGCGCGATCTTGCCCTTGTCCATCATCGCCAAACGCGGCTCCACATCCGTCAGACCTTGCAGCAGTGGATATCTTGGACCGCCATTGAAGGAAAAGCGAAAGGTGCCGTCCGTGTCTTGCGAGACTTCGATGCCAAGCGCGCTGCCATGACGCTTAGCCTCGGCGATGATATCTTGCGGGACGTAGTGGTGATGAATGTCGATGGCGCCGTGCTGCATAGTCATTCTGCTGGTCGATTTATCTATTCACCACGAAGCACACGAAGGGCACGAAGAACATTTCGTGAGAAGCGATAATCATTACTTCAGTATCTTCTTGCGCTTCAGTTGATACATGGTCCACTTCGCCCGAAGCAAAATGATCGGGAGCTGCCACGCTTGCTTGCCGTCGAAAGGTGCGAAAGGCAGCAGATTCATGACGATCATACACGCGTTAATGTAGCTGAACGCGACTAAAAGTACGTTTACGCTGCCGACGGAAGAATTGCCAAAGAGGATTAATATCGTTGTGGCTGGGACGAACAGAAGAAACTGTGCGGTAACACCGCCCCAAGCGATGAGAGCTGCTTCGTAGGCGCTGTACGGTGGCTCGCTAAAGCATAGTCCGACAATTGGATAGATCGTGATGCGGTATGCTTTGTATCCAAGCCGCTGTGCTACAAAAGCGTGACCCAACTCGTGAATGAGCATGAGCGAGAACAAGGCGATCGTGATGAAGAGAACGGGAATTCCAAGAAAAGGGATCGCGATAATAAATATCGCGAACATTAGAACTGCGGACCAATGAAAGTCGATGGGCACGCCACGCAGCCAAAAAGGCCGATAAAAGTCTTTGATATTAACTCTCAATCTATACCTCGCGCTTGAACTTTGGTTAAAAGGCTGCGCTTCGCAGGTTGGGTGAAAGCATCGAAATAAATCCTCGCTGCTCTTTCACCCGCTCAATCCACCCTCTGATCTTCGGAAAATCGTCGAGCGGAAAGCCGCCTTCGTCCGCGACATGCGTGTAAGCAAACAGCGCGATGTCGGCGATGGAATAATCGCCGGCGAAGAAATCATTCTTCGCCAGATGCTCTTCCATGACCTTGAGCGCGGCCCAACCGCCGTCGCGTTTGGCGGCGAGCAGCGCGGTTTTTTCCGGCGAGTCGGGTTTGTGTTGCAGCCAGAAGCGCGAGGTGGCGATGTACGGTTCGTGGCTGTATTGCTCGAAGAACAGCCATTGAAACACCAGCCCGAACTTCTGTTGATCGTCGGGAAGAAATTTAGTGCCGCGGGCGAGATAGGTGAGGATGGCATTGGATTCTGCCAGCAAGAACCCATTGTCGTCGAGCACCGGCGTGCGGCCGTTGGGGTTGATCTTGAGAAATTCCGCCGTGCGGCTTGCGCCTTTGAGAATATCGACTTCAACGATCTTGTGTGGGATGCCGAGCTGGCTCAGCAGGAGTCGGACTTTGTAGGAGTTGCCCGAGTACGCGACGTTGTAAAGTTTCATAGCCAATTGGCCTTCAGGCAAATAAACCGGAGCGGTTTTCCAACCCGCGATGCAGGTGCGAAAAGGAATGTCCTCGTCTTATTTCATAAGACGGTGCGCAAGCGCACCCTACGCTCTCTTTGCGGCCGCTTGGACAGCGAGGGACGCTTTGGTCTTCCAGTTGCTCTCTTGGACTTTAGTTTCTCAGCATTAACTGAAATTTGATTCGCTGCGTACACGGTGATCACGACGCGGGCCCCTAATTTTACAACTGCGCGTAGCGTGTCTGAGTGTAACGGGAATTCAGTGAAGCGAGGTTTGATTCCTCCCTGAATGCCGATGTTGAAGTTCTTAACTTGTGCATCGTTCCAAAGTTTACGCGCGGGACTCGGAAGCTTTTCCACGAGATTCACCAGCGCTTTAATCGTGCTGTCTGCGCTGTTTGATAAGATGCCACTGAGAGCAAAATGTGCGCTGTAGCGTGACCGGTCCCGTCCGACGTAATGTAGATCTATCTTTTCCCCGAACGCCGCGACAAGTTGATCAAGTCGCGACTTTGAAAAGATATCGAGATCGACATTTAGGAAGATTGTCGTATCCTCGTCAAATGTGTTTGCCATTCGAAAATTTGGGCGCCGTGTAATGTACCCGACTCCTTGCGATAGGTCGCGGGAGGTGAGCGAAATCTCGATTACACCTGGCTTTCAAGAATCTCTAAGCCATCGTATCTGTCCATCAAATACAGCTTGCCGTCTTTGTCGTGGAATACGTCGTTGCTCATGACTACTTTCTGGCCTTTGCCCGGATTGGGAATGTAGTAGCCGACTTCTTTCGGAATGTACGGATTGGAAAAATCCACCGCGCGTAGGCCGCCGCCGAACCAGGTGACGTACAACGTATTGCCGTAAACTTGTTCCGCTGGTTGGTGCGCGCCGAAGCGGAATTCGTGGGTCGATTTGCCGTCGAAGGGCACGATGAACGTCGCCACCGGCAGCGGCAACTCTTCTTTGGTGATGTCGACGACCCAGAGAAAGGCGTTGTGGGTTTCGTTCAGTTTCTCGCCGACCTCTTCGTCGGTGACGATCAGCCAGTCGCGCTCCATAATCTTGTTCAGCATCGGTAACGTGGTGTGGGTTGGACAAGGATAAGGCGGGCTCCAGTCGAGCATGCTGACAGTGCGCGGTTTGCTCAGGTTGGAAATGTCGACGATGGCGAAGCCGCCGTGCCAATAGCTGATGTACAAACGGTCGCCGCGCCGGATGGGATGGTGGCAGCGGGTGTCGGCACCTTTAAAGTTCGGCGTTTCGCCGCCGGCGACCCATTGGCCGGGCATCCACCAGCGCATGACTTCTTCCGGCCGCTCGGGGTTTTTCATGTCGAGCATCATGGCGATGTTGCCCTGATAGCCGTCGATGGTCGGCGAGATGTAGGCGTAGCGGCCATCGAAAGTGAAGCGGTGCACGCCTTTGCCCGGTGTCTTGTACATAGCGATCTCGCGCGGCTTCGCTTTATTCGAAATGTCAAAGATCTTCAGCCCCGACTGCAGCTCTTGTTTGGCTTTGTAGCGCTCGTAGTTGATCAGCATGATGTCGCCGCTGACGCGCACTTTGTGCGAGTGCAGCCCTTCGGGGATTTCGATATGCGCAACAACCTTGGGATTCTTCGGGTCTTTGACGTCGATGATCGAGGTGCCGTGCGGCGGGTCCATGTGGCCGACGTAGGCGTAGCCGTTGTCGACGACCACCGAGCCGCCGCCGGGAAGATCCATGCGGCCGATCTGTTTGATGTTCTTGCTGATGCCGACGGGGGCGGTGACGTTCGCTGCCATGTTTGACTCCTTGTTCCTTCAATCAATTTGTTATCGTGGTTTCCGGATTCGAAAATTTCTCCCGCAAAGGCGCAAAGACGCTAAGCTCGGAAGAAAATAATTTCCGCACAAACAAATTCCATTTTTCTTATCCGACCTTTGCGCCTTCGCGCCTTTGCGGGAGATCTCCCCGTTCTTGGCTGTAGCACAGTCGTATTCGTCATTTTCTTGCCTTCTCGATCATCGCGATCACCTGCTCGGTCGTGCGTACGCGCGCCATGCGCGGGAAAATTATTTCCATCAGCGTGTCGTGGGCGCGCTGGTCGTGGGAGGTGCCGCAGGCGTCGCTGACGACGATCTGGTTATAGTCCAAGTCGCGGCCGGCGTACATAGTCGAGGTGACGCCGACGTCGGTGGAACCGCCCGAGATGATGATCGTGTCGATGCCGCGGCTGCGCAGCGCGAGATCGAGATAGGTTTGAAAGAACGCGCTCCAACGATACTTGACGATGTAGTAGTCGTCGGCATTCGGTTCCAAGTCGGCGAGCACGTCGGAGCTTTTGTCGCCGGCGATGACGTGCATTTTAGTTTTTGTCACTTCGCCGTTGGGCCAGGGAGTGAGCGAGTTGTTGGTGTCGGTTAGCAACAGCGCGGTGGTGGCGTTGTCCGGGCGGTGATTGCCCTTGGCGAAAAATACCGGCAAGCCGGCAGCGCGGCCGGCTTTGCCGAGTTTCACCGCGTTTTGAATCCACGGCTTTAACAGCCGCGGCTTACCGGGTTCGGGTTCCGGCACGTAGCCGTTTAAAATATCGAAAAACAGCAGCGCAGTTTTTTTCAAATCGAAATCGTTGACGTTCATTTCTCCTCCTGGGCGAGCGAAGATGTACCGCACCTTAGCGCGGCTTGAAGGCGTGGTCCAGGGGCGAGGGGGAGGGAAGTTGGCCGCAAAGAACGCAAAAAGGGAATGGAAATATCTCCCGCAAAGGCGCGAAGGCGCAAAGGTAAGAAAAACAAAATTTCCGAACTTAGCGTCTTTGCGCCTTTGCGGGAGGCACTTCCGATTCCGAAATGTAATTAAGACGGGTGCCGCATGCTGCGCTCTTACTTAATCTTGAGGCCCTGCCGCTCTTTTTCCTCGACAACTTGCCGACCTTGCTTGGCGTACCATTCGATCTGGCGGAACATGCCTGTCAAGATTCGCGCGTCTCTGGCTTCCAGGCCGGCGCGGCCGAGAATGCGCCGCAGGGCGAGCAGTATATGTTCGGGATTTTCCGAATCTAAGAAACCGATTTTGAGCAGCGAACTTTTCATGATGTCGAAGAGCCGCTCGATGTCTTCGGCCTGGGCGAGCGCAAATTCATTGGCTACCGCCGGTGTTTCCTGCGACGCGACATAAATTTCGTAGAGACAGATCGCCGCCGCCTGGGCGACGTTGTAGGATTGATACTTGGGATTGGCCGGGATGATAATCAGTTCCTGGCAATGTTCGAGATCTTTGTTGCTCAGCCCGTGGTCTTCCGGGCCGAAGATCAATGCGACTTTGCCGTTGCTCAATGCCGCGGCCATGGCCGGAGCCGCTTCTCGCACGGTTTGGCTGTGACTGCGATAAAGTCCGGAGCGGCAAGTGGTGCCGACGACTAAGTTACAATCGGCGATTGCCTCGCGAATCGTCGGGTAATGTTTCGCTTCGGCCAAAACATCGCGGCCATGAACGGCCATCGCCTTGGCCCAGAAACTTTGCGTGCGCGCGTCGCCGACGATGGCGAGCTCGTTGGCGCCGACGTTTTTCATCGCCCGCGCCACCGAGCCGATGTTACCCGACCCGCGCGGGCGAACCATGACGATGCGGAGATTGTACAGCATAAGGCAACGGCAACAGGCAGCAGGCAGCAGTAAAATTGAAATCCGAATCCGGATTTCAGACTACTGCCGGTTGGCTATTGCCTACTGCCTATTTATTTATTTGGCAAATGGGCAGAATTTATTTTTCTCGATCACGGCGCGATTTTTAGCGTCGAACTCGGTGCGGTAGCCGAAGTCCTCGTGCATCAGCGACTGATTGTCGTCGACATGCTCGGCGCCGAGCACATGGCCGAATTCATGGATGAGCGTGACGACATCGGGCTCGGGCTCGCGGTTGACGCCGGCGTAGCGAAAGATCTTGGCGATGGGCGCGACGATATAACGGCTCAGTCCCTGGCGGCAATTCCCGACACGATCGACCCGCGGCCGGCCGGCGGTGAGATAGCGGCTGACGTTCTCGCCGCTGAAGGCGACGATCAAGTCGTAGTCGTCGCGCTTCGCTTGCGGCGGAAAATATTTTTGCAATCGCGTTAGCAGTTGCGGCGTGGAATCCACGCGTTCCTGTTCCGGCCAGGCGGCGACGCTTTGACCGATTAAACGAACGTTAAACTCGCGCTCGTAGTAATCCGATGCGGCTTCGATCAAGCCGCGCGCTTCGCTCTGCCATTGGGGATTGCGCGCGCGAAAGGCAACGTCGGCGAGCAGTTTGACGCGAACGATGCGTTGCGGCGTCTGGTGGCTAAAAAGCGAACAAGCGCAGAAGGCGAGTGCGCTAAGGATTGAGCAGATTATCCGTCGGCGCGTAATCATCGGTGAGGATAGGTACGTCTTCGGCCAATGGCCGGTCGTAATAGGCGACGGCAACGTCCTGAATGGGATCGGGAAACAATCCCTTGTCAAGGGTGACGGCGCGTTTGACGATTTCTTTAATGTCGACTCGTTGCTTGTCGCGGGTAGCGATGACGATGACGTTTTGAATCGTCTCGAGACTGACGTTTTCCGCGCGGCGCCCGGCAAACACATAAACCTGGGGGAAAACCTGCCGTTGCGTGCGCACGAAGGCGCGCGCGATCTTGCCCGACGGTCCGGTGACGGCGCTGATTAAATTCGCCACGACGATGCCGTTGGGTGTGAGTTTTTTCTGCGCCAGCTCAAAAAATTGTTTGGTCGTTAAGTGAAAGGGCGTGGCGTCGGTGAAGTAGGCATCGAGCAAAATAATGTCGTACTGATTCTGCGTGCGGGTGAGAAACAGCCGGCCGTCTTGCGCATGTAAACGCAAATGTTGGCTTTCCTTAACGTTGAAGTGCTCCTTGGCGATCCTGATCACTTCGGGATCGAGATCGACGGCGTCGATCTCCAAATTGGGAAATTCTTTCTGGAGTTTTTTCGGAATCGAGCCGCCGCCCAGCCCGATCAAGAGCATCTTCTTGGCGTCGGGCCGGAAGGTAAAACCCAAGGAAGTGTAGCGCGAGTAAACCAGCCGCAGCGCGCTGGGATCTTTCAACGTCATCGCGCTTTGCAGCGTGCGGTCGAAGTACATGTAGCGCGCTTCGTCGTCTTCTTCGACGCGGATGCGATGGTAAAAAGTGTCTTTTTGCATGATTGTCTTGGCCCAAACCAGCGGCGTCCAAAGCATGCTGACCGAACCGAGCAGGACGGAAACGGTGGCGATCGCTTGGCTTAACGCGATGCGCTGGAGCCGGATCAAGGGTACTACAACTAACGACAAACACACCAGCGTAATGCCGAGCGCATGGATGATATTGCTCACGCCCAGCACCGGGATCAGATAGAAAGCGGTCAGCAGCGTGCCCAAGATGCTGCCGCAGGTCGACACCGCGTAGAGCGTGCCGGCGGTGCTGCCCACGGTATGCAATCGGGTCGCGGCGAGACGAATCACGTAGGGCGAGACGGCGCCGAGAAAAATCCCCGGCGCTAAGAACAGCGCAGCGCAAGCGAGCAAGGGATTCAACCGGTTGCCGAAATCGATCATGGCGATCTGTTCGTTGACCGACGGATAAACGAACGGCAAAAAGAATATCAGGATTCCGGGTATGACCAGGAGCAGGAGCAGCTTGCCGTAGGAAGGTTCGCGCGCTGACAGCCAGCCGCCCCAATAGTAGCCGATGCTGAGCGCGGTCATGACCACCGAGATCAAACTGCCCCAGACAAAGATCGAGCTGCCGAAGTAGGGCGCCAGCACGCGGCTGCCGACGATTTCCAGCGCCATTAATACCGCGCCGCTGATGAAGACGACGACGTAAAGCAACAGTTGCACCATGGTTAGCTCTCCCAATTCCAATAGGAGCCCTCGGGCACGAGGGCGACCGGTTCCAGCATTCGCGATGAAATACCGTCGATGAACTGCGACGGCTGCGACAAAACCATGCGCAAACTTTTGTCGAAGACTCGGGTCGGATAGCTGATGAAAAGATTCTGCTTGGCGCGCGTGGCGGCGACGTAAAGCAGACGCCGCTCTTCTTCCAACTCCTGCGCCGAGCTGGTGTTGTAAAATGACGGGAAGCGCCCTTCCAACGCCCAGATGATAAATACCGAGTGAAATTCCAAACCCTTGGCCGAATGAATCGTCGAAAGAATTAACGGACCTTCGTCCGGGTCGACGGCGAGCACGCCGCCAATGCTGTCATTGGGCGGTTCGAGCGCCATATCGCTCAACAATCGATTGAGATCGCGATAGCGCTCGGTCATGCCTTGAAAATGTTCCATGTCGCGCAGCCGCTTGGGATGATCGTCGGGATAGTTTTGTTTCAAGATCGGCACGTAGTATTGCAGCAAATAGTTCGCCTGCTCCGACGGCAACTCGGCCTTCGCCGCTTCCTCCAGCACCTGCGCGAGGGTGCGCAAGCCTTGGGCGGTTTTACCTTTCGCGTTGTAGGAGCGCAGCCGCTCCACCGCGTTGCCGCCGTCGAGCAGCCATTTGAGAATCTTCTGGCTGGCGCCTGGCCCGACGCCTTCGAGCAGCAGCAAAACTCGATTCCACGACACCGCATCCTTGGGATTGGCGAGCACGCGCAAATGCGCCAGTAAGTCTTTGACGTGAGCAGCTTCCATGAATTGGAATCCGCCGCGTTTGATAAACGGGATGTTGCGCCGCGCCAGCTCTATTTCCAGATCGAAGGAGTGAAAGCTCGAGCGAAACAGCACCGCTAGGTCCCACAGCGGGACGCCTTCTTCACGCAACTCCAATATTTTCTGGCAGACGAATTGCGATTGCATTTGTTCGCTGCCGGCCTGCACCAGCTTGGGCCGGCTGCCGACGCTTTTGCGCGTGAACAAGCGCTTGTCATAACTTTCCGTGGCGCGGGCGATGATCTCGTTGGTCAAATTCAAAATCGGCTGGGTGCTGCGGTAGTTTTCTTCGAGCTTGACGATGCGCGCGCCCGAAAACTGCTTGGGAAAGTCCATGATGTTGCGAAAATCGGCGCCGCGAAAAGAATAAATGCTTTGGGCATCGTCGCCCACCACGGCGACGTTGTCGTGGGTTGCCGCCAGCAGGCGGACGATTTCGGACTGCAAGTGGTTGGTGTCCTGGTATTCATCGACCATGATGTAGCGATAGGTATCGGATAGCCGGTTACGGACTTCGGCGTGATCGGCCAACAGGTCGCGCAGCTTGATCAGCAGATCGTCGTAGTCGGTCAACGACTTGGTCTGTTTGAACTCGGTATAGCGGCGCTGCATCTCGCTCAGTTCCGCTTGGACTTCGACCAGATGGGGATATTCGAGCTCGAGCAATTCGTTTAACGGAATATGCTTGTTGTGGGTCATGCTGAAGATTTCCGCGACGGTTTGTTTACGCGGAAAGCGCTTCTCTTTGGTATTGAGTCCCATGTCCGAGCGCAGCGTCTGAATCACGTCTTCGCTGTCCGGCCGGTCCATGATCGTGAACGACGGCGCCAGATTGACGTGGCGGCCGTGCACACGCAGCACCAAATTGGCAAACGAATGAAAGGTGCCGCCGGAAACTTGGCTGCACCGGCTGTCGATCAACAAACTGGCGCGGCGAATCATTTCCTCGGCAGCGCGCCGGGTGAACGTTAGTAGCAAGATCGAACGCGGATCGATGCCTTGATCGATCAAATGGGCGACGCGATAGACCAACGTGCGCGTCTTGCCCGTGCCGGCGCCGGCAATGATCAAAAGCGGGCCCTCCACCGCGGTCGCCGCCTCGTACTGCGCTTCGTTGAGCTCCTTGCGGTAGTCGAGCCCTGAGCTATTGCGGATCGGTTCGGTTAAGTCTTTGAGGATATAAGTGGTCGTCAAGAAAGCTCCAGTTGCAGGGTAAACTACCGATTTTCATCGAGTGGAGCAAGCGATGGAGGAGAATTTGGCGTATCCCGATGAACCCCGCATGGCGAAGCGGCCATTAAAAAAGCAAGAAAGTCTTCACCACGACGGACATGGTTCGACATCGCTCACCACGAGCTACGATCACGAAGTTCGAAGTTTGAGAGCGCGCGGATA
>Ga0080064_1006409_pt1 | contig 12747 bp, 8 predicted proteins | sample Subgrocontami54m_FD_69260 | JGI IMG/M metagenome (GOLD analysis project Ga0080064, IMG submission 69260) | Subsurface groundwater microbial communities from S. Glens Falls, New York, USA - GMW46 contaminated, 5.4 m (SPADES assembly) (version 2) ...
CGCTGGTCAACGAACTGCGGGCGCTCGCGCTCATTCCCGAACGACTGCCCAGGATCGAGCGCTCAAGCGACCCGCACGACGATTTCCTGCTCGGACTCGCCGAAGCGGCGAGCGCGGATTACCTGGTAACCGGCGACAAGTCCGGGCTGCTCGATCTGCGCAAGCATCGGCGGACCCGGATCGTGACCGCTCAACGCTTCAGCAAGCTGCTCGGCGACTGATCAGCAGACGCGGTTTGGTGACTTCACGAACGTCTCAGAACGGCCAAAAGCGGACACTCGTCGTTCTGTCCAAGACGTTGGTCCAGACAATCTTGTGCGTCTCCTGCTAATCCTTCGGGTGCATACTGGATCGGAAAACCCACATAGCACGCCGATTCATGCGTGAGCTGAGTCATCCACACGCGGGAAGTAGGATGTTATGACCCTGTAATTTGGGGCCAAGGACAGCCAGTAGTAAGGTCGGGATGGCGAGGCTCTGAATCAGCACGCCCGTGTTCGTCGCGTAGTTCGTCTATTGCAGTGAGACATGCTTCAGCTACATTAGCTTCGGGGCCATTCAGCATCGCAAACAATTGCTTCCGTAGGTTGCTTACGTCCACGCTGTATAGTTCGTAGGCGTCCGGTGATTCCGAAACCGGCTGCTTGCCAAGGGCGATGCGTTCAAGCATCCTGCTTAGTGCGCCATCAAATGGCCGCTTTTCGGCAGCATAAACCTTTATCATTGCCATCAAACCATCCGGGGTGGCCAGTTCCACAACAGCTTGCTCTAAAATTGACCTGCCTTTTCCCGGCTTAAGGTCTGCATATCTTTGAAGAAGCTCTTGGCGTAACACCGGATTTGCATGTATCAACCCCGCAAGTTCATTCGACAGTCTCCACCCATCATAACTTTCTTGGCCTTGCGGTAACGCAGCGCTGGAAATCAGATCAAGAAGCAGCCTGGTAGTAGTGACCGTGGGACGGCCGAGAAGCGCCGATACCCATTCATGCACACGATAAAAGCGAGGATCGCGAGTTGCCAATTCAGCCAGTATGGCCTCCGACTGAGGATCAGGTGACTTGCCGAGAGCAGAAACAAGCCCCCTTAGCTTCCACGGTTCACGAAAGCGCGCATCCACAAGTTCTAGAGCTTCAAAAATGGCTCTAGGTCGATCCGAAAATGGTAGGAGTGCGATTCTTTCTCCGATGCGATTAACATTGTCGTCCAGTAACCAGCTTTTCGTTTTCGCATCGTCAAGTAAACCGCGCAGACCAGTGAGTACCAAGTCCGCATTAATAACCTCTCCAGCAAGCACTAGGGACGTCATAAGCGCATGCTTAACGGCGTGTGACAGCGGTAACCTTAGAAGAGCCTGAATGGTCAGATCTTTATTGCCATGAGGCATGCTTAGCGCAACCTTGGCCAGGCTCAAGGCATGCAGTTGGTGCGCCTCATCGCAAGCCGGACGGCCAAATTTCTCAACAACCCCAAAGATGGCCTTTGCAAAAGCAGAAGTATTTCCGGCCTGTTGCTGATTTTTAGCGCGACGCGTGGCTACTTCAGAGTAATCAGGCGACGGCCTAAAAAAGTCCTCTTTCGGGATGTTCCGCTCCTTCTTCCAGATTTCCTTCATGACGCATGCCGCATCAACCCCGAAATCCAGATCGGGAAGATAGCTCTCCATCAGCTTGGCAACTTGATCCCCACCAATGGCAGCAAATGCGCGCTGGTATTGTGTGCTATACGACGTTCTCGCGTCTGACCTGATATCGCTAGGCATTGGCCTCTCAAGTAACTGCTGCCTCGCACGGCGCCAACGGGTAAAGTCCTCATCAAGAAGGCGTCGAAGCCCATCAATAAATGTTGGATGGGGAACTCGCTCTATGACACGAACAACCTCAGAGAAATCGTGGCGCGTAGCATCCGGTGATGTCAGCAGCGCTTCCAGCCAGTTTTGTACAATTGCTGTTATGGACGCAAGAACAGCAGGATCACCCGACAGGGGAACAACTTCTCCTGGTGAACCATGGCGAGCAAGCAAATCCGCCAGGAGAGCGATTTGATGCGGGTCTTTTGTAACGCTACGCCGAATCAACGCAGGCAGAAACGCGTTCGCTCTGGTCGCTGCAATTCGACCGTGTAGCCGCCAATACTCACTTCTGGTCGGCTCATCCAAGGGCTGGATGCCTTTGATTCTTTGATTAAGCTCAAGTAACGAGTCTAGCAGCGCGCCGACGGTCTTTTCCCCAACAAGCACGGGGGCTAATTTTGCCAAGTCGTTATCATTCTTTGGATCAAGCACCATGGCCGCAATTGCCCCATCGTCCACTGGTGGTATCGCTTTCAAAAACTCTTCAGCCCGAAACGGAATCGCCCTCCCCAGTTCAATACGCCTCAACATTGCTTTGCCGGCTTCATTCGGATAACGCTCTAACGCTTCCTTGAACTTCCATGAAGCATCGCTTTCTTTTACCGGGAATTGCTCTGACTCTATAAGCTCAGCAACTTGCTTCGCCGTTGTTGAGTCTGGGTTTGGCCGATCTAACAGCCTAGCCAGCTTTCGGAGGGGGTTAGTCTCCCTTTCAATGTGAGCATGGCGCTCCCGCCGCAGGCGCGCGGCTACGTTCTCATCATCGATTTCATCTTCATAGCCCTTTTTTGCCAGCAATGTCCAAACAGTATCTGGAGCCGCATTAAGAATATCCAAGGCGAATCTATCCGCCCGACGGAAGAGAAGTGACTCGATAACTTCGCATTGAACGGTAGGGCTAGGGTCTGTTTTAGCAAGTCTGGTCGCCAACTCGATGCCGTCAAAACCGCTTCTGCTCGCAATCTCGGAAAGAACGTTTTCGCGAATTCCATCTGGAACCTGGGCCATCTGCCTTGCAACGTCCTCTCCAAGTACGCTAGGTCTAAACCTCCGAGCCACACGAAGTGCCGACAAATGCACTTGATCATTGGCATTTGCAACTAGCGACCAGACATAGGGAGAAAATTCGGCACGCCCTGTGGTAATCATGAAATTGAGCGCGCGATCCACCTTCCCGGGCTTATGCCACCGGACGCCAAACGACACTACCTCACTGCTCACGCTTGCCCAAACATCGTCGGCAGATCTGTAAATCATCTCGGCCGCAAGTAATGGATCAATTGAGAGTGTTTTTAAAATGGCGTTAGCAACCGCCTTTATACCTGTCACGTCAGCCCGTGATAACCGCTCGCAGGCAAAAAGTACAGATTCTTCCCACGCCGGCATGTTCAGCATGTCTATTGCCAGTTTTCTGACTGCACCGCTATCTCCGACCGAAGCGGAAAGCATCGTCCTCTCGACGCCGAACGATGCGTACCACTCTTGAAACTGCTGATGTTGGAACGATACGCTGTCGTCCCGGCCAGATCTGACGAGAATATGTTGATTCACGAGCACATCAAGAACGGTGCCAGGTTGCGGGCGCTCTGTGATTTGACCCGCTTCTACGAGCTTAGCTTCGGCTTCGCTGATAACTGCCCTTGCGCGGCCTTCTTGAATGACAGTATTTGCCGAGTTGGTGGCCCCGATAGCCAATGCAATTAGTAGTTCACGATGTACACCAAGTAGTTCGTGTTCGAGTGTCGCTGCCCTGTCAGACCGTTTTTCATGCTCATCCACAAATATCCGCAGCACCTCCTCCTTGGTGCGAGGCATCGTGGCCCCCTTTGCAGACAGAAGTAGCGCATTTAGATACAACGGAATAGAGATCAGCTCGCGGACGCCGGGAGTACGCCATGCCTGATCGAGCAACGCCTCGCCGTCATCTCCGCGGAACGCGCGGGCGATCTCTAGTTGCTGCCCATCGGAAAGCGCCTCAATTTCAATCGTTGGGCCAGAAATCGGAACATCTCGCGCTTGACGCCTCGTGCTGATCAGAATGGCAAGTAACGGGTAGTCGCGCCTTAGCGCGCTCATCTCGTGAATTGCTCGCTTCTTGGATTCAGGATCAAGCTCGTTCCACCCGTCTAGCAGCAAGACCAGCCGGGCATTAACAGCGAGCAACATGAAATGTTGTTCACGGAAGCTCTGAAATGCATTTCTGTGGGTTAGAGACTGGAGAATGGTGTCGCTGCGAGATGACCACTCCGCAAAGGGAACAAGAACGGCGACCGATGGGCAAGTTGCAAGAATAGCATCTGCGGTTTGCACAAGAGTCGTCGTCTTTCCGGTTCCAGGTGCCGCGACCAGCGATGCCTCCCTAGCAACGTGAATAGCGGCAGCCAGCCCCGAAATATCGATGGCATGAGTGCCGCTAGAATCCCGGGCATTTAAATTCAAATTAACCGAATGGGAGGGCCATTCACGCTGACTCTTGAACGCAAGAATGTCGGCTTGGGAAGCGGCGCGTATACGTTTCGTTACGCCCTCAAGATCATCCTCAGAAGGCAATCCAAGACCGCGAATGAGTGCCCGATCTTCCTCGTCCAGATCAATCTGAACGTGCGGAAAAGTAGCGCCATGTCGAGCGGTGGCCACCTCCATAAATGCCTTTTCCTCGGCTTGTTGCTTCCATTTATGAAGCAGAGCGACCGAAAAATGCTTTTCGTCAGAGTCGATCAATTTAGCGTGGGATCCGCATAACCAGATACCATTCGCTTGCGCTCTGCGCTCGGCACTCGTTAGCTTCCGGTCATGCCTCGGCCCTCCAGGGGCAGCTGCAGTAATATGCGCCGCGAACCCGATGCTAATCGTACCGGTTCCTCCCAATTGAGGTCCTACGGTTGACTGCCTGCAATCAGGCTTTGAGCAAAAAAACCCGGCTCGATGCGCGATGAGCGTTTTCGTCTTGGCTGAGAATTCGTCACGCATTGCGATTCAAGATAGCCAAGCTTGTAATTGAAGGGATTGGAGCAGAGTATAAATCCTAGCTCGGAGGTCTGCTACGCGACCTTGGACTGCGCGTCGAAATCGAAGCGACTTAAGAGGCTAGGCTCAATCTTTCTGGACTTCTGCTATGGGTCGATTCGAGTCGTCGGTGACGATCTCGCTCGTTGCAGTGTTTAGGCCTGAGCCTGAAGTAGAGATTCCAGATCTCGTCACTGGTTCGTGCCAATTCAATAGGAAATCGCCCCCGAGTTTTCCTGGTGCCCTGCGAAATCGCGCGATCTATGCTTCTCGCATTACTTGTTCTTGAACCGGCCCTTAGCGCCTATCAAAATGACGTTTTCGTGCCCCCTCACCCTGCCCTCTCCCCCGTGATCGGGGGAGAGGGGAGTTTATTTTGTTAGACGCTCTTAGTAGCCGGCCAGGTCCTCCACCGCGTGACCGCGCTTCGGCACGAGGATTGCACGCTCGTAGGTCATGAACACCGTGCCGTCGGCCTTTTTGCCGGTGGTGCGCACGGTGACGATCCCCTGCGTCGGGCGCGAGGCCGACTCACGCACCTCCAGCACTTCGGACTCGGCGTAAATCGTGTCGCCGGCAAAAACCGGCGCGGTGAGCCGGACCTTGTCCCAGCCCAGATTGGCAATCGCCTTGTGGCTCAAATCACTCACGCTCATGCCGGCAACAATTGCCAGCGTCAGGCAGCTGTTCACGAGCGGACGCCCGAACTCGGTGCCGGCGCAATAGGCAGCGTCGAAGTGCAGCGGGTGGGTATTCATGGTGAGCAACGTGAACCAGGTGTTGTCGGCTTCGGAAATGGTACGTCCCGGCCGGTGCTCGTAGACGTCGCCGACTTTGAAATCCTCGAGATAACGGCCGAAGGACTCGCGGTAGCGATTCGGCGCTATCTGCCTGTGCTCGACCGCCATTGCAAGCGTCAGCGCACGGCCGCGGCGGCCCGGCGCGCGACCGGCCGGTCGGGACGCGTCAGGCGCAGCATAGTACCGATGTCCGGTGTCTGATCGAGCGCGAGCACCGCGTCTGCGAGTTCGTCGCAGCGCCGCGCGGAAAGATAAGGCCCGGCGAGTCCGTTGAACTTGGCGCGCAGTTCGGCCGCGGAAAGAAAGTTCCCCGGCTCGCCCTTGGGCACCCGCACGTAGGTTTCGAAAGTGCCGCGCGCGGTCTTGATCCGCACGCTTCCGCTCATTTCTTTCTGGAAATCCGCCTGCGCCCTCGGATCCACCGAAGTTTTTACCCGCCTGCACAAATCAAGCGTCGCTGGATCGCCGAGATAACGTGCATAGTCGTCCCAGGCGAGGCCGCCGCTCTTCAGCGCCACTGCGGCGCAAAACGCCATCGAGAACTGTCCATCCACCACCGACTTCGGCGACTGCTTGGCAGCCTCCGGGTCGCCGATCAACTTCCAGCCCGCCTCGGACAAGCCGACCGCGACCTCCGCTACTTCCTCCGCCTTGATGCCATGCTCGCGGGCGAGCGCGAGTATCCCGTCGATGGGGGCATGGCCATAGCGGCAAGAGGGATAGGGTTTCACCGCGACTTTCATCGTCTCCCAGCGGCGGCCGAGTTCGTCGACCGCCAGGCGCGCATCGGCAGCAGGCGCGTAGGCGTGCAGAAAACCCCACTTGCCCTCGATCGCCTCGGCAGCGCCCCGGTAGCCCTCGCGCGCCAGTGTCGCCGCGATCAGCCCGCACATTGCCGCGTGGCCGACATGCGAGCGCTTGGTCCAGGCGCCGTTTACCAGGAACTGCATCGAGCCCGCCGCCATGCTGAGCACGATGCCGAAGGCGTTGGCGCAGCCCTCAGCGTCGAGGCCGAACAGCCGCCCCGCGGCGGCGGCCGCACCAAAGGCACCGCAGGTCGCAGTCGGGTGGAAGCCGCGGTCGTAATGCGCCGCCGGATCGAGCGCGAGACTCAACCGGATTTGCACCTCATAACCGGCGGCGATTGCAGCAATCGCCGATTTTCCGTCGGCGCCGGCCATCTCGCCCGCGGCGAATGCGGCCGGCATGATAGGCGCGCCGGAATGCAGCGAGCCGGACGCGTGCGTATCATCGAAGTCGAGCGAGTGGGCAAGCGTGCCGTTCAGCATCGCCGCACCGGGCGGCGCGTAGCCCGCGGCATCTCCGATTACCGTGCATTTGCCGTCCGCCAGACCGAGTGCTCCGGCGGCAGCAAGCATCGCCGGCGTCGATTCCGCGTCGTTGCGGGCGCGCAGCGCAATCCCGACAAGATCGAGGGCAAGCGCCTTGACGCGCTCGCGCACCTCGACCGGCAGCGCGTCGTAAGAAATCCCGGCGGCGAATTCGGCAAGTTCGTGCGTGATCGCGGTCATGACATTCTCCTGAATTCCGCCCGGCCGTTCCCGCTCGGGCGTCGAGTACACATCTTAAGAGACCCAGCCGGCGCCGGCAATACAACTTTATCTCGATTCAAGGAGCGCCTTGCGTATCGTCTCCACCACCACCGCTTCGTAGGCGCGCAGGAACTCGACGCTTTTGTCGTCGACCACGCGGTGCCGCTTCATCACCGCCTCGCGCGATGGCTTGATCTTGTCTACCTGTCTGAAAAACGCAACTGTCCGTGCCGGATCGCGCCCCAGCGCATCGAACACGGTTTCCAGGAACGGGTAATGGCGGCTGTAAGTCATGTGGTAGGCGATGCCCACGTTGTTCAGTTCCCCCTGGGTCCAGGCAAGTGGCTTTTCCGCGCTCTTGAAGATTGCTGCGCGCTCCCGCAGCAGCGCCTCGGACGGGATCTCGTTGCGCGTATGGCGCGCATAAAGCGCTGCCAGCCGATCGTAATAGACGACCGTGGCGCGGGCGAGCCTGGACTGCGTCTCGGCATAGCGCCGGATCGCCCTGTGCTCGCCCGCGTAGGCCCCGTATTTTTTCTCGGAGAACACCGCCATCGCCTTGTGGGTGATGAGGTCGCAGAGCGCTTCTTCGATGCCATACGGCAGCTCGAACTGATCGTGGCAATCCTCGTGTATGACGAGATAGAGGAAACGGTCCAGCTTGCCGCTGATCATCGAGCCGGTAATCGGGGTTCCAACTTCGCCCCACGCTTCCACCGCGCGAAAATAGGTATCGAGGCCCTGCCCGCGGGTGAGGCATTCCGCCTCGGTTTCCACTTCGAGCCACTCAATCGCCGGATCCTCGTACGAGTACGGCAGGGTCAGGCGCGGCGCGTGGCCGCAGATGGGATACTCATGCTGTTCCTGGGCAACCACGACGAAATTGTCGGTGCCCGCAAAGCCGATGCTGCTCTCGTAATTGCGTATCTCTTTCAGCAGTATCGCCCACTCCCCCGTCACGCCGGGAGCGGATGGGGTGATGAGTTCGCGTATCTGGCTGCATCCAGCGGCGAAAACCGCAAGCAGCGCGACGACAACCACCGAGCGTGCGCGTATGCCGTTCAATTTTTTCCCTGCTGTCCTGCTCTTCGCGCCGGACTACGCGCTGTGTGCTACGGTCAGACCGCGGACGCCGTTCTTCTCTATCGTTTGCGCCACCAGCCCCGTCGCCTTGATGTCCTCGATGAATTCACACAAATACTTTGCGCCGGCGCTGCGGCCCTTCGGCGTGCCGGCCGCCTGTTGCACCGCAGTGAAACGTCCTTCGAGTATGCGCGATCCGGGAAGGTTCGCGTGATCCGTGACGAGCCGCGGCCTGAGACTGGCAAGCGCTTCCAGCTTGTCCGTCACAAACCGATTGAATATGTTGTCTGCGCCCTCTTCGCGCACCAGCGCCGCGTGCTTGAGGTTGCGGGACAAATACAGGTCATACGCACTTTTGCCCGACACTGCGATGCGAACGCCCGGGCGGTCGACGTCAGCTATGGTCTTGAGCGGAGAGCCGGGCGGCACCAGATAGGTGGCCTCGATCTCCACGTAAGCGGCGGTGAAGTCGATCGCTTTCGCGCGCTGCGGTTCGGCGCCGAGAAATCCCACGTCCCACACACCACTCGCTGCGGCATCGGCAAGCTCCCCCGGGGAGGGGTAGCCGACAATTTCGACTGGAACACCCAGCCGCCGGCCCAACTCGCGCCCAAGATCCACGGCAACACCCCGGGGCTCGCCGGTCTTGGGATCTTTTGCCGTGAGCAGAAAGTTGCCGAAGTTGATGCCTACGCGCAGTTTGCCGGTTGGCGCGAGTTCGGAACGCACCGTGGCAGAACACTCAATCATTGTCGTCACCTCAGTCCTGTCAATAAAAGCCTGGCCACGGTTTATTTTTCGCCGCGCAGCCCATTGAGTATCGCCAGCGCGCGCACCATGGAAAAGTCATACGTTTTCTGATGGAACGCTTTCGCGTTCCCCCGCATCATGTAACCGTGTAACACGCCCGGGAAAATATGCACTTCCACGTTTTTCATGCGCGACGGCACGGCGCGATAGGCTTCCTGCACCGGGGCGGGCGCCGCGTGGTCCTGGTCGCCCCAGATGATACAAACGGGCTGGGTGACTCCGTCGAGCTCACCGATAAAATCCAGTAGCTGCGTGCCATGGCAGGAGATGCCGGCATCGTAGCCCAGACGCTTGGTCCCGAGGATCGCGTACGGGCCGCCATAGCAGAAGCCCATCGCCGCGGCGCGCCCGTTAAATTGCGGGTGCCTGCGCACCTCAGTCAGGGTATCGGCCATGTCGGCTTCACCCTTTTTTATTATCTCGAGGCGCGGCTGCGAGCGCTGCTTGGTGCGATCGTCGTCGCGCGAAAGTGGCCCCGGAATCGAGCGCCAGAACAAATCAGGCGCCGCCGCAAGATAGCCCTGCGCGGCGAAATCGTCGGCTATTGCGCGTATATCCTGATCGACGCCATGCACGGCGGAGGCGAGCACGACCGCCGGGACCTTGCCCGTGGCATCAGGCGCCGCCAGATAACAATCGAATTCCTTCCCCTCGCTCGAGCGGACCTTGATGTCCTTGCGTAGCACATTGCCCATGTTGCTATCCCTTCCCGTTAGTTGTGGTTACCAGGCCCGAGGCCTCAGTACAGCGTCGCACTCAAGCGCTCATACAGGCCGCGGTCGTAATCTTGCGCGTTAATCCGGGACTGGCTGATGTCCGCGAGCATCGTGCCGAGGCTGGGCAGGCTGCCCCGGTCGATTTGCCGGGCCGGGTCCCACAGTCGGGCCCGCAAGACGGCGCGCGAGCACTGAAAAAAAACCGTGTCGACGTGAACCACGATCACCGAACGCGGAAGCTTGCCGCCGACGCTGAATCGATCCAGCAGCGCCGGATCCGTGGAGATCATCGCCCGGCCATTGACCCTCAACGTCTCGCCGACGCCCGGGATCAGAAACAGCAGCGCAACCAGAGGGTTGGCGATGATGTTGCGAAGACTGTCCACGCGATTATTGCCGCGCCGGTCCGGGATCATCAAAGTCTTCTCGTCTTCTACGCTGACAAACCCGGGCGCGTCGCCGCGCGGGGAAGTATCGAGTCCTTCCGGGCCACTGGATGCAAGGACGAAAAAGGGCGAAGCCGCTATCATCGCCTGGTAATGCGGATGGAGATAGTTGATCTCTTTCTCCACGGAAGCCCCGGCGGGCGCGCCGTAAAGGCGCTCCAGTTCCGCGATGTTCGTAATCCGGTGCTCTTCGATAATGGAATCCATGACGCTCCTTCCCTGGACCGCGACGTATCGGTTCGATACTTTGCACGCTGATGCCGCGCTCCCGCCAGGTTGAGGTTGAGAGTTTAAACCGACTCACTCCGGCGGCATAGGCCTCGAACCCGGCGCGCGGAACAGGCACAATTGCGGATCAATCCGCGTCGACCGAATAACGATCTTCACAGGGGGCAAATCATGGGCAGGAAAATAGCGGTGCTCGGCGCCGGCGCGATCGGCAGCAGCATCGGCGCTGATCTCACGCAGGCGGGTCTGGATGTTACGATCATCGACCAGTGGCCCGCACAGGTCGAGGCCATGAAATCGACCGGCCTGCGCGTCCGGACGCCGGACGCGGACCTGCGGACCGCGGTGCGCGCGATGCACCTGTGCGAACTCGCTTCCGCCAACCTCGAATTCGATATCGTGTTGCTCGCGGTCAAGTCCAACGACCACCGCTGGATGGCGGAATTCATCAAGCCGTATCTCAGAAACGACGGCGTGCTGGTCGGTACCCAGAACGGCATGAACGACGATTCGCTTGCCTCCATTGTCGGCCGCGACCGCACGGTGGGCTGTGCGCTTGAGCTGTCGGCAGAAATATTCACGCCCGGGCTGGTCGAGCGCAACACCGCCCACAAGACCACATGGTTCGCGGTGGGCGAGCTCGACGGCCTGTATTCGCCGCGCGTCAAAGAGATTGCCGCTATCCTCGGCAACGTGGGCCGGTGCGATGTGACCGGCAACATCTACGGCGCGAAGTGGACCAAGCTCATCGCCAATACCATGACGATGGGACCGTTCGGGCTGCTGGGTCTGGGCAACTCGGATGCGGCCGCCCTGCCCGGCATGTTCGACCTTTCCGTGAAACTCGGCAGGGAATCGCTCGCGGTGGGCACCGCGCTTGGCTACCGCGTCGAGCCGATATTCGGGCTGCGCGCCGATGAGTTCGCGGGCTCCAGTGATGAGAACCTGGTAACGGCAATGAAAACGCTGCTCGGCCACGTCAGCCGCGGCCGCACCGCCCCCATCCACGATCACCTCAAGGGCCGCAGAAGCGAGATGGAGTTCATCAGCGGAGTGGTGGCACGCAAGGGCAAGGAGTTTGGCATCCCGACGCCGTGCAACGACGCCGTAGTCGAAATCGACCGCCGGATCAACCGGGGCGAGATCAAGATGGGCCGCTCGAACTTCGAATTGCTCAAGATCATGACGGCAGGCGGCATCCCGGTTTAAAACCGGCGCGCGCGCCCGTGGCCGGGCCCGGACCGTATCGGGCCGGGGGGCCACCATCGCAGACCAACAAGCGTCAGGTCAAAACCTGACTCCCTTGTCCGGATCGCTCACTCGACCCGGATGTTTGCCAGCTTGATCACTTTGGCGTATTTCTCGATCTCCCGCGTGAGCAATGCCGCCAGCTCCTCCGGACTGCTGGCGACAGGATCCAGCGCCTCGCGCGGATAGAACGCCTTGATCTCCGGGGTCTCGAGCGCCTTGCGGATTTCGGCGTTCATTTTGTCCACTATCGCTTTCGGCGTGTCTTTGGGGTAGAACATCGCGTACCAGTTGCCGGATTCGAAACCGGGATAGATTGAGTCCATCGTCGGCAGATCCGGCAGAGCTGAAGAGCGTTTCACCGTCGTCACCGCGAGCCCTCTTGCCTTGCCGCTCCTGATGTGCGGCATAATCGAAGGCGCCGTGGCGAAGATATAATCGATTTCTCCCGAGATCAATGCAATGACCGCCGGCCCGCCGCCGCGGTAGGTGAGCACGGTCGACTTGATCCCGACCACCTGGTTGAACATCTCGGCGGTAAGATGGGCGGTGCTCCCGGCGGTATTGCCACCCGCATTCATGCTGGTGGGCGCGCGCCGTGCCAGTGCCACCAGCTCTTTGACCGACTTTGCCGGAACGCTCGGGTGAACCGTCAACACCAGCGGCGTCGAGGAGATCCAGCTGATCGGCAAGAGGTCCTTGTGCACGTCGAATTTCATGCGCTTGGCGTGCAGTGTTGCGACCACCGAAATGCTGCCCGACGTGAATAGTATGGTATTGCCGTCCGGTGGGGAATCCACCATAAGCTGGGTGGCGATCAGGCCACCGGCGCCGGTGCGGTTGTCAACGATGAAGTTCTGTCCCATGCTCTTCTGGAATGCAATCGTCAGCAGCCGGGCCTGGATGTCGGTACCCCCGCCCGGCGGGAACGGCACCAGGATCCGCACGGATTTGTCGGGCCACTGCTGGGCCACTGCGTGCGTCGGAATCAAAAACCAAACCGCG
>Ga0080064_1006410_pt1 | contig 12744 bp, 8 predicted proteins | sample Subgrocontami54m_FD_69260 | JGI IMG/M metagenome (GOLD analysis project Ga0080064, IMG submission 69260) | Subsurface groundwater microbial communities from S. Glens Falls, New York, USA - GMW46 contaminated, 5.4 m (SPADES assembly) (version 2) ...
CCGCAGGAGCCGCAGAGACACAAAGGCGCAGAGTCTGGTTTGGCTTGGTTTCCTTCGCGTCTTTGCGTCTCTGTGGCTATGTGGAAGTGAAAACAGCTGTAGGGGAAGCGGTCCAGGGTGCCGGAGTCGCAAATCCAGTCGGAACGGAGGAACCCCATGGGGCCTGCTGGCCAGGTAACGACCGAAGGTCTGCTCATCAACGGTCGGCGAGTGATGTCTTCGGACGGGTCGACATTTGACGTGTACGACCCTTCCAGTGGAGAAGTGTTCGCCACGCTCGCCAAGGCGGGCGCCGACGATGTGAATGCCGCCGTCGCGGCGGCGCATTCGGCGCTCGAGTCCAGCGCATGGCGGGACATGGTCCCTGCGGAGCGCGGGCGGATTCTCATCCGGATTGCAGCCCGCATTCGCGAACGCGCCGAGGAGCTCGCGACGATCGAAAGTCAGGACACCGGCAAGCCGTTGCGCCAGGCGCGGGCCGACGTGTCAGTGAGCGCTCGCTATTTCGAGTACTACGCGGGAGTGGCGGACAAGCTGATGGGTTCGACCATTCCGCTCGGTCCGGACTTTGTCGACTTCACGTTGAAGGAGCCCATCGGCGTGTCCGCGCAGATCGTTCCCTGGAATTATCCAATCCAGATCGGCAGCCGAGGGGTGGCACCCGCCCTCGCCGCCGGTTGCGCCATTGTGATGAAGCCTTCGAGCGAGGCGCCCATGACACCGCTTCGGCTCGGTGACATTGCCCTCGAATGCGGACTGCCACCAGGGGTCCTCAACGTTATTCCAGGGTCAGGTTCGGAGTGCGGTGCAGCGCTTGCGAGCCACCGCGACATCAATCAGCTGACGTTCACCGGATCGGTCGACGTCGGTGTGGCCGTGGCGAAGATGGCCGCTGACAACGTGGTGCCCTGCGTGCTCGAGTTGGGCGGCAAGTCACCCAATATCGTCTTCGGGGATGCCGATATCGACCTGACGGTGCGAGGGGTGGCCAACGCCATCTTTCAGAATGCCGGGCAGACCTGTTCAGCCGGATCGCGTCTTTTGGTGGAGCGACGATTCCACGACACGTTCACTCGGAAGCTGGCCGAGCACGCGAAAGCGATGCGCGTGGGCCCGGGTCTGGAGGATCCAGACATGGGTCCTATCATTTCGAAGCGGCAGCTCGAGATCGTAGAGGGCTACGTCAGCGATGGCCTCAAGGAGGGTGCTACGCTGCTCGCTGGAGGACGGCGGCCCGCCCTCGGCAGCGGGGGGTACTATTTCGAGCCGACACTGCTGGACCGTGTGGAGCCCGACATGCGAATCGCTCGCGAGGAGATCTTTGGACCTGTCTTGTCGATTATCGATTTCGATGAACTGGACGCCGCGGTGGAGCTCGCCAACCGAAGCGAGTACGGGCTGATCGCAGGCGTGTGGACCCGCGACATCAATAAGGCGCTTACATTGGCGACACGCATCAAGACAGGCCAGGTGTATATCAACACCTATGGTGCGGGCGGGGGCGTCGAACTGCCGTTTGGCGGATACAAGAAGAGCGGGTACGGGCGCGAGAAGGGATTGGAGGCGCTCGCTACCTACCTGCAAGTGAAGAACGTCTGTATCCGTCTGGCGTCCAACTGACCATCCAGCTGGCGTCGGCCAGCGGCACGGTCACGGCTCGTTCGGGAATTTGTCACGGAATGTCACCGATACGCCGCAGCCAGCGCTTTTCGCTTCGGTGTAGCGAACGGAGGGCGCGGAGGCAACGGTTCAACAGGAGCCACGGAGTAACGGAGTGGACTTGATCAAGACGACTCCGTTGCTTCGTTCCTCCTGTGAGTCCGTTCCCTCCGTCTCCTTCGTTGCCTACACTGCAGTAAAATCAGCGGCTAGACGAATCCAAGCAGCGGACAGAGAAGCCGGAGACCGCCAACGATGATCCCGAACCCAATCAGATCGAGCAGGATGCCGGCCCGCATCATTGAACGGAGAGGGATGAGCCCGGTGCCATAGACGATTGCATTCGGCGGCGTCCCAATGGGCATGATGAACCCGAAGCTGCCGCCGAGACAGACCGCCATCGCAGGCGGGACGGGGTGAATACCGCTCGCCTGAGCGATTCCGATCACCACCGGCACGAGCATGGCGATCGCCGCAGTATTCGACATCACTTCCGTCACGATGATGCTCACTGCCGCCGCCATGGCGGTGATCGCCCATAGGCTCTCCGCGCCACTCAGACGAACGAGGGTGACGCCGATGGCCTCGGCCAGGCCGGTCACGAGCATCATCCGTCCCAACGCGAGGCCTCCGCCGAACATCAGGAGCGTCCCCCAGTCGATCTCGTGCGCCTCCTTCCAGCCGAGCGTAAATGTTCGGCTCTGCCAGTGCACCGGCATCAAAAACAGCAGGCACGCCGCCGCGATCGCGACGACGCCTTCGTCGAGCCTCGCCCCGGCCAGCTTCGTAATGGACGCGTCTGGCATGGTAAAGGCCAGCACGCCGGGAAGAATCCACAACGCGACTGCGGTGCCGAAGACCACCAGCGTGTTCCGCTGTCCGGGCAGCCATTTCTGGGTGTGCCGCGCGACATCCTGGGCGGCTCTGGCTCCCTGCGGTTCCGCCAACGGAAATAGCCACGTCGTGATGGCGAGCAGCGCCGCCATCGCCATCAGCGCAATAGGCACACACAGGATCATCCACTGCACGAAGTTCACGCGCACTCCACCCATGCTCTCGAGCAGGCCGATCGTGATCAGGTTTGGCCCCGCGCCGACCGGCGTCAGCATTCCGCCAATCGACGCGGCATAGCCGACCAGGAGCATCAGGCCCGTTCCGAAGCCGCCATGGGAGTGCGTTCCTTTGCCGAGAATGCCGCGCGCGATTGGCGTCATCATGGCGGCCGTGGCGGTGTTGTTCATCCACGCCGAGATGCCCAGGGTGAGCAGTCCAAGGGCGGTTCTCGACCTGATGAGGTCATGTCGAATGAAGGGGAGCGCCAAGACGGACCGTGCAATGCGCCCGTCGACGTTGTGCGCAGCAATGGCCCGGGCGAGGATGAAGGCCCCCAGGAAGATAAAGATGATGGGGTTGGCGAACGGGGCCAACGCGTCCTGCGCCGGCGCCACCCCCAACAATACGGCTAACGCGGTGGCGATGAGCGCGGTGACAGGAGCTGGAACAGCCTCTGTCGCCCACCACACTACCGTGAATCCTACGACCGCCGCCAGCCGGTGAGCCGGTGCCGACAGCGTGGGCATCGGCATCCACAAGAGCAAGAGGAAGACAGCCGGACCCAGAAACAGTCCAATGGATCGCCCCGCCTCTTCGAACCGCCGTTCGCCGGAGGAGATGGCCGTATGAACCGGTTCGACGTCGGTGGTGATCATCACATCACAGGGCTGGTTCTTGTCGCCTAACCACGCGGAATTAGCGCGATGGCGAGGGCCGCTTACTTCTTCACGAATTTCCGGACCGTTCCCAAAAAATCAGCGCCGTACACATTGCCGCTGGCGTCAGCCGTCACGCCTTCTGCCATGCTGGAGCCGCTAGGATAAGGATACGTGCACGCGTCCGGAATGAAGTACCTGACAGAGCCATCTCTGGCGCTCCCGATCCGGATACCTCGTTGGGCGCCAGGATTAAAAGCGTAGCCGGTCGGTGGCAGTCCCAGTTGTCCAGTATTGGTGCGAGCATCCCTCGACTCAGAATCGGCCACATAGATCGTGTCGGTCCTGGTGTCGATATGAATGCCGCTTGGGCGACCGAATTGGAACCACTGCGTGATGAACCTGCCGTTCGGGTCGAAGATTTGAATTCGATTGTTCTGACGATCACCGACGAACAGCCGTCCTCTGGAATCGAAGGCCAGGGTATGGATCACATCGAACTCGCCTGGGCCCATCCCCTTCTTCCCCCACGTCTTGATGAAGGTGCCGTCCTTGTTGAACTTCATGATGCGCGCGTTACCAACGGCCGTGCCGCCGCCAGTGTGGCCATCTCCTACGAAGATGTCGCCGTTCGGCGCAATGGCGAGTTCGGTCGGCGCGTCGAACTCGTCCATGCCAGTTCCGGCGATGCCCTTCTTGCCGAGCGTCAGCAAGACTTTGCCGTCCTGAGTCAGCTTGAAGACCTGGTGCCCTCCGTTGTCGGCCATCCACAGATATCCGTCCTTGTCGACGCTCAACTTATGCGGGCTGACAAACATTCCTGCGCCCCAGCTTCGCAGCAGTTTGCCAGACGTATCAAACTGAAAGACGGGATTCACGTGCGCGTTTGGTCCTCCGCAGGTGGTGCCGCCCGCTCCGGACATGCCGCATCGGTCGGTCACCCAAATAGTGCCGTCGGGTGCAGTCACCACACTTGCCGTCGACCCCCACTTCCTGCCTTCAGGCAACTGGCCCCAGTCGACACCGGGCTGATACGGGTTAGGGAGATCGTTGCGCGCGCCGAGGAGCGAAACAGCGGGAAGAACGACGGGATACTGTCCGGGCGGAAATATCGGCTGCAGTCCACGCCCAGCCGACGCCTGGGGTAGGGTCGCCGGCGTGCCACAAGTATGGGCGAGGGGCCCCGCAGACGAGACGCTGGAGGTTATCGGTGTCTGAGCCTCGATACCCCATCCTGCCACCACGAGTAGCGCGACGCCGGCCAGTACGATCCTCCACATTGCAAATCTCCTTTCCAGAGAACGCCACGCGTCCCGTTGCCCGTTAGAGCTGCAACAAAAGACCGATTTGAGGCCCGCCAGCCGAAGTGGCTGCAGGAGTAAGCCCCGCTAGCTGCGCAGGCCGGTACACGGTATTCTCAAGCGCACCCGCTCGTTGCACGCCCGACACTATCGCACGAACGGTGCGGCTTGCACGCTGCGACGCGTGTGATTCTGGAGTTCCCGTCGACGATGAAGATCGCAGAGTTTCTGCTTCAAACACTGGAGCTAAGCGGCATTCGCTTTATCTTTGGAAACCCGGGGACAACTGAGGTCCCTCTCGTGCATGCCTGCGATGGCCGTCGCGGGATCCAGTATGTCGTCACATTGAGCGAAGTGTCGGCTGTACCTATGGCCGACGGGTACGCGCGGGCGACACGATCGCTCGGCGTCGTCAACCTGCACGTGGCGCCAGGGCTTGGCAATGGTATGGGGGGACTCTATACGGCCGGCATCGCGCAAACACCGTTGTTGGTGCTCGTTGGTGGGCAGGATCGACGCTTTCTTCATACGCAGCCGATACTGTGGGGACCGGTCGAAAAGATGGCGGGCACTGTTGCCAAGGCCGTGTTCGCACTCGATACGCGGTACGACGTCGTGCCCAACATCCGCCGCGCCCTGCGCACCGCGCTGACGCCGCCGTATGGGCCGGTCGCCGTGATCTGCCCACCGGACCTTCTCGAGCAGGATATCGACGAGAGTCCGGCACCCGTCAGGCCAGCAGAACTGGGCGGTTTGTCGCGGGAATCCGCTGACGAGTACGCGCGCCTGCTCAGAGCCGCAGCGGCGCCCGCCTTCATTGCCGCCGAAGATGTGCATTGGAATGGCGCCGGCGACGCGCTGGAACGGCTGGCCGAATATGTGGCCGCTCCGATTTACATCGCCCCCTATACCGGCGCCGTGCCCGTGTCGAGCCGTTCGCCGCACTACGCGGGCTACCTTCCGCCCAGTCTCACCCAGATCGCGAAGCGGCTCGCAGCGCATGATGTGTTGTTCTTCGTCGGCGGCCGGGGCATGCGGTTGACGCTTTACAGCGAGGCAACGTTGCCGCAAACGAAGCTCTGGATTGGCAACAATCCCGATCCGATTCCCGTCGAGGGAGAGTTCGCGCTGGCGGCTGTGACCGATACACGCGCCGGCCTGACGGACATTGCGACGCGACTCCACGCTGACGGCAGCCGACGATCGATGATCGCGGCCTCGCTGCGACCGGATCCAGAAACACCTCCTGAAGACCCGGCCGTGTTTCACCCGTCGCGAGCGGTTCGCCTCCTGATCGAGGCGTTCCCCGACGCGATCTATGTCGACGAATCGGGGATCTCGACATCAGACGTGAAGCAGCTCATCCAGGTAGCGGCCGGCGAATACCTGATCAACGGGAGCGGCGGAATCGGATGGGGTCTGGCCGCCTCCGTTGGCGTGGCGTTGGGCCACCCGGATCGCCAGGTCGTGGCCTTGATCGGTGACGGGTCGGCGCTCTATGCAAGTGAGGCGCTGTGGACGGCGTCGCACCATGGGACGAAGGTGCTCCTCATCATCCTCTCCAACCGCCGGTATGCGACGCTGAACGAAGCGGCTCGACGGCTCGTGGGACGATCGCTCGATCTGTTCACGATTGAGCCGCCGGTGATCGATTTCAGCGGGTTGGCAACGCTGTATGGCTGGTGCTACGCGAAGGTCGGCTCGGAAAAGGAGCTCGGCGGGTTCTTGGCGCAGACGGGCGATCGCGTTGCGGAGAACACGTTACTCGAGCTGACGCTCGATCCTGCAGTGGGCCCGGTGGGCAGCGTCCATCACTTCTGACGCTGAGCAGGTCAGCAAGAAGGGCTTAACCCCAGAGCTCGCTTGAGTTGACGATCGATGACAGGTGGAGCAGCCCTTTTAGGGCTGCTGGCGAGCGCAGCGCTAAAGCACTGCGCCACCCTCAACTCAGGGATCTTCGGAGATCTTCGGGATTAAGGGAGCGTTGCCGCCGGCGTCCGCGGGACCCGCGGCATGTGTCCACGCTTGTAGATCATGAACGTGCGCCTGTACTGGATGACGACAGCGCCGTCCTGGTTGAAGCCGCTGGTCTTTACGTTGACGATTCCGACGTTCGGCCGTGATTTGGACTCGCGCTTGTCGAGCACCTCACTGCGCGAGTAGATCGTATCGCCTTCGAACACCGGATGGGGAAGCCGCACCTCGTCCCATCCTAGGTTCGCCATGGCGTTCTGCGATAAGTCGACCACCGACTGACCCGTGACGAGCGCCAGCACCAAACACGAGTTCACGAGGGGCCGCTTGAATTCCGTGTTGGCGGCATAGACGTAATCGAAGTGCACGGGGTTGGTATTCTGCGTCAGCAGCGTGAACCAGGTGTTGTCGGCCGCCAGTATCGTGCGTCCAAGGGGATGGTCGTAGATGTCGCCGATCTCGAAATCCTCATAAACACGCCCGGTCCACCCCGGTTTGACTGCCACCTTGTGTCTCCTTCCACTCACATCGCGCCGAAGCGTCCGGTGCCACGACGGTGATCCGGGTGAGGGCAGCCTCAGTAGGATCGCGGCAGCCCCAGCACGTGCTCGGCGACGTAGCTCAGAATCATGTTCGTCGACACCGGCGCAACCTGATAGAGACGCGTTTCGCGGAACTTGCGCTCGATGTCGTAATCCTCGGCAAAACCATATCCGCCGTAGGTTTGCACCGCCACGTTCGCAGCTTCCCATGATGCGTCGGCTGCGAGGAACTTCGCCATGTTGGCCTCGGCGCCGCACGGCCGTGCACCGTCAAAGAGATCGGCGGCGCGGCGGCGCATGAGATCGGCGCTTTCAACGTGGATGTGAGCCTGCGCGATCGGAAACTGAATCCCCTGGTTCTTCCCGATGGGCCGTCCAAAAACGATGCGCTCCGAGGCGTACTTCCTGGCGCGCTCGATGAACCACCGTCCGTCGCCAACGCATTCGGCGGCAATCAGGATGCGCTCCGCGTTCAAGCTGTCGAGGAGATACCGGAACCCTTTCCCTTCCTCGCCGATGAGATTCTCCACGGGTACTTCGAGATCGTCGATGAAGAGCTCGGTGGTCGCATGATTCATCATCGTGCGGATCGGCCGGATCGCTATCCCGTGTCCAACGGCTTCCCGCATGTCGACCAGTAACATCGACAGACCGTCACTCCGTTTGGTGACCTGTTCGATGGGTGTGGTGCGGACCATTAACAACATCAGATCGGAGTGCTCCGCGCGCGAAATCCACACCTTCTGGCCGTTGACGACATAGCGATCGCCCTTGCGGACGGCCATGGTCTTCATCTGCGTCGTGTCGGAGCCGGTCGTCGGTTCGCTGACGCCGAATGCCTGAAGGCGCAATGCACCGCTGGCGATCTGCGGAAGGTACCTCTCCTTCTGTGCATCATTGCCGTGCCGAAGGAGCGATCCCATGATGTACATCTGCGCATGGCAGGCGCCCGAGTTCGCCCCGCAGCGGTTGACTTCCTCGAGGACGATCGCAGCTTCCGTAATGCCGAGACCGAAGCCCCCGTACTGTTCGGGAATCAGCGCGGCGAGATAGCCTGCCTCGGTCAGCGTTCGGACAAATGCCTCTGGATACGCGCGGTCCACCTCCAGTTCCCGCCAGTAAGTATCGGGAAAACGCGCGCACAGCTCGCGCACGCCCTGGCGTAAGCCGTCGTGCAGATCCGAATTCGCAGATGACGGTCCAGACGCGGCCTGTGGTACGTGCGACATCGATCTGCTCATTTTCCAGGTTGAACCGCGTGCCCCGCACTGCACACGTCAAGGGGGCTCGGCGGGTTGGCGATGACGCCCAGAATACAGCGTACAGATTTGCTCGCGAAACCTAAGCTCTGCCGCCAGCCGGCCTGGACCACGTCGGCCGGCTCGATTTCTGGGCCAATTTGGCCAGAATCCATGTCTTATGGAGGCAAGGTGCGGTTCTGTGCGTGACCTTTCGGGCGTCAAAAACGTGTCGCAGCAGGTTGGCCTAAGGGGTTACCATACTGTCACTTAGGGCCAGATCGCGGCCTACGCCGGCGGAGCTGCCGCTTCCTGAGGATGGGTACACGTCCGATGTTCTCAACGTCTGTCACGAGGTCGGTCATTGCGGTGGCGATAGTCGCCTGGGGTGTGCTCGAGCCGCAGCATCTGCAGAGCGCGTCGCTAATGCCGCAACCGAGCCTCCGGCTCCAGTTTCAGGCGCGAGGCGCTGCTTCGGCTCCCTCGTCCCCTCAGCGCGCGATTCTCGACAAGTACTGCGTGACCTGCCACAACCAGAGGCAGCGGACGGCTGATCTCATGCTCGACACGATGGACGTCCAGCATGTGGCCGCGCAAGCGGACGTGTGGGAAAAGGTCGTCCGGAAACTGCGGACCGGTTCAATGCCGCCGGCGGGGATGCCCAGGCCCGACGGGGCGGCCTATGACAGCCTCGCATCATCGCTCGAAACGCAGCTCGATCGCGCCGCCGCTGCCGCGCCGAATCCCGGCAGGCCGGCAATTCATCGTCTCAATCGGGTCGAGTATACGAATGCGATTCGCGACCTGCTCGGCATCGCGGTCGACGGCCAGTCGCTGCTGCCGACCGACGAGTCGGGCTACGGGTTCGACAACATTGCCGACGTGCTTTCCCTCTCGCCGGGGCTTCTGGAGCGATATATGACCGCGGCGCGGAAGATCAGCCGTCTGGCGGTCGGGGATCCGACCATGCGTCCCGTGGTCCAGATGTTCAGGATGCCGAAGCTGCTGGTGCAGACCGAGAGGATGAGCGACGACCTGCCTTTCCGTTCGCGCGGCGGCACGCTCATTCGGCATTACTTTCCCCTGGACGGCGAGTACATCCTGAGAATCCGGCTGCGGAGGACCTTCACGTCCAATCTGCCCCACGGGCTGACGAACCGCGAGCTCCTGGACGTCCGGCTGGATGGCGAGCGGATGCAGCTGTTCACTGTCGGTGGAGAGTGCGTGGGTTCCGCGGATCCGCGGTGTAAGCGACCTGACAACAGGACGGCATCTCCGTCCGAATATGAGCGAACAGCCGACGATGGTCTCGTGGTGCGGTTCAGCGCGAAGGCCGGGATGCGGGTCATTGGGATCGCCTTCGCCAAGCGGACGACAGCCGTCCAGGAAGGGGCGGCTCCCGAGCGCAACCCAGCCGGGTTCTCCAGCGCGAGTGACAACGAGAACCAGCCGATGAGTGTCGAGACCGTGCAGCTGGAAGGTCCGACGGGCGCTGCACAATCTGGGGATACCGCGAGTCGCCGCCGGATCTTCGTGTGCCAGCCGAGTGCCGCCGCCGAGGAAGAAGCCTGCGCCGCTCGGATCCTCTCAACGCTGGTCCGCCGCGCCTATCGTCGGCCCGCGACCGATCGCGACGTTCAGCCACTCCTCGGCCTGTACCGCGTCGGCCGTAAGAACGGCGGCTTCGAGACCGGAATTCAGCTCGCTCTTGAAGGCCTGCTGGTGTCGCCGAACTTCCTGGTTCGCATCGAGCGCGACCCCGCGAACGTCTCCCCGGGTGCCGCGTACAGGCTGGACGACCTGGCGCTTGCGTCACGTCTGTCCTTCTTCCTCTGGAGCAGCATTCCGGACGACGAGCTTCTGGACGTCGCGGCTCGAGGGCAGCTCCGCAACCCGGAGGCGCTTGCGCAACAGGTTCGACGCATGCTCGCCGATCCGCGCGCGCAGTCCCTCGTGACGAATTTCGCCGGTCAGTGGCTGTATCTGCGGAACATGCGCTCGGTCGCGCCAGACCCCCGCGAGTTCCCGGAGTTCGACGACAATCTCCGCGACGCCTTTCAGCGTGAGACCGAATTGTTCCTGGGCAGCCTGCTGCGCGAGGACCGCAGCGTCCTCGACATTCTCAGAGCGGACTATACGTTCGTGAACGAACGGCTTGCCCGCTTCTATGGAATCCCGCACGTCTATGGCACCCACTTCCGGCGCGTAGCGTTGAACGATCCGAATAGGGTCGGGCTCCTCGGCCACGGCAGCGTCCTCACGGTCACGTCGTACGCGACACGTACGTCGCCGGTGCTGCGCGGCATCTGGCTGCTGGAAAACCTGCTCGGTGCGCCGCCAGCGCCGCCCCCACCGGACGTTCCTGCGCTGGAAGAGAATGGCGATGGCGGGAAGCCTCCGACGTCCGTACGGGAGCGATTGCAGGAGCATCGCAAGAACCCAGTGTGTGCGGGTTGTCACGCACGCATGGATCCGCTCGGCTTCGCGCTGGAAAATTTCGACGCGATCGGAAGGTGGCGAACGCAGGACGCCAATACGCCGGTGGACGCGACCGGCGCGCTGCCCGACGGAACCAAGTTTGCCGGACCGGCGGAGTTTCGCACCGCACTGCTGGCGCATCAGACAGAGGTTGTCAGCACGGTCGCCGAGAAGCTGCTGACCTATGCCCTTGGTCGCGGGGTCGAACACTACGATATGCCGGCCGTTCGAAGGATAGTGCGGGAGGCAGCGTCCTCCGACTATCGGTGGTCGGCGGTCATTCTCGAGATCGTGAAGAGCACGCCGTTCCAGATGCGGACGGCGCGAGCGGGAGAGACGGCTCGTTCCAACGGGTCGACACGTCCCAACTGAGGAGGGGTCCTATGAGTCCCGGTATGATCACGCACAAACACATTCCGCGTCGGACGGTGCTGCGAGGGGTGGGCGTGTCGCTGGCGTTGCCGCTGCTCGACAGCATGGTGCCGGCAATGGCGGCAGCCCGGAAGACGGCGGCGAAACCGATCTGCCGCCTCGGCGCGGTGTATGTGCCGAACGGCATGAACATGGCGCAGTGGACGCCTGCGACCGAGGGACCGGGTTTCGAGCTCACGTCAATCCTTTCACCGCTCGCCCCGTATCGAGACCGCGTGCTCGTGTTGAGCGGCCTGTCCCATCGCGCAGCGGATGCTCTCCCGGGCGAGGGGCAAGGAGATCACTCGCGGGCACAGGCAGCGTTTCTGACCGGTGCTCACGCCAAGAAGACACAGGGGCCCGATGCCGAAGTCGGCATTTCCATGGACCAGATTGCCGCGAAGGCACTCGGGCAGCATACGCAGCTGGCGTCGCTCGAGCTCGGTCTGGAAGCGAACGACCTCGTCGGGGGCTGTGATGTCGGTTTGAGTTGCGTCTACAGCGCGACGATCTCATGGCGCACCGCGACGACCCCGCTCCCTATTGAGACGGATCCGCGCGCGACGTTCGAACGGCTGTTCGGAGCGACCGAAAGTACCGACAGACGCGCGCGACTCGAACGCATCCAGATGGAGCGAAGCGTCCTCGATGTGATCCGCGGTGAGCTCAATCATCTGGAGAAGGGGCTGGGCCCAGGCGACCGCCTGAAGCTCGACGAGTATGTCGAGGCCGTGCGCGACGTCGAGCGGCGGATTCGACATGCGGAAAAGCAAGCGTTGGAATTACCGAATATCAAGCAGCCTACAGGAATTCCGGATTCTTTCGAGGAGCACGCGAAGCTGATGTTCGACCTGCAGGTGCTCGCGTTCCAGAGCGATCTCACTCGTGTCATCACATTCATGATGGGGCGCGAGTTCAGCGGACGAACGTACCAGGAAATCGGTATCGCCGAAGCGCACCACCCACTCTCCCATCACCAGGGGAATCGTGAAAAGCTGGCGCGATTGACGAAGATCCAGACGTTCCACGCCAGTGTGTTCTCTTACTACTTGGAGAAGTTGCGCGCGGTGCCAGAGGGGGACGGTACGCTGTTAGATCAGATGATGATCGTCTATGGCGGCGGTCTGAGCGACAGCGACAAGCATCTGTCGAACAACCTGCCAGTTCTGCTTGTGGGTGGAGCAGCGGGTAACCTCCGGGGAGGGCGCCACCTGCGATACTCGGACACGACCCCGATGGCGAACCTTCACGTCAGTATGCTGCAGACGCTGGGCGTACCCACGGGGCAGCTGGCCAACAGCACAGGCTCGCTTCCAGGATTGTTTGTCAGTTAACTAGTAACGACACCCCCAATGTCATCGCCGTCGATCGCAATGGCACTGTCGGTCTGACGTGCGCTCAAGCCCGTCAATGATGCGATCATGCACATGGC